>SDBT01009357.1_pt1 | contig 15899 bp, 10 predicted proteins | sample 2277101 | NCBI WGS metagenome assembly SDBT01 (sample SAMN10404973, study PRJNA504765) | marine sediment metagenome | isolation source: marine sediment core GS10_PC15, 103 cmbsf | place: Arctic Ocean: Southern Knipovich Ridge | collected 2010 | reverse complement strand
GATTATAATCGATGTACGATAGTCTCAGGATGCAATCTGTGCAATCGCCGATCATCCCGGTGGTCGGCGAGTTGATTCGCAGCAACCCCGGTACGATTTCCCTTGGCCAGGGCGTAGCCTATTACGGCCCACCGCCACAGGCAATCGAAGCTATCCAGACGTTTCTGGCCAACCCGGAGAACCATAAGTACCAACTCGTCCAGGGCATCGGCGAACTGCTGGAATCAATCGAGCAAAAGCTTGAACAGGAAAACGGCATATCTCTTAACGGCAGCCGAATCGTCGTTACCGCCGGAGCGAATATGGGATTTATGAACGCTGTTCTTGCTATTACCGATCCCGGCGACGAAATTATTCTCCAACTGCCGTACTATTTTAATCATGAGATGGCAGTGGCGATCGCCGACTGCAAAGCCGTCTGCGTACCGACGGACGATGACTACCAGTTGCAGCCGGAGGCAATTGCCGCCGCGATCACAGACCGAACGAGGGCCGTAGTTACGATCTCGCCCAATAACCCGACCGGCGCGGTATATCGCGACTCGGACTTACGAAAAGTCAATGAAATCTGCCGCCGAAACAACATCTACCACATCTGCGACGAAGCCTACGAATACTTCACATACGATGATGCCCGGCATTTTTCGCCCGGCTCGATTGTCGGCAGCGCCGAGCACACGATTTCGTTGTTTTCTCTCTCGAAGGCGTACGGCTTCGCGAGCTGGCGGATCGGCTGGATGGTCATCCCGGAGCGTCTTTTCATGCCGGTCCGCAAGATTCAGGACACCATTTTGATTTGGCCTCCGGTCATTTCGCAATGGGCGGCGGTAGGCGCGATGAAAGCAGGCCGGTCGTACTGCCGCCAAAAGCTGGAAATGACCACCGAAATCCGCAAGATATGCCTGGATGAGCTGGCCGGTATCGCCGATTTGGTCACCGTTCCTCCCGCAAACGGTGCTTTTTATTTCCTGCTGCGAGTGCACAAGGATTCGAACCCCATGGACCTCGTCCGACAGTTAATCGAACAGCATAAAGTCGCCGTCATCCCCGGCATGACTTTCGGCATGGAAGATACGTGCTACTTGCGGATCGCCTATGGCGCTCTCCAAAAAAACACCGCAGCCGAAGGCATCGGCAGGCTCGTAAAAGGCCTGAAACAAATCCTGCGTTAATGAGTAAATGCAGTTTTAATGCATTCATCTACACCTTTATATCCGGTTCTTTTGTCGTTTTTCCCACCGGATTGCTTAGGCTATAGAACTCCTGGACGTGAAAAACATCCTCTGTCAGTTTCATACTGGCTATTTCCGACGGCGACAAGGCCAGGAAATTACTGCCCTTCTCAGCCCCAAAATCCCACAGATAATAACATCCCACCTCATCTTCCACACATGGGGCAGGGCCGGCCGAACCCCTGCTGAAATGCAACGGAGCACATGAACTCACTACTTCGGAGGCATGTTTCCCGCTGAAAAAGGTCAGTTTGAGCTTCGTCTCCCGCTCAACCGACTGAATAAAAACGTCATGATCCTTATGCACAGTGTTCACTCCTTATAATAGGCAGCCGAAGGCGCGGAAAGTTGCCTTTCTCGCGCCCCTGGCGCCACCGCACCTTAAGCTTTCTAAAACAACGCTATTAGCGCAAAAATCCTTCGCATATTTACGTACTCATAAATAACAGCGTTTCTCGCGGGCAAAATGTTGATAACGAATTTGGAAATTATTAAATATTTTTTTCATATCGCCTTTTTAAGGCCATAAAAGCGGTTTTTTGTTAATAAATTTTACTCAATATTCAAGGAAACATGAGAATTCGCTTATGGATTTCTTCTTTATGATTGCCGATTCGCCGTTAACAGCTTAAAATTGTCAATTGGAATTTAAAATTGCTTTACCGCCTTATTCCACATCATATTTATTATTCTAAAATGAAGGATTTTATGGCAAATGACACTTCTGGAACTCCCGAAAGGGAATCTGACAGCCCGATGGGGGTAATTTTCGATCTTGACGGCGTGCTGGTCGATACCGGCTGGGCACACAAGCAATCTTGGTACGATCTGGCCGAAAAGGAAGGCTTTTCCATGACGGACGAGTTTTTTTACAGCACCTTCGGCATGCAAAATTACCAGATAATCCCAATGCTGCTCGGCCGGGATGCGTCTTCCGACGAGGTCGGCCGGCTATCCGATTGGAAAGAGCAGCGATATCGCAAGCTTATAGCGGAGAAACTGGCCCCATCGGAGGGAGCAAAATCATTGCTCATCGATTTAAAGAACGAAGATTTTCTTCTGGCAGTCGGCTCTTCGGCGCCGCGGGCCAACCTGGAGCTTGTTTTAGAGCTTACAGACTTGCAGGATTATTTCGACGCTTATGTTACCGGCCAGGATGTAACCAACGGCAAGCCGGCACCGGATACGTTTCTAAAGGCCGCCGAGAAACTCTCACTCGGCGCCAACCGTTGTGTAGTCGTCGAGGATGCGGTCCAGGGCGTGGAAGCCGGCAAGGCCGCGGGAATGCAGGTCGTGGCTGTAACAACCACCAGGAAGCGGATTGACCTGCAAAGAGCGGACATAATCGTCGACAGCCTGGCTCAATTACAGGCCCGGCAATTCATAGAGCTGCTCATAAACCAAAAAGATTAATACCATGTCAAGTTCATTGTCCATCGACGAACAACTAACACAATACAACGAACTACTCTTTATTCAAGATCGAGCTTCAGTTCGTGAATCGACCAGTGCCAACTGTCGGATGAGCCGGTCTGCAGGATCTTAATGAATCTGGTTCGCACAGGTTTGTCGAACTTGATTTCGGTTATCGGATTGGTGCCCTTGCCGGTAATGACAGATTTGCCCCAACTTCCGCCGTCGAAAGAGACATAAACTTCATATCCACGCGGGTAGTCATTGGACGAATTTCTGGTATCGAGAGTCAGACCTTTTATCGTACTCTCAACGCCGAGGTCCAGCACGAACCAGTCGCCTGGCTTCATCGGCCTGCCTGTGTCCCAGCGGCTTGACCGCTCACCGTCCAGGGCACGATTTGCAGCGCCGTTGTTTCGTGAAGCTGTGGCTTTCAGACTCTTATTCAGCAGGGCCTCTTTTATTTTTTTTGAGGCCAGATCGGCTTCGGCGGCAAGAGCACGATCCTTCTTCGCATTTTCCGCCAGAGCCATCGCTTCTTCGCACGGATATTTTGGCAGGGCAGAAAGCACAGCTTTTTTCTCCTCGGGCCGCTTTGCGACGTCCATCGCCTCGGAAAGCAATTTGACAGTCTCGGCCGCTCCGCGATTAGCAGGTATTCCCAGCAGTTTAATGTAACCTCGAAGCGCCAGGATCCGGCTGGTCGATTCGCGGTCGCTCTTCGCAATTTTCATTAGATCCGAAAGCGGCGCCGCATCGGGCCAGTCGGCCAGAGCGCGAATTGCGGCGGTTTTGACCTGATCATCCTCACTGAGCACCTGGCCGCGAACGGCATCAAGCGCTTTTGACCCGCCAATGCGAGAAAGCACAGCCAGCAAATGAGGCCTGGCGGCACGATCGGCTTTAGCCAGCCCATTAATGACCGGCCCGGCATCCGGCGTTTCGAGCCGGGTAACAGTTGCGATTAACGCCCGCTCGATGTCACTGCGATCCGCGTCACTTTTGGATGTAAGCAGCATTGAAACCATGGTGGGCAAATCTTTTTGATTCGACAATACACCCAGGGCCTTGTACGTCGCCTGGCGAATATCACGATTACTGTCTTTTACCAGAACGAACAAAACTTCAATTGCTTCGGTTTCACGACGTTTGGTAAGTGTCTCAATGACATTAATGCGAACCGAGGTCTCGGCACGACTTTGCGCGACGGAAATCAACGCCCCTGCAACACCCGGACCCGATAACCGGCCCAGAGAGTCCATCGCCGCTCTGCCGGTTTTGTCGCCGGCAGCGGAAACCTCGGCAAGAAGCTCGACGTTGGAAGCGTTACCGAGAACGGCAAGTGCATCGATAGCGGCAAGACGAATTGCCTCGCTGCCATTGCCGACGGCTTTCGCGACATAAGGAGCGGCGGCTTTATCGCCTCGCCCCTCGAGCGCGCTAAGAAGCACAACCTGGGCGTCTGAGCTAAGTCCTCCAAGCTGCTCGGCAAGCGCCTTAGTAATGGCTGTGCCGGGCATCTCGGTTATGAATTTACCCGCCGCTCGTTGCAGGTCGAGGTCCCGGTCCTTCAGCAGCGCCAGAATTAGAGGGACAGCCTTGTCCTTCTCGGCAAGAACCAAACCTTTGTAAGCGGCGATACGAATCCATGTATTGTTGGCCGGGGCAATCATCTTGCGATAGATTTGCACAGCTTCCCGCTGCTGCCCCTCGGCAAGCATCTTATCGGCACACATCAAATAGGCATTGTCAAGAGTGGGCTTAAGGCTTGCCAGAACTCGAGCACGCACCAGCGCGCCGGCCGCCTCTGAGCCGCCGATTCTGCCAAGAGATTCGATAGCCGCACGGGCAATATCGGGATTGCTGTCGGCAATAAATCCTGCTATCGCAGGCACGGCTTCGCGGTCGCCCCGCTGACCGATAGAACCGATGATGCCGATCTTAAGGTCGCCATCGAGTTTCGGCAGAGCCTCCCGCAGAGCGGCGCCAGCCTCTGGAGCGGCCATAAACTGCAGCGCAAATCGCGCCATGTGTGAAAGTTCCTTGTCGGCGAGCATCTTTGCCATGGCCGGTACGGATTGAGCCGAGCCAACGCGTCGCAGCATCCGGCAGACGAACTGCCTGCCGGCAAAGGTTGTTTTTGGTGATTCCAGAGCCTTGAGCAGTCTCACCTCGATTTGCGGAAACGATGAGGGCGGGACGTTGCGAATCTCTTCTTCGATAGCCGCCAGGGCCCGGCGGGATTTGCCGAAGTCGTATTCCTGTATCGCGTCATAGGGGGCCGAGAGGATTGCACGGATACTGACTTTATCGGCGGTGGGAAAGTCCTCGGGGACATCCACCTGAGTGACACGGCCAGTAGCAGCCCACTCGGCGCCGCGCTGGTAAGTGACGATGAATCCAATACAGCGTAACTGTTCGGCAGCGTGACCAATGGCCGTATGGAAAACCCTTCCTTTGCCGTAGCGGATGGTAAACAGCATCGGCTCGTGCTCGCCCGTACCCTGCTTCGACGGGTCGGCGTAGGCGGTCGCCAGAACCGTCATATTCTTCGCCGGGCCTCGAAGTTTGCTGTATAGTTCATCGCTCGCGTGCATCCACTTTTCGGGCAGGCCCGCCGTAATAGCATGGTTTCGGTCTCTGGTAATGATTTGGAATTCGTGCTGAGGTCCGTGTGTTCCGCCCGGTCCGGGGGAGTTATCGAAGACAACTTTGCCGTCACGGTAGCGAACCATTGGCCCGGATTTTTCGTTCCGGCCGCCCCAGCCGCCAATAGCGATCATCTCGTTCCATTCCTTCCACTTGGGAAATGCATTGTCCGCCGCGTGGAAAATGACCAGACCGCCGCCGTTGTTCATATACTCGACAAGTGCATCCTGGGTTTCTTTGGGCCAGTTGTCGCCGGTATAGTTGGCGACAATAACATCATACTCGGTGAAATTCGGCTTGAAAGAATCCATCGGCTGTTTCTTAGCGGGCGAGGTCGCCACCTCGACCGTGAACAGGCCGGTTTCCTCCAGCAGACTTTTGAGAACGGGCGTGGTGCCTTTCCAGTCATGGTTATTTTGCCCGTCAACTATCAGGGCCTTTAGCGGGCCTTTATTTTCTTTGCGTGTAAGGTCTTGGATGCGGATATTTCGCCACTTGATTTTCTTGCCGGCATTTTTGGAGCCATGGACCTGCAGGGCAATAAAACCGGTGGAGGTCATGTCATCTTTCAAATCGGCGGCGGGTACGCCATTGACCCACGTTCGTACGCGATCGCCGACAGCTTCGATGCGGTAATGATTCCACTGGTTCTGCTTGAAGGCATTGCGCGCAGCCGGGTTCCTGGTTAGATTATTGATCCAGCCCCGGCGGGCCTCGTCGTAAATGCCGCCCGACCAGCAGCGCGGGGCCGTTGGCGGAGCAGGCCGTCCATCTGCCATTAGGTTCTTAGGACTCTTTTTATAAGCTCCTGTCCCTGTGTCGATCTCGACCTGATAGCCGTGGACCCGGTAATCTTTGTAGTGCTTGAAACTGTTGCTGCGAATCTGGATGCCGGAATTCATACCGGTCTCGACGTGAAAATCCAGTTCCAGAATAAAGTCGGTATAGTTCTTCTCGGTACAGAGGAAGCTGTTCGGCGTATTCAGGACCGTGGTTCCGACGATCATGCCGTCCTCGACGGCGTACTTTGCCTTTCCATTACGCTGAATCCAGCCGTTGAGGGTTTTGCCGTCAAAGAGATTCTGCCAATCCTCGGCGGCAGTGGATATCTCCGGCAGCAAAATACTCGCCAGGACGAATGCAAGTAAAATCACGATGAATCGTTTCATTATTATGCTCCTTTTGTAGGGTGTGCACTCCGTAAGGAGTCCCTATGACTGCACACCATTTTCATAATTGGCAGGCTGAATATCACTCATAGAATCCACGGTTCCCGATACGACCGGCCGAGAAGCGCGCTTGCTTCCGGGTCGCCTATTATCTTTTCGTTTTTGGGGTCCCATTTGATTTTGCGCCCTGTGAGCATGGCGATTTCGCCGAGCAGGCCCACACTGATCGAGCGAAGACCGACTTCCGCGGGACAAATCGTCAGCTCCCGGCTCTTGACGCAATCGAGGAAGTTCTGCTTATGGTCCCTGCTCTCATACAGCCTGGTTTCGTTGGGGCCTATTTCTTCTCTCAGAATCTTTTCGTCGGATGCGCTCATTCCGCCGCGGCTGACGTGTATCCACCCGGTCTGGCCATACCACTTTGCACCCTGGGTGATCTGCTGATTGTTAGCAACGGTCATGACCGTCCCGTCGGCGTATGTGCAAGCGAATTTGTACTGAGTGGCTACGTTATAGAGCCCCTCGGTCGGATAGTTCCCCCGGCCTTCGATTTCCACCGGCCCGGTGTAATCCCAGCCCATACCCCAGTGTGCGATGTCGATATGATGCCCCGCCCAGTCCGTAAGCTGGCCGCCCGAGTAATCCATGATCCATCTCCAGTCCCAGTGCGAGACTCCTCGGTACGGAACGTAAGGTGCCGGCCCGAGCCAGAAGTTCCAGTCGAGCCCTTCGGGGACCGGCATCACGGATTTGACATCCGTGCCGCCGCCCGTCGGCAGACCGACCTCAACCTTTAGGATTTTGCCGATCCGACCGTTACGCACCAACTCGCAAGCCCGGCGGAATTTATAATCGGAGCGCTGCTGACTGCCCGTCTGCCACACGCGTCCGTAGCGATGCACGGCGTCGCAGATGGCGCGCCCCTCGCGAATGGAGCGGGCCAGCGGTTTTTGCCCGTGAATATCCAGGCCGGCTCTGGCCGCCGCGATAGCGGGGATCGCGTGCCACTGATCGGGCAGAGCCAACATCACGGCATCGAGATCGCCCCGGCCGATCAACTCGCGAAAGTCATGATAAGCTGTGCAGTCTTTATTGCCGTACCTGTCGTCCACTATTTTTTTTGCATTGTCGCGATGGCCCTTATCGACGTCGCAGACGGCCACCATCTGCACTTCGGGCTTACCCAAAAAGCCTCGCATATCGCCGGTGCCCTGCGAGCCGACGCCGATCGCGCCCATGACAATCCGATTGCTAGGCGCATTGGCGCCAAAAACCGATTCCGGAACGATTGCCGGCAGCCCTATAGCCGCGCCTCCAATGGCGGCAGTGCCCTTCAAGAAGTTCCTTCGAGTGATTTGGCTTGTATTTTTCATAATGCTCTCCTAAATAATATTCGCCGGGATTGCAGATAAAAACTCCGAAATAACCAACAAACCCGACCTTGCCGCACTATGGTATCATAATTCCCGGATTTTACAATATCATATAAATCAGGGGTGGTTTAAAACCATCAGTTCGTAGGGGCGGTTCGCGAACCGCCCTTACTACCTCAATCCAAAATTTCTAAGCCGAGTTCTTTAAATTGTGCGGCGGCGTTGAGGAAATGCGCAGTGATCCAGAACACGGTCCATTCTTCCACGTAGTTTCCGCGCAGGCCTGTCAGGTCGTTCGATTTGAGGCGCCTGGTGTATTTTGCGTGCTGCCCGTAATTCGTATGATGCGGCTGTTCGCCCTGGCTTCCGTACGGGTCGATGAGCTGACCGCAACTGCGGTACATAAGGATTGCGATTCTTTTCAACTCGTTGGACTTCAAGTACTGTCCCAATCGGTAGATGTCCGGCGTAATCAGCACGCCGAAGACGTCGATGTGCTGGTTTTGGACAGAGACGGCCGTCCAGCCCCGAGTCTTGAAGCCGTGGTCGCGAAGACGGCCGGGCGGTAGATCGATATCCCAGACAACCATATACGTCAGGACAACGTCACAGGCGTGCTCGGCCCACTTGAGATATTTGGGCTCATGGTTCAATTCATAGAGCGCACAGAAGGCCTGCAGAGCGGCAAAAGCGCCCTCTTTGTCTTCGCAACTGGCGTCCAGAGTGCCGCCCCAGTAGGGTTCATCCATGCTCAGATGCCTCGACGCGTATACGCTGCCTGCTTTCTCCGCGGCCCGGCGATACTTCTCCGTGCCGAAAAGCTTATAAGCACTGCACAGTGGAGCAATAAAAAAGGCCTGATTGGTGGACAGCGGTTTCCAATCGTTTTTTAAGATTCTTTTCGCGTGAAAATCACATGCCCGGCGAAGGAATCGTTCCCAGCGGGAGACGTCCAATTTTTTCGCCCTGCCGGCGCGAATTGCATTGGCGAAGTTCAGCATGGCCTGGCCCTGGGAGAGTAATTCGGGCCGCCCCCTTTGGAGCCATTTTTTTTCTTTGAAATCGTACCACGTGTAGAAACCCTCGTCGTAAAATTCCGCCGTCGAAAGGAAATCAAGGGACCTGGTGGCCATCTGCAATGCGTCGGCGTCGCCGAGGTCGTCGGCCAGTACCTGTAGTGCATAGCCTAATGCGGCGGTTTGCCCGCACCAACCGAATACGAAAAAATCGCGGTCGGGATATTTCTTAAAACCGGCTATGTCACCATCTTCATACCACCGTGTCCTGGCGAAGCGGTATTTGTCTTCTATTATCCGGCTGAACGTGGGCATTCCTTCGAGGGAATAGGGGCGGAAAATCTCCAAAGATGTCCGCGTTGGCTGCTGGAATCCCGAACCATTGCCGGCGACCTTGTAAGCCTCCAGGTAAAAGGTCTTTTCGATAATAGCGCCAGGCGGGACATTGATATAAGCATTATCGTACTTGACAAAACCGCGCTGAAGGGCTTTGACGACGCTTCGCTTCCCATTCGAGGCGCATGGGCCGGATAAAAGCACCAATTCGGTCCCTCGATCCTTAGCTATCAATCCCAGCGACCACCATTGATCTTCCCGGTTGCCATGCGGAACAGGCGAGGGCAGCGAATGAAGCGCCGCTCCCCGCAGGCTACCGTTCGACGACCATTCCAGGCTGGCGTAGGGCATCGGAAAGCGGTGCTCCTCATAGATGGCCTCCTGACCCGGCTCGCCTGAGTAAACGGGCACTCTGCCGCTCCTTGCGCCGGATGGATTACCATGATAGAGTATGCCAGGAAGCACAGCCTTCGAGCCCCGGCCCCGGCATTGAAAGCGGACCGAGAGTGTCACGAACTTCGCCGTAGCAGCCCCGTCCCAAATGAACCGCCGGATGCACTTGATTACGTTGCCCTCGGGCCGATACGAATCCGAGAGCCGCCAGGTGCCTGCCGGAGTTTCGAGCTTACCTCGCAGAATTGTCCAGTCTCCCACATGCTCAATTTCCGTCGGCCCGGCATGAATCCAGCCGGCGGGCCAGCTATTTTCCCATTCAGTGGGAATCGACCAGAGTCCGTCCGGCGGCGAAGTCAGTCCTATGGACTCCTTACGGAGAACATCTTCACCGTCCAGCACGATTTTCACCCGATAGTCCGTGCCATCGTGTTCCGTGCGAAGGTCGAGGGGCCGGCCGTATGAGCATAAGCTGAATACGCCGGAAGTTATGAAAATGATGGCCGTCAGGTTCATCGCAAAATAGTGCTTCATACTAACTCCTGTTTGAAGAGATGGAATCGGTTGTCCTTCGTTTAGGGTGTGCCCGTTTCGGAAGATTCTTCTTCCTGCTGTTTGCGTGCCTGCTCCAAAGCCTCCGCTATCTCAGGTATATCCTGCAGAGTCGAGAACTCGCCTTTCAGGATTGTCCCATTGACATAATCGGCAAGGTCCTGGTCGTTCATGTTTTGCATAACGCCGCCAAAGGTCTGGACCATAATATCAATCGTGTCGGACCGCTCTTGAATTGCCTGTAATTGAGTATCAATTTCCATTACTTTAGCAACGTTACCCAAAGCCTCGTATATCTGTTTTTGTTCCTGGAAAGCCGATATCTGCATAGCCATACCAACACGATCGCTAATTACAAATCGGCCGGACGAAGAGAGAGTTCCACCGAGCTTTGAAACTTCCGTTACAATCTGCAGGGCACCTTCGTATTGGCCGGCCGCATAGAGCACGTCGGCCTGTGCCATGGAATGTTCGCCTATCTCCCGAAGCATGCCCATATGCGATAAGGGTAAATCGAACGCAGAAAGACTGAGCGCGACCGATTCCGAGCTTCCTTCGCTGAGAAAATAATCATTTCGCGCCATCAACAAGTCTATGCTGTCGTCGGCAAATCTGTCTTTTATACTTGCCTGTGACAGCGACTGAAGCGCTCCATCGATGTCTCCATTATTAAACTGACAATATGCGGCATAACAATCGGCGAGCGCATTGGTCGGATCGATCTTTTTCATCTGATCAATATAGGCCATAGTCGATTCATCGATCCGATCCAGCGCGAAATGGGCCTCGACTAATGACGTAAGAGCCATCGATGAATCCGGGTATAATTTGGCGGCTTCCTCAAGATATGCAAGCGCCGCCTCCGGGTCATGTGCCAGAGATGCAGCGGCAACCCAATAGGCCGGGTCCTCATTGTGCTCCTGCAATGTCGAATCGATCCCTTCAGAAGTAACAATCTGACGAATAGTTTCTTGAAGACCACCGGCTGAGGAGATCATCTCCCTCAGCATATCAGCATCATATTTGACAATTTCTTCTTCGTCTTCTTTTACGTCCTGTTGTTGTTTCTCCGTAAGGAGTTCCAAGGACTGCTCGACGACCATCTGCTCTTTGGCGTACTGCTTTACTTCGGCGGGTTTATTCTGCTGCATCATTTCCCGCAGATTTTCAATGACCCGCTGATCTGCTTTTCGCTGCTCGCGTAGAGATGAAACCTCCGCTTCAAGCCGGCTGACCTTCTGATTCGCCTGGTCCCTCTCTGAACTTGCCTTATTGCTCTGTCCTTCGAGGTCGGCAAGCATCTTCTTATAATGCTCCAATTCAATTGCGGCAGATGATATTCTTCTGACAGATCTCATATTCAGAGCAATAAAACAAACGCATATTACAGTGATAACCGATATAAAAATGATGTACGCCCATTGCTTCATGGCCTGTCCCCTAACATCAGACATTAAAAGAGTCCGCTATTTATCTTGAATCCTACGCCGACATAATAAGAATATCAAGTATTTTAGAGATACACACTTTTATCAGCGTTCCTTCACGTCATAACAGAAAAGCGTATCGTGATAGCGAAGGTAAAGCCGGCCGTCGTGCAGGACCGGATGCGTCCAGGCATCGCGAACTTTCTCGGTCACCAGGGCAAAGCGTCCGGCGATCTCCAGGCCGTCCGGGCCCGGTTTCAGCATGCCAGCCATGCCTTTCTCGTCGAGGCAATAGAGCCGGCCGTCGGCGTAAATTGCCGCCCCGGTTGTGAAGTCTTTTAGCTCGTACTTCGTCCTGCCCGTTTGCCAGTCAACGCCGAACCACCATTTCGACTCCTTGTAGCCGGCGGCAAAAAGCGTGCCGTTACCTGTGGCAGAGCCAACGAGCACTGCCCCGCCGGTTACTGTGTCGAGCCCAGACGTCCAGATATGCTTGGCGGTTAGGGCCTGCCCGTCCGTGACGAGACGATAGGCCCTGCCCATCTCGGCATAGGGCGTCACGTAGTAAACGCTGCCGGAACCGTAAATCGGCGTGCTGGCATTTACTCCGTGCGGGTTCTTCAGAGGGACCGTCCAGAGAAGCTTACCGGTATCGGCATCGACGCCGAAACCGTGCGCCGAAGAACAGCTCGTAATCAGCCTGCGACCATCGTGTCTAAATAGAATCGGCGAGCTGTGCGAAGTGCGGTCATCGCCGAGAGACTCGGTAGTCCATATCGTCCGGCCGGTCTGCTTGTCCAGTGCAGCCATGAGCGCCTTTTTCCCGCCGGGCGTCACTATAAGCCGCGGGCCATCGACAAGCAGACATTCGCTCAACGCCCATGTGATATTCTTTGCGTCGAACCGCTCCAGAATATTAACCACCCAAAGCTCCTTGCCTGACGCCGCATCCAGGCAGACCACACGCCCGTGTGCGTTCATATGATACAACCGGCCTTCGGAAAAAACGCAACATGCACGTGCTCCGGGGTAGGGATTCTTCCAGTATCGACCGTTTTTTACTTTCCACTGAATTTCTCCATCGCGGTTAAGAGCAAATATGACCAAATCGGTGCCCACGTCGCCGGTAATGTAAATCCACCGCCCAACGATAATCGGACATGACCATCCGGTTCCCAGACCGTCGATCTTCCACAGTAGCTTCGGCCCGCCGTCAGGCCAGCTTGAGAGCAGACCTTTCTCATCCGAAATGCCGTCGCGTCGCGGCCCTCGCCACTGAGGCCAGTCCGGCTCCGGTGATGCAATCAGCCCTTCAGCCGGCGATGAGGTCACAGTCAACGGAGACAATGATGCGAAGGTCCCGCTATATAATGGCTTGCCCGCAGCAAATACTATAGCTACAAAAAGCAATAGAACCACGAAACGTCTTTCTTTCGGCATAACATTCAGTCGACTCTTCATAAATCGTATCCCCTTTAAGTTTACCTAAGCTCTCGCTCGGCGGCCTGCACAATTGCGTCCACTTCCTTCGTCAATCCCGCCTCCATCAGTTCCGGCTCATGGCTGCTCAGAATCTGCTTTACTTGTTCTCTAAGGCGGTCGGCCATTGATAGCTTGCCGCCGTCGGCCCATCCGTCCCAGCTCTGCCTGGTCCATGCCGGCCCGGCCAGCCAGAGTTCCTTGCGGAAGTTACGAACCGTATGCTCCTCGGCCAGGAAATTACCGCCGGGACCGACTTTGTTCACAACTTCGGCTGCCACCATCCCGGCATCAACTTCAAAGCCGCGAGCAATCCGCTTGACATATTCCATAACCTCATGATCGAGAGCGAGCCACACTAATGAGCCGGCGTGGTCCGTCCCGCAGATACCGCAGTGCCCGAATGTATCGGCGCCGGCAAGGGCTGCCAGTAGCAGACTCGTTCCCTTCTCCGCGCCCGCCTGCGCATCCGGGACTTTCGCATCCGTCAGGCATACGTTCACATACACCGGAAAACCATAGTACTTAGCCATCTGCACCATCGCCACGGCCATCAGGCCCTGCTCCGGCGAGCCGAACGAACATATACTCGTTCGCGGATCCATGATATGAGGAATGCCGCCGTATGTGATCGGCGTGCCCGGCGCGAACAACTGCGTGACAACTACGCCGGCGAGGATCTCGGCGTTTTCCTGCGCCAGCGTTGCTGCTAACGTTGCCGGAGCCGTGCCGCTCGTCATCGCCATTGGGCCGATGCTCACGGGCTGACCGGCCCGGGCAAACTCGCGCAAGATGTCCAGCCCATCTTTCGGCAACTGCAACGGGCTGATCGGTTCGAGAAATGCCTCGACCATCGGCTTGTCCCGCAAAGCCTTGGCGCCGCCTGCGAGCGTACGATATATTTCAAGAATGTATTTAGCAGTCTTTTTGTTTTTGACCCAGCATCTGGTCGGCTTGCCGGTGCCCTTGACAAGCTCGCCGGTAAGATAAACATCGCGGTATGTTTCGGATATCTCCTGGGGCTGCGCCATCGAACCGACGACCGTAATGTTACCGAGAGCGTCACCAAGTCTGATCGCTTCGCCCATATCGCCGATGGTGGCCGGCCGGCGTTCGCCGCTTTCGGTATCGATCCAGCTATACTGACCGGGGCTGCTCATTAGCACAAAATCGCCATAACCGAACCTCGCGGTCCGCTTGGGATTTCGGCCGTACAGAATGTACTTCTTGCCCGCCCGCTCGATGCTTTCCATTACAAGCCGCTCGGGCAACCGGGCGATCTTTTTATCTCGCTGCACTTCGGCGCCGGCCTGCCTCAGCAATTCCAGGGCCTCATCATGATGCACCATCACACCGGTATCGCGCAGTATCTGCATCGTGCCGGCGTGAATCGCCTCGATTTCCTTCTCGGATAGAACCTCTATACAGATTTTTGCCATTGGCCTTTTACGTAGGGTGTGCACGGCACACCATATTCGAAGTTGGTGGGCGATGCCCACCCTACCCCTTGAGCCACAGATCGATCGGCGCCCGAACGCCCTTCGGCCGGTACGGCAGCTCCACTTTCTGTCCCGTTCGCGCCGAGTGATAGCCGGCATAGAGAACCTCCTGCACGATACGGCCATCCTCACCGGTTGCCTGGGGCTCTTCTTTGCCCCGAACACACCTGGCGAAGTGCCTCATCTCCTGTGGAAAACCGTAATTCCACAGCTCCTCGAAAACAGGCCACGTCCAGCCCTTCGTCGTGGGCGCCTTCTCGACCGCGTAGCCATAGCCGTGCTCGCTGTAAGTCGGAAGCGCGTTACCCATGTGCAGGTCGGCATAGGTGACACCGCCGTCGCCGTAAACCTCTATCCTGTCCTCCATTCCGCCGCGGCGCGCCCAGCTATCTTCGACGAGCCCGACTGCATTGTTCTCGAACTCGATAATGCAGATCGAGTTGTCCTCGCCCTTGGTTTTGTCCGCGTGGGCGTAGATCCCCATCTGGCAGAAAACGTTTTTGATTTTGGGCCTGCCTAAGAACCAGTAGCAAAACGCAATGCCGTGACATCCCATGTCCATGAAAACGCCGCCGCCCGATTTATCCACGTCCCAGAACCACGGCGCGTGCGGGCCGAAATGTTTTTCCGCCTGTTTCACCAGGTACAGCTTGCCGAACGCACCTTGGTCTGCCATCTCCTTGGCCTTGACGTATTTCGGCGTAAAAAACAGCTCCTCGGCGTACATTAACAGCACACCTTTGCTCCGGCATGTTTCGATCATCAAGTCGGCGTCTTCCAGCGTCATGCAAAGGGGCTTTTCGCAGACCACGTGCTGGCCTGCATTGGCGATATCAACGGTCATCTGTGCGTGCAGACTATTCGGTGCCGTAATTGTCACCATCTCGATGTCTTTCTCGGCAAGCATTTTCTTGTAGTCTGTAAAGACCCGGGCGATGCCGTACCTGTCGGCAAGCTTTTGGGCATTACCCGGCGTGGGCGAGGCGACAGCAACAACCTCCGCCTCATCAGGAACCATTCCAAACGACGCGGCGTGAATATCCCCTTCAAACTGTGACCCTATAATCCCAACTTTGACTCTTCCCTTGCTCGTCATAATAAATCGACCTCCATATTTGTTAAAAACCGGTACACGCCTACAAAGTCCATCCCGGACGATATTCATAGTGCAGATACTTATTGGCCTCAGGCAGATTCGTTATCTTGAAATTCTTGTTGTCCCAGAGTAATCTCTTGCCGCCCATTCTAACGGAAATTGTTCCCAGCAGAACCGCTTCGGTCAGGGGACCGGCGAAACCAAAATTGGAGCGCGTCGAACTGCCGGTCTTGCAGGCCTGAATCCACTCTTTGTGATGCCCGAT
>SDBT01009356.1_pt1 | contig 15901 bp, 35 predicted proteins | sample 2277101 | NCBI WGS metagenome assembly SDBT01 (sample SAMN10404973, study PRJNA504765) | marine sediment metagenome | isolation source: marine sediment core GS10_PC15, 103 cmbsf | place: Arctic Ocean: Southern Knipovich Ridge | collected 2010 | reverse complement strand
TCATGGGCCGCATGTGACAAATATGTGGATGAGCTAATTGATGCGAAAAAGACCGGCAAATCTTCTCCAGCAAATGCACCAGTTAACAAATTAAACGACTCACAAGAGAAATCTAACTCAAAACAAATAGACTTTTCAAAGCTCTCAAAACGAGAATTGATTGATTTGAAACGAAAAACAAGGCACGAATACTGGGCGAAGCGTCCCAAAAGGGCCAAGCGGAAGCATTTGAAAACAGGTCCGTAAATGCCCTGTGTCAAACTGGCCATAGCAAAGTACCTAAAAAGAAATAACATGCCGTGGCGCCCCCTTAGCGAACCATTTACGGGGTATGGGGGCGCATGTCTCAACCAAATAAACAAATGGGAGATAAAATGATCAACCTAGATAAATTCGTCAAAGAGGAGTTACCGAAGATAAAAGAATATATTTCTAAGGGTGATGCTTGGCCAGTACATCAAAAATGGGTAGTTGAAGCCTTCGAGCAATGCTACAAAGCGTTGAATGATGAGAGGGAGAGATGTGCGAAGATTGTAGATTATTTTGTATGGCCTAAAGTAAAAGATACACATAAACTTGTAATTTCAACAGTATGTCGTGTAATCGCCGAGGAAATTCGGGAGGGTAAATGACCCAGGATGAAGATATAAATACCTCGAGCAATTACTGGTGGCAAGCAACAGAAGATGCTACTTATAAGCCAGTAACCCGAATTACTCTTGAAATAGCATTTAGAACCATAAGCAATGCGTATGGTACCAAAATTAGTATTGATGATTTAATAAATATTTGTGTAATGATCCGTCAATCTCAAACTCCCAATGAGTTAGTAAAAAAATTGAAAGGGGGCTCCAATGGACCAGGAAATGATGCTTGATTTTTTTTTAGAACAATTTTGTCGTATGAACAATGTGGGACAGGTCGAAGACTCATGGATAATTGAAGAGGAAGACATATGATAGACATTGATGATGCAGAGTATTATGAGAATGAAAATTCTTGGCCAATTAATCTAGTAGAATTAACAGTAATTTCTAACATTATTAATGCGGCCCGCACACCAGAGGAGCTTATTAAATTCTTGGAGGTGATGGCATGATGGGGCTTTTAGAGGTATGGTTTTATGTATGGATCGGATATGTATTAGGTTACTGGATAAGAAAGAAATATAAGGGGAAAATATAATGATTGATGCAGCAACATTAATTAAAGACATGCCATATGTGACAATAGAGTCAACTACGGGCCATATGTTTAACAGAGTAAAAATTGTAGAATACTTGGATGACTCGCTCATTTTTCTCGACGGAAATGGGTGGCGCACTGAGATGTGGTTTGAGGGCATCGAAAATATTGACTTGACTAATCAGTAGATCTATGGTAGACTTACTTTACAGTACGTTTGTGGGGCCCTTGCCCATGGGATCGCGACAGGGGCCGATTTACTAAAAATAAAATAGGAGAAAAAACATGTCAGAAAGAGAAATCAAAGCAAGTGATGCAATTGGATTGACCAAAGGCGATGTAAAGACAGTTGAAGGTGTGTATAAAGAAAAGTTCGCGTTCATCGGAAAGAAATTCGGTAAAGAAAACTTTGTATACACTCTTGTAAATGATGGGAAAGAAGTTAAATTCTTTGGTTTTACAGACGTTAATCGTAAAATGGCAAATGTGACTGTTGGAGAGTATGTTAAGATTGAATATCTTGGCAAAGATGGGCAAGCCCATAAGGCAAAAGTAGTTGTAGACGATGATAAGAAAGAAGTGGCAGATAAAGAAGACATTCCTTATTAATGTATCTTTTCCCTGCCGACATAGTATTCTTTCAAAGCTCTGACCTTCTTGGGAGGCTTATTCGGAAGTTTACCAGGAATGGGGCGGAGCCTAGATCAGAAACGAACCATTGTGGAATTGTAACTCATGCAGGGTATTTGTTAGATAAAAAGTTGTTCCCTGTTGCATGGATTGTGGAAGCGTTACATAAAACAAAACATCATGCATTGATAAAAGCATACAGTGCCAGTGGGGTTCGTTTGCTGATCTATCGTCCTAAAAATCTAACGTTTGAAGAAAAGCACATGATCCGGCAAAAGGCCCTTACCTATGTGGGGCGAACTTATGGATACTTGAAATTGGTGGCCCATGCGCTCGATTATTTCTTGGGGGGCAAGTCATTTTTCCGTAAGTTGGCGCACATTGATAAATGGCCCATATGTTCGTATCTTGTCTCCATGTCGTATGGGAGCATTGATAAAGACTTTGGTGTGCAGCATGGGGCGGCCACGCCGGATGATATACTTGATTTTTGCCAGGCGCACCCTGATAAGTATGAAAGAATATTTGGATGGGGGGAAATTGTATGAGCTTAATTTGTGATTTGCAAAGTGAAATAGATGCTTTCGACCATGACATGGAGCGGTTCTTTGGCAAAGAAACTACTGAAGTAATGAGACAATATTTGAGAGAAAAGTATCGACAGTTTAGAACAAGGGAGGAGCAATATGATGAAGCTAGTAAATTATCAAATTAAACCAATGCAAAGACCCGAGATTGTTGATCGTGTTGATCATGAATTTCGATCCGTCTCTCTTCTTCACATGTTAGTAGGAACTTGGACAGATATTATAGAGTATATTAAATATTTGGAGAAACACCAACAATGAAATTTACCAATAAACTTAACCTTCCTTCTCCATTTGTAAAGGCCATTGAAAATCTTAATAAGAGTTACACGTATGAGACAAGTGGAGACATCTCCACTACCACGCTCATCGCCCCCCCTCAAATTGTGGCCTTGACAAAACGTTATGAGAACATCTTAGAAGAGGATGTAAGCAATCGTTTATGGGCCCTTCAAGGGCAAATTTTACATGCGGTGCTAGAAGAGGCAGAAGAAGATAAAAGTAAAGTAGAAAACCGTGTTGCTATGAATGTGCTTGGATGGAAAGTTACTGGTAAATATGATTTGATTGAAGGACAAACATTGTTTGACTACAAGTATACTTCTGTGTGGGCGTATATTTTTGGCCATAAAGAATGGGCACTTCAAGCAAATGTCAATCGTTATTTGTTACATTGCAATGGGGTAGTAATTAATAAGTTACAAAATGTTTTGATGTTCCGTGATTTTGATGCTAAGAGAGTGGGGACTAATAAGTATCCGGCTACAATGGTGCTTACGGTTGATTTGCCCATGTGGTCCCTTGAAGAGGCGGAACAATATATTGGGACAAGAGTTAAATTACATCAAGAGGCACAACTAGTAAGTGATGAAAATTTACCTGAATGTTCTGATGATGAACGTTGGTACAATGCGCGCACTAAAAAGTATAACCGTTGTGCTAAATATTGCCCTGTGGCGCAATTTTGTACTCAATTAAAAGAATCATCACTCTAGTATATGAATATTGTAAAAGTAACAACGGATCAGCAATTAAAAGATGCATGTAATGAATTGGCTTTCAAAAATGTTCTGGCCCTCGATACTGAAACTACTGGATTGCAATGGTGGAAGTCCAGAGTTTTTCTCATTCAAATTTATGACGGTGAAAATTGTTACTTGATAGACCCAGCCAAGTTATCAAGTAAATTCATGCCGTATTTACAGATCGTTTTTTGTAGACCCCATCATCTCACCATTGGCCATAATATCAAATTTGACATGCACCAATTAAAGCAAAGCTTCAATATTGACATTCGTACGAAAATTTTTGATACTAAAGTGGCGGCCCATTTGCTCAATGAGAATCGAAATAATAGTTTGAAGCCATTAATGTTGTCAGTTTTAAAAAGAGAGCCCCTAGAAGAGGGGCAAATTAATGACTGGTTTAAACAAAAGAAAATATTGAATAAAGACCGTAATTATAGTTTTCTACCCAAAAGTATAATAGCGCCATATGCTATTCAAGATGCAGTTTGTACTTTTAAGTTATATGAGAAATTTGCGCCCCTAATGGATAAGCATTTCAGGTCTTTATTTCAAACTGAGATGGCTATTATTAAAATTCTTTTCAAAATGGAACAAAGTGGGGTACAAGTTGATGTCTCATATTTGGAAGGGTTACAAAAGATTTATGAGGTCAATATAATTAAACAACGGGATTTACTCTACCAGTGGTTTCCTGATCGAAAGGTGAATTTTGATTCTCCAAAACAATTAGCAAAATTGTTATATAAAAATTTAGATTTACCTATTTTGAAAAAGAGTTCCAAAACTGGTGAGCCGTCTACGGATGTGACCGTACTTAAACAACTCAAACATCCATTTGTAGCAGATTTGCTACATTATCGCAAACTACAAAAAATTCATTCCACATATATTCAGGGGCTCTTGACTGCCCAACATGAGGGGATTATCCATGCCAATTATAATCAGACTGGCACTGAAACGGGGCGGTTTTCATGTTCCAAACCTAATTTACAAAATTTGTCTAAACAAGATGATATAAAACGAGCGTTCTTAGTAGATCCTGAATGTGAAATGTGGTGGGCCGATCAAAGTCAAATTGAGATGGTGGGCTTTACTCATTATTCTAAAGAGCAAAAAATGATGGACATGATAATTCGGGGGGAAGATATTTATAAAGGTGCGGCTCAACAAGTATTACATAAGAGTGATATTTCCAAACAAGAGCGACAAGTGTTTAAGAACATGTGCTTGGCGATGATCTATGGAGTGGGGCAAAAAAAACTTGCTTTATTCTTGAATAATAATTTAGAACAAGATATTACACAGAAAGAAGCATTAGCATTTAGAAATGGATTCCTCGACGAATTTCCTGGTGTCAAGAATTTTATGCTCCGAGTTTCAAATACTGTGAAAAATTATCGCCATCCCTGGGGCCATTATGTGCAAAATCAATTTGGCAGGGTGCGCCGAGTAGAAATTCAAAAAGTTTATACCGCAGTGAACCATCTAATACAAGGATGGGCGGCAGATTTGATGAAACGGGCAATGGTGAGGATTGAGAATGATTTGCATCCAAATTGGAAGATGCAATTACATGATGCAATACGAATTGATATTCCTCTTGACATGGTCCATAAGAAAGAGTATACTAATGAAGTAGCCAAGTGCCTCACAGATTTTCCAGAAGTGTCGGTGCCCATAAGAGTAAAAATGGAAAGTTCAAAAACTAATTGGGCTGAGTGTGTAAAATATGGATGATTGGGAATATTTTATACTGTCATTGATTACATTTATGGTTATAATTATGGCTGTATTGGAGCTATTGAGATGAAAAAATATCTAGTTTGTGTTGACGGACATATTTATTTAGAGAAAACCATTGTTGCTGAAAGTATAGACGATGCACTTAACAAGGCCCATACGTTGGCTAACAATGTCGATGAGTTTATTCAACCAAATGTTATTTGGGTTGATGGACATTTTACCGTTAATGGTATTTTAAAGCAAGGAATATAATATGCCAGCAATTGATCAAGATTCAAGAAAAGATTATCAAGTCCATTTAGAGATTTTAAAAGAAGAACTCACTGGCAAACCTATTGGCCATTTGGTCTATATTCTTACATATCTTATATTACCTAAAAATATAGCTGAATTATGCAAGTGGCGATATAAAGATTACAATGAGCGAATGGGCGCAATTACTTGTCTTGATCGTTATTTTTATGACCGGTATGTAAAGCCATATGAGGAGAAGACAACTAAAGAAAATGGATTGATAATTGAATGAGGCGCAAGAAAATTTACATCTCGGGTCCTATGAGTGGGTATGAGTTTAAAAATAAGCCCGCCTTTGATCGAGCTGAGCGATGGTTATTATCTAAAGGTTATCAGAATATTGTTAATCCTACTGCCAAACCGTCTGAAATTTTCGATCATGAAGCAACAAGGGATGAATATCTAGCATACATGAGAGAAGATGTATTCGAGATATTGTTTAATGTGCCAGGAATTCCCCCAGAATTGAAACGTCGAATGATTAAGCATGGAGGTGTGGATGAAGTATGGACATTAAAAAATTGGTGGAAAAGTAAAGGGGCTACGTTTGAGGTGGCCATAGCGGAATTTTTTGAACTAGGAATAAAATATTTTGTGAAGGAGATTTTAAATGATAACCGAGGAAAGACAGAAAGAGCTAGAAGTATTAATAAGGCAATCTAAGCCAGGGGAAGGTGTTGCTTGTAAGGTGGGTGAAATGGAATTTGTTCAGCAAAAAATGGCTGTAAAAACAGCAGTGGATGCTGCTACAAAAATAGAGCCAGATCCGAATTTCCCTTTATGGGCTCCATATAAAGATAAAAAAGGCAAATTACGATTCGATCTGATCCCCCCAGAAATGGATAAGGCATGGGCCGAAGTGGGAACTTTTGGTATTCAAAAGCTCAAAGAAAAGGGGGTGCAAAATCCTGAAAGAAATTGGGAACGAGGGTTGAAATTAGTGGAAGATTGTTTGGCTTCAGCAAAAAGACATATTAATGAATGGGAAATGGGACTTAATGCTGATAAGGAATCAAATCTAAATCCATTGAAACATGCTTTATGGTGGTTGGCTGGTATGGTTACTCTGATAGAACGGGGGCGCATTGATTTGGATGATAGACCAAATAAAAAGGAGAAATAAATGAAGTTCTATAGTGTGTATGGAAATGACAATGATATTCGTGGAGGGCCAATATTTTCTCCCTATGTTATAGACACGGTAAAAGCTACTTCTCCATCACATGCAATTCGTAAAGTTTACCAGAAAAGTCGAAGGGGTTTGTGGGGATGGAGATTAGGAGATTTAACGGCTCGAATAGAGAGGAGAAACGATGCTACCTAAAAAAATACATAAGCTTGATGGGATAACGCCCATACTCATTTCCGACGACGATGGGGCGGTTTTTATGGTGTGCCCGTCTACGGATGTGGCAGATCGAATCGTGGAGTTGTGGAATAAATGAAGCCTAATTTAAAATGTTGTGTTTGGTTATCGGAGAAATCATTCGATAAATTAATAGCATTACTTCCTCCAGAGGATCGTTGGTGTCACCAATGGTTAATGGACAGAGATATTGAACATTTGTTTTATCCAATTAAGAAAGGTCGAGTAATATTTTGTAAATATCCTAAAGTTATATGATAAAAATAATTGAGGATTATGGAACACATACTTACTACGGAAATTGCAGAGCGAATCGTGAAACTGTGGAATAAGGGGGAGAAATGAAAATTCCAGTGTATGATCTGAAAGAAGTTGTTAAAACTGTGGTGCGAGAAGAAATTCCAAAAGATTATATTGAATTAGTACATATGGCATATGAGCATCGAAAATTAATAGGGGAATTACAGTTTACTTTAAGTACGTTTAAAAGTTGGTGCGTACATCATTCACACATTAAAACAAAATGATTAAATTATCTAAAAAATTCCATAAAGAATGTGAAAAAATAGGGGGTCGATTATACCATAGCTGTTGGAAAAATGCTTGTTTAAATCTTAATCAAATAATTTGTTGGTGGTCCAAATCTAAAATAGATGCGGATGCTGTTAATTTAAAAACAAAAGATACATGGACAGCAATAAAAAAGGGACAATTTACTTCATGATTGCCCAAGCTTTGCAATATTTAGAATTGGGATTTAGTATATTTCCAATTCAACCACAAACCAAAATCCCTATGGTGCCATGGGCCCGATTCCAAAAGGAACATGTAACTCCAGAGCGAGTTGAGAAGTTTTGGTCACAAAATCCCACTGCCAATATTGGAATCGTTTGTGGGGCCATTTCAAATTTAGATGTGCTTGACATTGATCCTAGAAATGGAGGAGATAAAAGTGTTCTTGATAAATCTATGCCTGATAGTCCTGTTGTGCTCACTCCTTCTAATGGGGTGCATCATTATTGCAGCCACACAAAGGATGCTAAAAAGTCAACACCGTTACCAGGAGTTGACCTGCAGAGTAGTGGAAGTTATGTCGTGGCGCCACCGTCATTATTGTCATTTGGAAAATATGCTTTTAAGGAAAATTATGACCTCACGCAACGGCCTTTACTCCCCGACTGGGCGCTTGTATCTCAGCACCAAGAAAAACACGATTGGAGGGAATATTTAAATGGAGCACAAGAAGGTAATCGAAACACAAGTGCCGCGAAAATTGTGGGTGCGATTATCCAAAGAACTAATGATCCAAGGATTGCTTTACACACATTGCGTGGATGGAACTTGGAAAATAATCCCCCGCTGCAAGATAGTGAAATTGAAAAAATAGTCAGCTCTATATGGAATCGTCATCAATTAAATCATCCTATCACACCGATTGTTATTACAAACATGGGCGATTTATTAAAAAACCCTGTGCCAGACATTCAGTGGCAAGTGGAAACCCTATGGCCCGAGGGGCGCTCTGGGTTTATTTGTGGTGAGCCAGAGCAAGGCAAAACATGGTTTGCTCTCGATATGGCCCTGTCCATCTCTACTGGATATCGGTTTCTCGATAAATTTATCTGTAAACAATCTCCGGTATTGATCATTGAAGAAGAACAATCTCGCACTGAGTTAATGCAGAGAATGAATTTACTTCTTAAGGGCAAAGATTGTCCCTTGACATTAGAGCAACTTTATGTTATTATTGAAGAAGGGGTATCGTTCCCTAAAGACACTGATCGGATCATTCAGTATATGAGAGAGCGAAACTGTAAAATGTTGATCATTGATAATCTTCGTAAAGTGCATAGTAAAGATCAAAATTCAAGCACAGAAATGCAAGTAGTGTTAGGATGTTTTGATAGAATTAAACGTGAATTAGGAGCTGGCATTATGATCATTCATCACATGTCTAAGGGCGGAACGCGGGCCACCTCTCATCCTTTGCTTCGTATGGATGGGACCCAGCATTTATTGGCTTGGGCTGACACGGCTATTGGGCTCATACAGAATGAATTTGGTGGGCATAATTTAGAATTTAAGATGCGGGGGGCGCCGAAGCCACAGGGGCTAGTTTTAAACCGCGAATACTCTGAAGAGAATCAAACCATGAAATTAAATTTAGGGGGAAGTATATGATACAATCTATTGTTGCTGTCTTAGTTTTATTTATTGTTCCATGCATTGTTATAGCATTTATTTTTTCTTTTACGTGTATTAAAGAGTTAAAAGATGCTCTACGCCTACAGCAGACCGTGTGTTCGAGTTTGGAAAGGGATTTCTACGCATATCAAGTGTGGTTAGGACATGGATTTACAAAAGCTTATTTTGAACAGCGTCATTTTACAGTTTTATCAAACAAAGAGCGTGAAAGATTAATTAAAGTTTTTGACATTGTCAAATATGAAGGAAAGATATAATGTTGGATATTTTATTTTACATATCTTTGTGGTTTATTGTTTTACCATTGATTTCAAATTGGCATTTAAAGTTATCGTTTGGTGATAGTAGCCCTGTGACTCAGTTTGATAATGGATTTCGCATTGGATGGTTAGTGGTGTTGATTGGGTCGATCACTACTGTGTGGGTTTGGATCATTGTGAATTATTTATGAACAGTGTAATAAAAAATTTCATAGCCCAAGATATAAAAAACATAAGATTTTTATTGTCAGATATGAAAAGTTGGACAAAATTAGAGCGGGGGCGGCGAGATTCGCATCTTCCATTACTTGAAATTGGATTTCTTATAATGAAGCTTAGAAAATGTTTAGCTCGAATAAGTAAGAGAGTTAAAAAGATATGAAAAAAATATATAAGTGGTTAGCAGCAAAATGGCACAAACCCAAAGGAAATGAAACTCTTGGGGATTCTATTGCTATTAAAATTGATTATAATAAGCGTACAAAAACGTATGATACAGTAAAATTTAGGTGTCTTGGTTGTCGGAGATTTGCAACTTTTGGGGCATCTGGGCTATGTCAAATGTGCTTAGAAGATACATGTTCTCGGGAGTCAAATGGCGGATGAAATCAGGTCGAGAACGAAAAGCTAATCGAAATTCTGGACCTGATTGTTTATTACCATCTTTGAATTATTTAAGAAATGATATGATGAAATCTTTTTTTCCTTTAAGCGAAGTACTAAAAATTTTTGGTATTTTATCGAAACATAAAAAACGAAAGATGGCGCGGGGATGGGTTCAACCACGGAAGACTTCGGGACAACAGGGGCTAACTTAAGGGTAATCCCTAAAGTTATAGTGTGGCTGGAAGTTTTACTATTGAGTAAGTGAAATGATGAGGGCACATTAAAGCTGTTCAACTGGAATGATGAGTGGCCGTCCCCGCTAAATTTGAAAGGAGAATTATGCAGAAACTAAAGATATTTTTGACCAATGAATTAAAAAAGAAAATTTTGGCTATTCCAAATAATGTTTCATTGGCACCTTATTCTATGAATGAAGATTTTAAACGCGGATCTGAGGCAACAATATATTTTATTACAAAAGAATTAAAGAAGATTTTGAAAGGAGCATTATGAGACAACCTAAAATTCTGTATATTGACATTGAAACAAGTTTGAATGAAGTGTATTCGTTTGTTATAGGAAAGAAAATTTTTTTACATCCAGCTAACATTAAAGTTGAAAGGAAAATTATTTGCATTGCTTGGAAGTGGGGGCATGAAAAAAGTGTTCATGTTGTCAAATGGCAAAAAAAGGATAAAGTTAATCTTAGTGATCCATTTACTGATAAACAGTTATTAATACAGATTACAGCAGTTATTAATAAGGCGGATCTTATTATTGCACATAATGGAGATAAATATGACATCCGATTTATTAATGGTCGATTATTTTATCATCAATTGCCAGCCATGTACCACGCAAAATCTGATGACACTTTGAAGCAATCGCGTAAAACTTTTTATCTAAATAGTAACACATTAGATTATTTAGGAGCCTATACCAAGTTGGGTCGGAAGCGTAAAACTGATATTGATTTATGGATAAAAACAGGAGAGGGGAATGCTAAAGCTTTGGCATATATGATACAGTATTGTAAAGAAGATGTGCGTTTATGCGAGAAAATACATAAAAGAATGCAGCCTTATGTACAATCAAGCATAAACATGAGCCTTGCCCAAGGGGGACCAAAAAATGGGTGTAAGGCTTGTGGGGCCTCACGAGAGTTTCTTAAGCCTAAAGGGTTCCGGTTTAATCCACGCAGTACAAAGCACAAATATGTTTGTTCTATTTGTGGAAAATGGGATTCATTTTAATATGAGTTGGGTCCGGATGGGGTCTAGATGTATAGATACGATGGCGATTATTCATGCTGAAGATATAGCTTGTAAAAATTGTCCAGGGTCAGGTCTTTACATTTATGAGTCTGATGAGGGGATAGAGTGTTGCATGTGTCAATTTGATTTTGATGGATTTCATGCTAAAAATGAAAGGGAAATGTTCCAACATATCCTTCAACATGATAGCGCGGACCATCATGTGAGACGGTCCATTTTAAAAATAGCAAAGGAAGAATTTGGCATATGAAAAAATTAAAAAACCTTTGGATAGTGCGCATCATTTGGAGAGATGCTTGTATTAGCTTTGGTAAGGATTCTGAAAATACCCGCCCAGGTGAGACTCAAATGTCCATTGGAATTCTTTTGCCAAAGATGTTTCGTGACGAATATGGAAAGCAATATTTTAGAGTGCTTCAAAATTATGGAGAAAGACAAGATGATTTTACTGATATACCTCGTAGTTGGGCAGTTTATGTTGAAAACCTAGTGCGCATTCCATTTGATTATGTTAAGATTGAAGAACTTATGGGGACGCGATTGAATCATGCAAACCATCGAAAGACTGCGTGAACTGTTCGTAATTAAATACTTCCGTCGCATATCTTTGTACTGGCCATTTAGGAATAAAGCCCGTCAATTATGTAAAGTCGAAAGGGGCCAATATAAATGTGCTAGGTGCTTAAGAATATTCTCTTATAAAGAGATACAAATGGATCATATTCATCCAGTTATTGATCCAGTAGAAGGATGGAGGGGCTTTGATTCTTATTTGACTCGATTATTGTGCAGCACTGAGGGATATCAGGGGCTTTGTAAACCATGTCATTACATTAAAACACAACAAGAGAATAGAAGAAGGAGAGAAATTTGAAGGAATATGTGAGTTTTTTATTTTCAGTACATGTATCGTATTTTTTATTCCTTTGGGTACGGAGATTATTTTAATGAAACCAATAAATTATAAAGATTATGAAACATGGTGTGATTTTATGGAAGCTGTGGGCAAAGATCCGAGTAGGATTGTTTCTAATTGGACCATAGGAAAAGCTTTGGAATTATCTGAGCATGTAAAGCATTGTGAAAATTGTCGTGACATTCTTATACGAGTGACAGAATCATCTCCATCTAAGCCCAGGATGTTTTCAATAAATTGAATATTTATAATTCGGGATATAATGAATGGCTGTGGATTGGGTTGGGAGTGATTATTGTTATGGCTGTCTTACGAATAGGGAGGGGCGAGTGAAACATAAAAGTTTTCGTTATATTAGACTAGAGATTGAGAAAGCTATTGATAACTCCTTGCGTATTTTTATTGATTTGTATGGGAGTTCTTCCCAGAGTATAGCTCTAAGACATAAGAATGTATTTATCAAAGAACTTCGTAAAGCCGCTAATTGGTTAGAAAATATAAAGGAGATAAATAATGAGTGATTCAAACTTACCAGACGGCTGCACACAAGAAGATATTGACAGGGGCTTTGCCCGAGGGGCTTTTCCTAAAGAAGATGAAGAGGAGGTTGACGTGTTCGAAAATAATTCGTTAGAAGCTGAAAAAATCGTTGAGGTTATCTGGCATGATGTATGTAATCGAATAGGCATAACGGTGTTAGTCAAGAATGATGATGATAATACAATGCAAACCTGGGCTGATAAAATAGACGAGATTCTTGGAAGGGGGAAGCCATGAACACGAAAGATGAACTCGACCATCTCAGGAAGATCAATCAAGAGCTTTTGGAGGTGTTGAAAGAAATCACAGATTGCCCATATCTTGTAGATCAAGCTACAGTAGCGAGATTGGGGATTGAATTTGCTCCACAGCAAGTAGTTCTGAATGTTTCAGTTGGGTTACTGCGATATAGAAAAGCAGAACAAGCCATAACCCTCGCAAAGGAGAAGCCATGACTGAGTATATCTGGGAACCTATAAAAATCGCCCCTAACGATCAGAGCTTGGTGGGCGAGGTTGTGAAATGTAAACAATGGCCTTATGGGTTGGTAGTTCGGTATGTGCAAGCCACTGATATTATTTTAGGAGACACAGGCGGTTCTTATGTTATTAAATCCTATGACTGGATCATCCGCCGAGAGAAGAGTGCCGTACCGGCACAGTCGAAGAAAAAAGTGTGGGCGTTTGGGTGGTATTGGAATACTGGCGATTATCTCCAATCTGGATGGTACTTATCAAAAGAATTTTTTAAATCAACTAACGATTTTAAGTTTGCATACAGATCTGATAATTACATTCGACATATATGGCCCGCCAAGATGAGCCCCGACGGCACCTTTACAGAGCCAGAATGATTAGAGACATGACAGAAAGGGAACTATTGTGGCTTATGTTTGGGGTGTTAATAGGCGGGTTGATTGTTATACTGTTATAGCCGACGGATTCGGTAGATAACTCACAGGAAACCAATTTCCTGTCTTACTATCTCTAAAACTTTGATGCAAATGTGGCCCAGTAACATTCCCAGTCTTACCAGTCTCGCCTATTAGCTCACCCTGTTTAACTTTTTGCCCATCTTTAACTAAACTCCTAGACAAATGAGCGTAAGTTATATTGATATGATCAGGTGCGGCCAATATGATAAACAGGCCAATAGTTTTGTTAAAGTCTTGATAGGAAATCATCCCATCCACCACAGCGTAACATTTAGTTCCAATTATGCATGCAAAATCATATCCTGTATGTTCACCCTTCCCATCTTTGAACCCTTTGAACCACTTACCTTCAGAGTTTCTACGCCAGGACCAATGGGGGCCAGTTACTCCATAAGTGGTTCCAATTCGGCCATCTTTGATGGGTTTAATAGGCTGTTGGAGTAACATTATTAATCTAATTTAGTTAAAATGGCATTAATTGATTTCAATTCTGTCAATACTTCGCCCATAAATGTAGCAGTTTGAAGTGAATGATCTGTTTTCCACACTTCTAATTTTTCAATTTTGATTGAATGCGACTCTACTGTTAAATATAAAACAGTTATAGAAACAATCACAGTAATGATGGTTGATGTGATTTTGAGCCAATTGCGTTTAAAAAATTCCATTTTATCGTCCTTCAATTTTGTCTAGTCTATTTTTTAATACGAACATTTCTTGCTTTAATTCTTCAATATAAATTATTGATTGTCGTAAAGCCATTTCAGTGAATGTGGCACGTTTTTGTAAACTTAATGTTTTGGACCCACGACGATCATGTTGGATATAATGGGGTGCAGAATCATAGGTTGGCCCCCAAGTAAGGGGCATAGAAGTTGAACGGACGAGTTCATAGGTTGTGGTGTCTTTTATAATCTTATAGCGATATTCTTTATGTTTAAAGCTTTTATATGTGGTATATACTTGCTTATATTCCAATGGAGTTAGTAACCGTAGATCACTTTTTAATCGTTCTTCAGAATGAGTGGTATGATTAGCAGCATGTGAATCGCCCCCGCCAGTTGAATTTCCATCAGAAATTTCAACTTCAGCATCGGCTGTGCCAACCGGTTGGACATGTAAATCTTGATCTGTTTCTAATCGTAATGCTAATGTACCGGAAGTATAAAATTCTCTTGCATTAGTATTATGATTATATCTATCTTGACCTACTACACTACTTTCTGGATCTGCCCAGAAAATAAATCCTTGCGAGGTATTTGGAGAAGCAATAGTCATTCCTACACCGGTTCCAACTCCTTCAATCATAAATTCATCCCCACCACCATCAGGAGTTACATCTACTCCACCTGTTTGTACATGTAATCTAGCAAGTGCGGTAAAAAAAGTACTTCCTATTGCTACTTGTCCAGAAGTTTCTATATTTATGCGTGGTATATTATTAGTACGTATTTGTAGAGGAAAATTATTTAATGTTCCTAATATTGCGGCAGTTCCAACATTAGCTACAAAATTTTGTGGGCCTCCATTTCTTTCTACTAACATGTGGGCAGCATCGCCACTGCCAAATAAATGAAGTCCGAAAGAAGGAGTTGTGGTCCCAATGCCTAATGTATTATTGATGTTGTCCCAAAAAAAATTGAGATTATTTTCTGCTATGGCGCTACTTACTCCAATAAATAAAACCGAACCGAGAGTAAAAGTTTTTAAAGTAATGGTGCTCGGCTTAACATCCAATTTATTTGCATCTAAGTTTTGAAAATTTCTATTGACAATGTAAACTTCGTCAATTGTATCAATAGTCTCATCTTGTAAAAGACGCATCCCTTGTGCTGAAAGTATATTACAAGTGAAGAAAACACCTATAAATATGATGTTTCGGAGGTTAAAATGCACCACTGTCTTTCTTTTTCCGGAAAATTTCTGAAATGGCAGGGCCCACAAATGGGACAAATTGGCGAGTGGCTTGGCGAGTTACTTCTTGTATGTCACCTTTGGCTAGTGGAGATGCTATCGAGGCTATAGTGCCCGCTGTAGGCCCTGCAATGAGCCCTAAGATGCCTTGTTTACCAAACTTGGCTGCTTCAAATGCATCGGATAAAGGCCCAATGCCACCAATAGTTAAAAATCCTTGTATCACTTCACTTAAAAAAGTATCTTGTTCTTCTTCTGATTTAAATTGTCCCCTTAAAGCTTTAGACAATTTATTTACTGGCACTCCAATGGTGGCAGACACTAATGCTAATCTAGCAGAAGTGCCTAATGGATCAATCTTCATCATATTTTTGATAAGTTTTCCTTGATTAAAAGAGAATGATTTATATTGTGTTAAA
>SDBT01009355.1_pt1 | contig 15902 bp, 23 predicted proteins | sample 2277101 | NCBI WGS metagenome assembly SDBT01 (sample SAMN10404973, study PRJNA504765) | marine sediment metagenome | isolation source: marine sediment core GS10_PC15, 103 cmbsf | place: Arctic Ocean: Southern Knipovich Ridge | collected 2010 | reverse complement strand
CACCTCATTTCCAGTGTGAACACCCTGCAACCAGCATGTAAGAAACATGCAAAATCATGCAACGTTTCCAGGTAGTTGACGTAAGTCGTTTGGTACCATAAGGCGCACGCTAGGTGGCGCATTAGGTGGCGCGTCGCCCTTCACTCCAACGCCGGGAATCCCCCGGCGTGTCTCGTTTCTTGGCCTCATTTCTATGAGGTGACCCTGCAATATCCTGCAAGGGGCATGCAATATCCGGGCAAGATGAATGGAATCCCTGGTGGCGCTCCGAAAAGCCGTAAAACCTCGTGGTAATCTGTGTGTAACAACAGGTCATGCAATGAACAACCACAACTTACCAAACGATTCGAGACGGCGACTCGGCCGGGGTTTGCATGACCTCTCCGCTGGGTCGCCGTCGTTTTTTTGCGCGGAGGTCATGCGATGTGTGGGAACTGTATCAAGTGCGGCGCCAAACTCCGAAACGACGTCTACGGACGCCGGTGTGAAAACTGCTGGGCGGCGGCTCAGCGAACGGATGCCCCAAAGGGTATCCCAAATGTGTCGGGACTCGATCGAGCGGAGCCTGCCAAGCGGATGGTGAGTAGCCCGGACGTCGAGGCGCTGCTGCGTGGTGCGTTCGTGGTTGTTTGAAATTTTTCCAAGGAGTCTACTATGGACGCTAATATCAACCTGGCCGCCACGCTAAAACTGCACGCTGCATGGTTGCGCGGCGAGGAAGGCGGCAAGTGTGCCGATCTGTCCGAGGCCAATCTGTCCGAGGCCAATCTGTCCGAGGCCAATCTGTCCAAGGCCAATCTGTCCAAGGCCAATCTGTACGAGGCCAATCTGTCCGAGGCCAATCTGTCCAAGGCCAATCTGTACAAGGCCAATCTGTCCGAGGCCAATCTGTCCAAGGCCAATCTGTCCAAGGCCAATCTGTACGCGGCCGATCTGTCCAAGGCCAATCTGTCCGCGGCCGATCTGTCCAAGGCCGATCTGTACAAGGCCAATCTGTACGCGGCCGATCTGTCCGAGGCCAATCTGTCCAAGGCCGATCTGTACAAGGCCAATCTGTACGCGGCCGATCTGTCCGAGGCCAATCTGTCCGAGGCCAATCTGTCCGAGGCCAATCTGTACAAGGCCAATCTGTACGCGGCCGATCTGTCCGAGGCCGATCTGTCCGAGGCCAATCTGTCCGAGGCCAATCTGTACGCGGCCGATCTGTCCGAGGCCAATCTGTCCGAGGCCAATCTGTCCAAGGCCGATCTGTCCAAGGCCGATCTGAGACGACGAATCGACTGTAACACCAACTACGACGGCGCTCGCATTACTTATTACGGCAAGAGCATGGTTGTGCGGTTCGCCGAACTTGACCCAAATGGATCGACCGATGGCTGACACGCCAAACGAAGCTGTTGCCGTAGCTACCCCCGATGACGGGAAGCCACTGACGGCGACCGTACGCAGGGAACACGCCAAGAGGGTGGCGCGGCTTACTGTGAGCTTTATCACCGCCGGCCAGGACCTTGCGTGGATACGCGACCACAAGTCGTATCGTGGAACTCACGCCACCTTCGAGGCGTTCTGTCGGGATACGTGGGAGTTCTCTCCGGACTACAGCCGGAAGCTGATTCGTTCGTCAGAAGTAATGGACACACTCCAGACCGCTGACACCAATACAATTGTATCGGTTTTGCCTCAAAACGAAGCCCAAACCCGCCCGCTAACCACCGTTGACCTCGACGAGGTCGGGGACGTTTGGCAAGAGGTAGTGGAAAAGGCACCAAAGGACGATGACGGCGCCCCGGTCATCACCGCCAAGCACGTCGAGGAAACGGTGGACTCCTGGAAAGCGGCGGATGGGCCGGCCGTCGAACCAGCAGAAGATGACGCTCCCACCTGCCCCGACTGCGGCGGTGACACCGACATCGAAGGCGATTGCATGGAGTGCTACGAAGCCCCAAAGGACGACAAGGAGCCCGCAGCCGACCCATCCGGCCTAACGGTAGCTCGCGAGATGATCTTCAAGCACGCATCCAAGCAAGACGGCGGCTCGGCCGCAGTAGCAGCGATCTTGAGAGGCTGGGCGGACGAACTGGACGCCATAGACCATTAACCCCCAACCGTGGGCCGCATGACCACATCCGAAATCATCCTACTGGCCATAGTCATTCTCTTGCTCGGCTTCACGTGGATCGTCGTGCAGTGCGCCACCCGTTAGAAGGAGACTACCCAGTGATTCTCCCTAGATATCTCTACAGGGCCGAAGTCGTCTCGGTCTACGACGGCGACACGATCACCGTCGACATCGACCTGGGGATGCGCATCAAGGTTCGAGGTGAGAAAGTCCGCCTGTTCGGGATCAACACGCCCGAACTGCGAGGCGACGACAAGCCCCAGGGGCTACTGGCTCGGGACCACCTGAGATCCTTGATCAACGCCAGGGAAGTAGTCATTGAAACCCACAAAGACAAGAAGGGCAAATACGGCCGATATCTCGCCACGGTCTGGGTTCAAGAGACGCCCGGTGAGTGGCTCGACGTCAACAAGCACCTGGTGGCCAAAGGGTTCGCGAAGTTTGTCACCTACTAACCCAGGGATCACGCCATGGCCGGCGACTATATCCAGATCGATCATGAGCTACCGCAGAAGCCCGAGTTCGTGGCGATTCGAGGCAAAACCGGCGAACCGGTCGACGTGGTTTTGGGCCGGCTATTCCTCTTGTGGGTCTTTGCGGATCGGCAGACCACCAACGGGATGATTCCTCACCTAACTCCGGCCGCCCTGGCCGTGACGATCGGCGGGGACGCTGCATTCTGGACAGCGGTGGCGTCGGTGGGGTGGATTGAGTTCAGTGAATCCGGCGCGATGATTCCGGACTTCGACAGCCGGTTTGGAAAATCGTCCAGGGCGCGACTTAAAGATGCTACCCGCAAACGGGCTACCCGCAAGCGGACACCACCCGGACAAACCGCGGACGCGGACCGGACGTCCGCCGGACAAACCGGACACGAACCGGACGCGGACCGGACATCACCCGGACAAACCGCGGACGCGGACCGGACGTCCGCCGGACAAACCGGACACGAACCGGACGCGGACCGGACATCACCCGGACAAGCCGCGTCCGCGGACCGGACGTCACCCGGACAGACCGGACGCCAACCCGGACAAGAACCGGACAGTCCAGCCCTATCAGTATCAGTATCAGTATCAGAGTCAGATCCACCATCAGAACCAACGAAAGGACGTGACCATTTATTTTCTTGGACTGAAAAAAGAGAGGCTACGCTAGCCGTAGCGCGCGCCAAATTCGGCGACGCAAAACGTCTCGACGGCAGGCCGCTCTTTCCGACCCCCATGGAACCCAAGGCGCGGCTGCTGTTGCTCCGGACGGCCGCCATCTTCGTGGCCGGCCAGGTGTCCGAATCCGTCATTGACGGGGGGCTCCAGGCCATCAAGCACCACACCGGACCCCTCACTGACCCGTGTGCCTACTTCTACACCGTTCTCCAGGACAAGACCGGGGGGACCTTTGCGGCCCTTCTGGATGATCTGCCGCCAGTACCAGACGACCTGGTGGCGGCTGCCCCCAAACCCGACAGGAAAAGCCCATGAGTCTGCAAACACTCTCTCTGGACACGCTGAAAGATTTCGACTTCGGCAAAGCGAACGTCGCCTTTGAGCACGCGCTACGAAAAATAGTGAGAGACATCATCGATCGTCCTGGTGACAAATCGGCCCGCAAGGTGATTTTGACCACGGAACTGACGCCCCAATTGGAGCAAGACGGCGACGTCGTCTCCGCGTCCGTCGGCTTTTTGATCGAAGCCAAGATCCCGAAGTGGAAAACCCAGCCACAGCCGACCAATGTAACCAGCAGGGGCCAGTTGTTGTTCCAAGAACTGGCGCCGGACAACCCAGACCAGATGACGATCGACGACGCAGCCGTCGACAATTCCCCCGACGTGAATGAGGACCTTCCACCGGCCGTGTAAACGGCCGGCCCTTTGTAACCTGTTTCCCCTGTTTTCCTCACAAGGAACCCCTACCATGCTGTCCGAAGCAATCAAAACCCTGGCCGACTTAGGCAAGAAGGCCGCCGGCCCTGAGATGTTGCAGTTGTGGAAATCTGATCATCGGAGGATCATCTTCAACCACGCGACGGGTGACCTCAAAGAGTACTCAGAGCCGATGCCGGCCCGGCGGCACATCGCGGAAACCAAGGATGATTTCGTGCGAATCATCCAGACGCTCAATAGTAGGCCAGCAATACCTCGTGAAGAGGATGAAGGTATTGCCGGCAACGCGGTCGTCTGGCTCAACTCGCACGAAGCCGTAGCCGTGCTCAACGATCACACGTACCGTGACGACGTGGTCGTCTGGCCGCTTCCGTGGAGCCCCCAAGCCATCCTGTTGAGCCAGTGGGAAAGCCAGAAGACGGTCTTTGAGCCGGCGGTGTTAATTAAGGCGATCCGCCTGGAACTGGGGCTCCCAAACCATCCGCTGATTGCCGGCATGTCCGCGGTGGACTGGCAGGTCACCAATAGCACCGCCTCCAGGACGGAGCGGACCAAGGAGAGTCTCGGCAAGAACATCCACGCCGAAATCGCAGGGGTGTCGGAACTGTCCGAGACAACCACCGTGGCTGTGCCGCTCTACACGCACGGGATTGCTTCGCGTGCCGACGTCGCCTGCCACGTGGAGATCGACCCACAGCGGGGCCAAATCGGGCTGATCCCACCACCCGGCGAAATGGACCTCCAATTCGAGATGGCCATGGTGGAGATCCAAGCGGCCCTAACGAAGGCCCTCGGTGAGGACATCCCGGTTTACCAGGGTTCCCCCGACGGCGAGTCGCAAAGCGTGCGGTGTGAAGTCGACTAACGACCGCCCCGTCGGCACGGAGGCCTTTCCCCCTCTCCCCTTTCCCCGATAGAAAACTCATGAAGCTTGACAACGTCTATTTGGATATGGACGGCGTGTTGGTCGAGTTTACGGCCGCGGCGCTACGTGTGCATGGCAAAGAACAGGCCTTGCTCACGTGGCCGCTGGGCCACTACTCTCTGCCAGAGGCCCTGGACATGTCGCCCGAGGACTTTTGGGCACCGATCAACGCGCTGCCGCCCGAGTGGTGGGAAAACCTCTCACCCACGCCGTGGTTCGAAGATCTGCCCCGACTCGTCGAGCGGTGGCCGATCACGATCACGAGCGTTCCATTCACGGCCGTTGCGGACATCGGCAAGATTGCGTGGATGGTGAAACATTACGGCAGCCCGCCGCCCCGCTATGAGTTCATCCCGCAGCGGCCAGGTCTACCGACGCCCGGCGGCCACAAGGCTAATCACTTTCTCTTGTCCAAGACGGCGGAAGAACGCGCCGGGTGTCTGTTGATCGACGACTCGGACGACGAAGTCCAAGGTTGGATCGCGGCGGGCGGGCCGGCAATCATTGTCCCGGCCGTCTGGAACTCCGCCTATAACTCGGCCCGCGCCCCCATGCGGTACGTGATTGAGCAGTTGCAGCAGTACAGCTAATGCGAGGCAAGCATGCATTTGACAGGACCACAAATCGCGCGGCGGGCTACCGCCTACCGCCGCCACCGGGCCAAAACGCTCTGGGCTTGGTTTTGCCGGCTGGCCGAGGCGGCCGGCCTGACACACGACAGCCCGGACGATGACCATACTCGGATGCTCATCGTGGCCAAGACTGTCAAGGCCGGCCTGCCCGGCTGGTACTGCCAGAACGGGCTCGAGGCCGCCGATATGGCCGCGTGCTTCCACCGGGACGAGTCCTTCGCGCCGATGCCGGCCATGCAGCCCACCAGCGCGCCGATCGGCTCCGCGGCCAAGATTCGTCAAATATCCCTCCGCGTGCAGGCGGGCCGCGAATCGTTCCATCCGGACGATTGTCTCGAATACAGCACAGTCGACCAGTTACCCAGCCAGGAGCCACCCTTGGTATGAGAGCAACACCACCACTCATCGGCGCGGACTTGTTTTGCGGACTGGGAGGATTCTCCGAGGGTGCCGAACTGTCGGGCCATGTCCGGGTCGACCTGGCCATCAACCACTGGCGGCCGGCCGCGTACTGCTTCCGAGCGAACCATCCTCACGCCCGGGTGATCTGCGCCAAGATCGATGACGTGGATCCGCGGAACGACCGCACGCTCCCAGACTGCGACATCCTCCTGGCGTCTCCGGAGTGTACCCATCATTCCAACGCCCGGGGCGGCCAGCCGGTCGAAGATCAGAAGCGTGCCACGCCGTGGCACGTCTGCGTGTGGGCTGAGGCCAAGCGGCCCAAATGGATCGTAATCGAGAACGTGCGCGAGTTCCGATCGTGGGGTCCGTTGGTTCAGAAGCGCACCAACGGCAAGCTGCTACTCCGTAAAGACGGCCAGCCCTGGATGATGCCCGACCCGAAACGCAAGGGGGACATCTTTCGGCAGTGGATCAAGTCTCTCGAGTCGCTGGGCTACGCGGTCGACCATCAGATTCTCAACGCGGCCGACTTCGGAGCTCACACCAGCCGGCAACGGCTGTTTGTGATCGCCCGTCGCGAGGACGTGGCCGGCGGCGACATCCCTTGGCCAGAGCCGACGCACACGCGAGACCAGTGGCGGCCGGCCCATGAGATCATCGACTGGTCAGAGCCGGCCCCCTCGATCTTCAGCCGCAAAAAGCCGCTGTGCGAAAAGATGCTACGCCGTATCGAAATCGGCCTGCGGAAGTTTTGCGACCCGGAGTTGGTGTCGCCGTTCCTGGTGAAGCTCTGGGGCACAGGTACCACCGGCAGCGTAGCCGAGCCGCTTGGCACTGTGACAGCCGGCGGAGGCAATTTCGGCCTGGTGTCGCCTTTCCTGGTGAAATACCACGGAGGCTGTGATCCGAAGCGGGACGGCACCGAACGCCAGCACGATCCCCGCAATCCACTTCCGACGGTCACCACAGCAAACCGGTTTGATGTGGTGACCCCGTTCATCCTCGACTTGGCCCACTCCAAAGACCCCAAGGGTCGGTCGTACGCGGTTGACCGGCCATTCCACACATTGACGACCAAACACACCGACACCCTAGTGGTCCCGTTCGTCATCCAAGCCCAGGGCCCCGGTTTGAATGACCCGACGTACTCCGGCGTCCATTCCTGCGAGAAGCCGTTGCCGACGATTCTCACCCGCAACAACCACGGCGTGATCGTACCCTTCCTCACGAAATACTACGGCACCGCCGGCGCTGTGCCCGTGACCAAACCGCTGGACACCGTAACCACCAAGGGCCGTTTCGGTTTGGCCCTCGTGCAAACCATGCAGGAGTTGGGAATCGTGGACATCGGTTTCCGGATGCTCGGCAACCAGGAGCTTTTGCGAGCCCAAGGTTTTCGGGCCGACTACTCACTGGAGGGAGCCCGCACCAAAGCCGAGCAAACCCGGCTGATCGGCAACGCGGTGCCTCCTCCGTTTTCCAAGGCCATTTGTGAAGCCATAGGCCAGGCAACGTTATGAGATACCGGTTGGTAACCCCACACGGCCGCGACGACGCCCTGGCCCACGCCAACGCGCTGGAGGACAGCGGGCTCAAGCAGGTTGCCGCGCGGATTCGGTCCATTGTGGCTGAAGCAGTGGCCGGTGATTTGCGCAAACGCCTCACGTTGGCGGAGGCCTTGAACACAGGCGACCCGACGCAACAAGAGATCGCGGATCAGTGTGCAGCGTTGCGGCTGGAGCGCGAACTGCATCCGCGGCAAACCAACGGAGCCCACACGATGGTCCAATTGCAATGGAAGCAACGAGCCGTCCGGTCCGAGACGGATGTAGCTCGTCGGCGCACGTACACCACCAAGTGCGGTCGCTATCGGGTGGTGGTGAACGACTACAAGCTGGCCAGCATGCCGCGGCGAATCCATTCCCAAGTCTACGAGGGTGACGGATTTTGGGAGATCATTTCGGCCCGTCATCGCGAGCTCGAGCCGGCGAAGGAAGCGTGTGCGGGGCATGCCGCGATACATCCGCCGATGGTGACCGACGAGGTGCAATCATGAAAGCTCTCACGATCCAGCAGCCGTCGGCGTCGTTGGTTGCGGACGGCGAAAAGCCCGTTGAAAATCGGTCCTGGCGGACTTCATACCGAGGGGCATTGGCCATCCATGCCGGGCTGGGGACGCGCTACTTAACCCGACAAGAACTGCTCGAATATCCCACCGGGGTGATCGTCGCGACGTGCCGGCTGATAGGGGTCATGGACGTCGCGTTGTTTGCTGAGTGCCTCAGAACACCCACCGGCCATTACTGCTTGCGGCACAACGGGTGGGACATAGCAGACGTCCGCAAGTGGCTTGCCCACAAGTACACCGAGGGCCCCTACGCCTGGGTCCTAAGCGACGTGAAGAAGCTCGACGAGCCGATTCCAGCGACTGGGAAACGGGGACTCTGGGATTGGGAGCCAGGGGCTCTGACGGTGGGAGCATGACCAACATACTGGCCGAAATTCAAACGCCGGATGGCGATCGGCGGATCGGGTTCGATGAGAACTCTATCTATCAGATCGGAAAAGCCGGCCGCTGGAAGAAATGGCGGGGATTGAACTGGGTGGAGAAGGGTTTGGTAGGACTGTTGATTAAGGAACGTGACGCGACCAAGAGACCCCACGCAAGTGGATGAGGCGACCCGAATCGACACGAGCCGAAGCGACCCGATCCGACGCGACCCGAGACGAAACGATCCGAGGCGAAGCGAGCCGACCCGATCCGATCCGAGACGAAACGAGACGGCGTGTTCTCATGGCTGATCTATCGGGACGACCCGAGCCGAGCCGAACCGAACCGAGCCGAACCGAACCGGGACGACACGAGCCGAAGCGACCCGATCCGAGACGAAACGAAACGAGACGGCGTGTTCTCATAGCTGATCTATCGGGACGACACGAGCCGAAGCGACCCGATCCGACCCGATCCGAAGCGATTCGAACCGACCCGATGCGAAACGAGACGAAACGAAACGAGACGGCGTGTTCTCATAGCTGATCTATCGGGACGACACGAGCCGAAGCGACCCGATTCGAGACGAGACGAGACGAGACGATTCGATTCGAGGCGAGTCGAGGCGAGGCGAGGCGAGTCGAGGCGACCCGATTCGAGACGAGACGAGACGAGACGATTCGAGGCGATTCGAGGCGAGTCGAGGCGAGGCGAGGCGAGTCGAGGCGATCCGATGCGAGACGAGACGATTCGATGCGAGACGAGACGTTTACTTTTTCACCACCACTTACCACGGAGACGAAACGATGCGAGTAGCGACGATCCAGATCAAGGGACTAACACCCTACAGCCCATCGAAGGCATTCCAGAGCGAAAAGAAGCCCAAGGAATCGCCGGAAGATTTCGACAAACGTTGCTGGCGCGATCACGCACACATCAACAAAGACGGCGAAGTGGTGATTCCAGCGGAGGTGATACGAAAGGCGATCATCGAGACCGCAGAATTTCTCGGCAAGGGTGGGTTCCTTCAGAAGAAGGGCTCGGCCAAATGGACAGAGAATTTCCAGCGTGGCTTGGCTGTGACGGAAAGCGCTCCGATCGGTCACACGGCGGAATCAATGAAAGAGCCGGAGCTTGTCTACTGCCATGCGGACGGCAACCCGAAATCAGGCAAACGGGTATGGCGACGGTTCCCGTTCTTCCCGGAATGGGCGGCAACGCTGAAGGTTACCATCCTGGACGACTCTCTCCCGGTCGAGATATTCGAGCGGGTGATGGACGAGGTTGGCGTGTTCAACGGGTACGGTCGGTCGAGTCCCCGGAACAAAGGGCAGCTTGGAAGATTCATTGTGGAGAATTGTACGGTTACTGAAATTTGAGGCGATGCGAGTTGAGCCGAAGCGATGCGATGCGACGCGAAACGAGGCGATACGAAGCGACCCGATCCGATCCGAGCCGACGCGAGCCGAGCCGATGCGACGCGAGACGATGCGACTCGAGCCGAACCGAAACGAGACGGCGTGTTCTCATAGCTGATCTATCGGGACGAAGCGACGCGAGCCGAGTCGAAGCGACGCGAGACGATACGAATCGACGCGATGCGACCCGATCCGATGCGAGACGATCCGATGCGAAACGAAACGAACCGACTCGAGCCGAACCGAAACGAGACGGCGTGTTCTCATAGCTGATCTATCGGGACGATGCGACGCGAAACGACCCGAACCGATCCGAACCGAGCCGAGCCGAACCGAAACGAGACGGCGTGTTCTCATAGCTGATCTATCGGGACGAAGCGACGCGAGCCGAGCCGATCCGAATCGATCCGATCCGATTCGAATCGATCCGAAGCGACCCGAGACGAAACGAGACGTTTACTTTTCCCCCCACGGAGACAAACCAATGTCACCAACCCCACCCATCCCAGGCCAGCCACACCCCGACGTAGCAATCGTCAAGCACGTCCTTCAGGAAATCACCCCCGGGGACGTGCTACCCTACGAAGAGGCAGCCAAAGCGCTGCAGTTGACGGCGGACGATCCGGTGTTCAAACGACGGGCAACCGCAGCCCGGAAGCAACTGGAGCGCCCGGAGCACGGAAGTATCGTAATCGTATGCGTTCCCGGCCAGGGCTTCCTGCGTGAGCTACCAATACAAACCAAGGAACGAGTAGCTGGCCGTGAGACCCGGGCCCTGCAACGGAAGGCCCGCCGCAACGTCCAGCAGCTTATAAGCATCGATCCGGCCAAGGTGCCCGAGAGCGAACGGCCGGAACTCTACGGCCTCTTGACGGTCAACCGGGCCGTGCAAGTTGTGACCGCAAAACCCGCCCGGGCGAAACTGACCGCGGCATGTACGGCGATTTCGGCCGAACTGGCAACAGCCAAGGCGCTGGAAGTGCTGCAAGAACGATCGCGGAAAAATGGAGGCAGTGAGAAATAGGCGACGATCCGAGCCGATCCGAGCCGAACCGAGACGAATCGAGTCGATCCGAGTCGATCCGAAGCGATCCGAGCCGAGACGAAACGAGCCGAGCCGAGCCGAGACGAAACGAGACGTTTTTCAATACCCCCCATGCCAACCAGTCGCCGCATAAACCCCACGTTGCCGGCCGCCGGTGGACCGGTCCTTAAATACCGATCACAACATCCGGCGGCCGGCCTTTCACTATCAGGCCACACAATGACGCTACGAGCCCCGTTATACCAATACGACCACGTGGCGATCCACCAGGGCGATTGCCGGGAGATACTCTTCCAACTCCCTGCCGACTGCGTCCACACCTGCATCACCAGCCCGCCGTATTTCCAGCATCGCGACTACGACGCACCGGGCCAGATCGGTCTGGAGAACTCGCTCGACGAATACGTCGCCGCGTTGGTCGACGCATTCCGCGCCGTCCGCCACGTTCCGCGGCCGGATGGCACGCTCTGGCTGAACCTGGGCGACACCTACAACCACAATCGAACCAGCACACGCGATATCGCCCTATCGATGCGGCCAAAAGCCGGCAAGGGGCTAACCGTCCCGGAGTTGGCCCAGAAACAACTATTGGGCATCCCGTGGCGAGTCGCCTTGGCGCTGCAGTCGGACGGCTGGTTTCTGCGGTCGGAGATAATCTGGCACAAGTCCAACCCAAATCCGGAGACGGCCCGGGATCGGCCGTGGCGGGATCATGAGACCGTCTTCCTGTTCTCTCTCCAGCCGTCCTACTACTACGACCAGGTGGCCGCAGAAGACGGCACGCCGGAGGGTCGCATGCTCCGGACGGTTTGGTCGATCCCCACAGTCGGCTACCCTAAGGCCCACTTCGCCACGTATCCGCCCGAGTTGGTCCGCAGATGTCTGGTGGCCGGCACATCCGCGGAGGGCTGCTGTATGAAATGCGGCGCCCAGTGGGAGCGGCGGGTGGAACGGGAACGGGTACCCACGCGGCCGGGGACGAACAACACCACGGACCCCACGGGCCGATCCAACCGAGACCGCCGCCGGCACGTCACGCGGAGACGCTCACTCGGCTGGGCCCAGGCCTGCTCATGTTCGGACGTTGTTGCGGTGCGTTGCACCGTGCTGGACCCGTTTTCAGGGAGCGGCACAACGGCCGAAGTGGCGAGGAAAGAGGGATGTTCGTTCATCGGTTGCGAGTTGAACGACGCATACATCACCATGGCCGCGGACCGCCTCGGCCAGGCCAGACTGTTTTGAGAGGAAGCCACACCTCAGCGAGAGGGTAAGGACATGAAAGGTTTGCCAGGACTGCGCGGGACGTTTTCCACAATCTACTGCGACCCGCCTTGGAGGTTCCAGAACCGCACGGGCAAGATGGCCCCAGAGCACAAGCGACTCCATCGGTACCGGACGCTGACACTGAAAGAGATAGCCTCACTGCCGGTCGCAAAACATGCTCGGAACCCGAGTCATCTGTATTTGTGGGTTCCAAACGCTCTCTTAAAGGAAGGGCTGGAGGTCATGGACGCGTGGGGCTTCACCTACAAGACGAACATCGTCTGGTCAAAGATCCGTAAGGACGGCGGCCCGGACGGTCGAGGGGTCGGGTTCTACTTTCGGAATGTTACCGAGCTTCTGCTCTTCGGTATTAAGGGAAGTATGCGGACGCTGAAACCGGGCCGAACTCAAGTCAATCTCTTGGCAACGCGGAAACGGGAACACTCTCGCAAACCGGCCGAGATGCACGACGTCATTGAGGCATGTAGCCCCGGGCCCTACCTGGAACTCTTCGCTCGTGAGCCCGTTGAGAAATGGACCACCTGGGGCGACGAACGTGAAAAATACCTATCGGAGTGAGATCATGAGTACTAGTAAGATCGAATGGACTGAGGCGACCTGGAACCCGGTCACGGGCTGCACCAAGATTAGCGCCGGGTGCGCGAATTGCTACGCGGAACGAATGTCCAAACGGCTCCAGGCGATGGGGCAGGCAAAATACTCGGCCGGATTCGACAAGGTCGTATGCCATGACGACGTGCTGCGCCGCCCGTTGCATTGGAAGCAACCTCGCACGGTGTTTGTAAATTCCATGAGCGATCTGTTTCACAAAGACGTCCCGGAATGCTTCATTGCCTCCGTCTTTGACGTCATGAAGCGGGCCCATTGGCACCGGTTCCAGGTGCTTACGAAGCGGGCCGATCGAATGGCTGAATTGGACCGCCTGCTCAACTGGTCAAGCAACGTGTGGATGGGAGTGACCGTCGAGAACAGGCACACCAAGTCCAGGATAGAGTCGCTACGAAGCATAGACCCGGCGGTGAGATTCCTCTCGATCGAGCCGTTGCTCGAGTCGTTGGGACGTCTGGACCTGGCCGGGATTCACTGGGTCATCGTGGGCGGCGAATCCGGGCCCGGAGCCAGGCCCATGGAGGAAGCCTGGGTTTGGGAAGTCAAGGAACAATGTGAAGCGGCCGCCGTTCCGTTCTTCTTCAAGCAATGGGGCGGCGTCAACAAGAACAAGACTGGCCGCCTGTTGGCCGGGCAGACCTGGGACGATATGCCGAAGTGCGAGGAAAGGAAAGCGAAGTGATGGCAGTCTACGTTGATGCACTCCGGCCGACGCCAACCATCCGTTGCCATGGAATGGATCGGGCTTGCCACATGATGGCCGATAGCGACCGCGAACTTGAGGCCATGGCGGAAAAGATCGGGCTTCGCAAGGCTTGGCGGCACGGCGACCATTACGATGTAGGGGCGAACAAACGCAGGCAGGCGGTAGCGCTCGGCGCTGAAGAGGTGAGCACACGTGATTTGGTAAGACTACGGTCCGCGAATCGGACCGACAACGAGTGAGCAGATGGCCGCACAAAAAGAAGACCTCAACATAATAGCCCTTGTGAAGGGTACGGAGCTCCTCTTCGCCGACTCGCGCCGCCGCGACGTGATGAGGGTTTTGGGGCGTTATGCTTCGAACCCGGAGTTGAGTTTCACTTGGTACGACGCGGCCGTGTTGAGTCAGAAGATACGAGAGCAACAGCCGCAAATCGCGAAGCCTGACCGCTTGGCTTGGCCCACAGATAATGACGCCTAACACTATGCCCCTTCTCCCTTGTTTTCGCTGCCACGCCACGCCGTGTGAGTGCGTCGACGGCATCACGATCATCCGCGGTGACTGCCGCGCGATACTGCCGGAAATCGCGGCCGAGTCGGTCCACGCGATCATAACCGATCCCCCGTATGCTTCCGGAGCTCGCAAAGAGGCCCAGCGAGCGACATCCGGAGCCATGGTCCGCGGCAAACGATGGAACCAACGGCCGATCTGTAACGACCAGATGACAACCACGGGCTATACCTGGCTGTTGGGCTACTTCTGCTTAGAAGCCCATCGGATCCTTCGACCGGGCGGATCGGTCCTGATCTTTACGGACTGGCGGCAATGGCCAAACCTGGCCGGCGTGGTCGAATCGTCGAATCTCCGCCTTAACCAGATGCTCGTCTGGGACAAACAAACCATGGGAATGGGGTTCGGCTTTCGCAATCAACACGAGTTGATCATGCACGCCAGCCGAGGCACCCCGACCATATACAACCACAACCGAGCGAACGTCATGGGATACCGCCGGGCCGCGAATAAGGATCACCCCAGCCCGAAGCCGGTCGGTTTGCTCGAGGAACTCCTGGCCGTGGTCACCGAGCCGGGCGACATGATCCTGGATCCATTCATGGGCGCCGGGGCCACGCTGGAAGCCGCCAAGCTGACCGGCCGCCGGGCCATCGGCATCGAACTGGACCAAGAGAGCGATTTTTGCACGGTGGCAGCCCGACGGCTCGAGCAGGGGGCCTTATTCACGCCATGAGCAGTTTTAGGAAGCCAACCATGACGATAACGTACCCCGATGTGATGTTTGACTTATCCGCAGCACAGGCCGCGTCGGCCGAATGGGGATTCAATTGTGGCCCCGCCGCCGCGTGTGTCGTGTTGGGCATGTCGCCAGCCGAAATGCGGCCGCACCTGCTCGACTTTGAGACAAGGCGCTACACCAACCCGAGCCTCATGGCAAACATCCTCAGGGGTCTGCGAACCACGTTCAGGCGGACTTTTGAGCAAGCCGGTAATTGTTGCCGCGATGCACTGCGGACCCCCCTCTACCCGAAATATGGGCTGGTGCGCGTCCAGTGGGATGGGCCATGGTGCGATCCGGGTCGACCCGTCAAGGCTCGCTACCGTCACACTCATTGGGTGGCCGTGTTAACGGATGAGTCGGACCGCAAAGCAGTATTCGACGCGAACGCCATGTCTGTCGGCGGCTGGCTGCTATGGGAAGAATGGGCCAACGACTTAGTCCCATGGCTCTTGGGGCAAGCTGAACCAAGGGCCAGCGGCAAATGGTGGCCGACGCACTGCTGGGAGGTGGACGTCCGGCGTGAGTAGCCCGGACAAAACCAAGACGATTGTCAAATGGAACTGTTTTGAAAGGAAAACCGACGATGTCGAAAACGGAATTTGCTGACCTGGTGGACACTGAGTTGTCCGCCGCCCGCCTGACCCACCCGGCGATCGGGACGTTACACGAGGGGCTGGGAGTCATTTTGGAAGAGTTCGTAGAGTTCCAGACCGAGGTATTCAAGCGCGAGGAAGCCCGCAAGCCCGACGACGTACTGAAGGAACTGGTGCATACGGCCGCCAGGTGCCGGCGCGTCGCCGAAGATCTCGCCCTGGTGGGTACGCTATCCGACGCGGTGTTCGGCCGTGCCGAGCAGGTGGTTCGACCGCCTGTACCCAGACGAATAGCAGCGACCTATTTCATCAAGGGAGGAAGGGAGATCCGTGTGCAGTGTGACACGGACGCAATAATCACGATTGACGACCCTGCCGACGATGGATAGAATCCCGATGTTGTGATCGGGAGGAAGGCAAAGCGGCCAATGGGCCAAAACTACCCTCCCCTCCGCCCTGGGGATTTGCTCGGCTTCTCCGGTAGCGGCCTGCACGGCCC
>SDBT01009354.1_pt1 | contig 15903 bp, 11 predicted proteins | sample 2277101 | NCBI WGS metagenome assembly SDBT01 (sample SAMN10404973, study PRJNA504765) | marine sediment metagenome | isolation source: marine sediment core GS10_PC15, 103 cmbsf | place: Arctic Ocean: Southern Knipovich Ridge | collected 2010 | reverse complement strand
TTCCAGTACCGCCACCACACTGTATCGACCGTTGAGGCATTTATTGTGTATACGGGTATCAAACTCGATGTGTATGTGGTGTTCTGAGGACTAAGTATAGTCGCAGGAAGAGTTGTATTTACGATAAACCATCTAGTCGTATAGGCTTCATTACCGACACTATCGTTGAAGAAGACCTGTACTTGATAACTTCCATTTTGCCAAATTAGGTTTTCATCTTCCCATTGCGATTCTATCCCGTCCCAATTGAGTGTTTGATTTCCAAACCACGTACCATTCCAGTATCGCCACCACGCGGTATCAACCGCTTCGGATGTATTAGAGGCGTACACGGGAATCATCATCGTTGCATAAGTGGTATTAAGGGGATTAGTTATGGTTACTTTTGGTGGTGTTGTATCGATAGTGAACCATTGGACGGTGGATGCTTCATTGCCGACACTATCATTAAAGAAGACCTGAATTGGATAGTTTCCATCGAGCCATAATAAAGGAACTCCTTCCCATCTTGTATTAACTGTACTCCAAGATAATGTCTGATTTTCTGCCCATGAACCATTCCAGAACCGCCACCACGCCTGATCAACCACTTCAGTCATATTTGATGCATACACTGGAAATGAATTTGTCGAATAAGTAGTATTCAAGGGACTCGTGATGGTTACTATAGGTGTGGTGGTATCAACAGTGAAATATTGTGTGTTAACAGCTTCATTACCAACGCTATCGTTGAAATAGACCTGAATTATGTAATTACCGTCATTCCATGTCAAACCCTTGGCCTCCCATTGGGTCGTAGTTCCATTCCATGTCAGCGTCTGATTATCCGTCCATGACCCGTTCCAGTACCGCCACCATGCCGTATCAACCGCTTCGGTTGTATTTGATGCATACACAGGTATCGAATGTGATGGATAAGTAGAATTCAGGGGACTAATTATCGTAATATCTGGTGGAGTGGTATAGACAGTAAACCATTGGGTTGCGGATGCCTCACCTCCGGCACTGTCGTTGAAAAAAACTTGGATTTGGTAGTTACCGTCTGTCCACATAAGGCCTTCTGCCTCCCATTGGACATCAATGCCATCCCCAGCATAAGGAAATGAAAATGGGATATTGGTTTCTCCGGTTAAAACCATAATTATTTTGCAGGAATCAACTATTTCCTTTTCCACTTCTTTGTCTGACAGCAAATTAAATTCTGGATGATTTTTGCTGTGAGCTCCTATGGTAAAACCATTTGAAGCCATTATGGTGATTTCTTCGTAAGTCAGGTACGGTTTATTGATAGTGCAATAGCGTTTAACATCTATATCCAGCATACAGCAGAGCCTGTCTATTATATCAACTTGATAAACATTTAAAGACGTAATCCAGCGAGCGAATGATCCCGTTTCATGCACATCTTGACCAAAAGTATTGTTTATTATTTTAAATATCTTTTTTTGTAAGGATTTGTCAATTGTGCAAATTTTATCAATACAAAGTGAACTTTTGTTTTTGTAGGACAAACTTTGGTTATTGATACAGTTTGTTATTATAAAAAAACTACATGGAATTTTATGCTTGAGTAGAAGAGGTCTTGCAACCGAGAAGCATTCTGAAAAACCATCATCAAAACATATATATATGGAATCTTGAGGATATCCTTTTTTTTCGGAATAATACCTCACTAATTCTTTATATGTTAAAACATTATAATGCTGCTTGAGACACAAAAGATCTGCTTCAAACTGAGCAGGCGTTTTATACGAATACAGATGTTTGATGTGCGGTAATGAAGCATCCGATACGATATGGTATACAAGTACGATCAAATTCCTTTTAAAAAATAATTTATAGCCCTGAAGTGGGATGAATCTGGTCAATCTTTCTACAATTCTCTCCAAATATTGTTTCATAATAAATCTCTTCTTTATTACGAGAAGGGCACATCACCATCACAAAAGTTGATCTGAATTTTATGTAATGAAGTTGCCAGTGGACTGTCAGTATTTTTGGGTCTGCAAAAATAAAAAGCTTTTCTTGCATGAAGAAATAATCGTTCAACAATAGATTTATTAATATAATTCATTATCATATCAGGAAATATTATATCATTTGCCTGATATTTTCGTGCTTGCTTAATAACAATCGGAAAAATATATTTATAATCATCAGGATTGGCAAAACAAACGTCGAGCACTTTAACCGTTGTTTTAAAATGTTCGGAAGATATCGAAAGAATAAAAAAACCTTTGTAGCTTTGATTCTGTGATGAATACAATTTCAGGACAAGATATCTGAACATATCACGGATAGGAGAAAAAAAATAATTTATATTATAACTAACGCTATTCCTGCACTCGAGTATCCATTTTTCCTGAAGCATCCAGTTTATAATTTTTGAACTTCGGTAAAACTCAGCGGACTCTGTATCATATGTCGCATGTTGAGGCATATCACTGTCCTGTATTTCATTTACTTCTTTATAATCAATCTCCTCTAGATATTTCGATTGTCTGCGTAGCAGGACCCAATAGAAAATATTTTTAATTGGATAAAACATATGCTCGGATACCTTGATGAATAAATTGATGAATTCAAAGTGAATTCTTAATTTCTTTAAGGCTCTTTGCCCAAATCTTAATATGGAAGAAAGAATATTACCGTTACCGATATTAATATTCCAGTAACGAAGAGGTTCAAATTCCTGTAATTTCAATCCACGGTATACATGCTCTGCTTCTTTGCTCATTCTGTAAACAACGAGGTCATAGGGCAATGAAATTGCTTTCATGATAAGGAAAACCCCGGCAGCAGTTTTTTTAAATTTTTGTGGTACATGAAAAGTAGTAAACCAATATACCTTTGAGAACGTATTGCCAACCCTAAGAAGCCCTGGAAGCAAACCAATATACCCAATGCACGTATTTCTTATATATGCAACAATTAAACTTATATCATGTTGATCAGCGTACGGATTGCGGCAATGAGCTCGTGCTATATGTTTAACTATTGGGATGATATCGTTACTATTGGATTTGTTCTGGTTTTGACAAGCGAATTCATACAAATCTTTTATTTTTATAGTTTCTATTCTTATTTGTTCATTCATAAGCTGTAAGTAATTACTTCCGTTTTCTTCAGGCCTGCGATTAGAAATGGAAGCAACCTGACTCTTCCAGATAACAGTGTCTATTTTTCTATCAGTTCAATTAATCCATAAACTCTACTAAATAACCAGCAAATATTTTTTTCATAAAAGGCTTTTGCAGGCAATGGCACGGCAATCGCATGGAATCCATGTTCTCTTGCTTTTTCAACGGCTTTTTTGATATCTTTTACGGCAAAACAGAGATGATAAAGACTTTGCTGTTTTTTCAATATAGTATTAACAGGAGATCTTTCATCATATGGCTCTATAAGCTCAACCGGAACGTTATTGATAGTAACCATGGCAATCTTTGCCTGATTTATTTTATCTAGTGTCTTTTCTACGTTCGGAACAATATCGTCAATGGACTTTACCGCAAAACCTGCATGATGGAATTCAGCATCTTCGCCAAAATAATTAAGATTAACAATTGTTTTCATAGTGTTAACAAACATGCATAATTAATTGGTATGTTATTCATATCTGACCGATATTTTTCCATTGAAAGAGGGATGATCAATTCAGAGTTAATGTGAAAATATGTATTTATTAAATGCCTGACTTCTTCAACATTGTTAAATAAATAAATATGATCAATAGCAGCAGCATAAATCGCCGTGCTTAGGAAAAGTTTCCCGTTGGGTTTTAAAAGACTATGCAATATTGTCATAAGACTCTCGGGTTTCTCAACATGTTCCAGTAGTTCACAGCAAACTATAAAATCATACTTTCGCGTTTCTTTTAAATTAAAGACATCGTTTACTTCCACTTCTACTCTTTTTGAATCGATCAGAGAATACCTGAGCACTTCATTAGTATATGTTTTCGCATACGGGCTTATATCATACGCGTATATTTTTTTATATTTGAAATAGCGCATGATAAGATATGAGTATATACCTGTTCCGCAGGGGACGTCTAATACAATAGACCTCTCATCAGTAACAGTATGCTGATTTATGAAATACTGTCCGATCTTATAGTGATTCGGCCACAGTATCTGGGATAAAAAAAGCCCATCTAGATAATATTCATTCATAGTGGCATGCTGATACACATTACTATTTATGTCTTCAAAAGAAGAAAAAGGGTAGGCTCCATTTCTAGTCAGTTTTGATTGAAGCACTAGGAACTCATTGGAATATTTTATGAATCCATTTATCGCTTGGTGAATATTGTTTTCAGCCCGGTATTTCTTAAGCATTATTGATAATATTTCCTCACAAAAAGAAAGATATGATTTATCAAAATGATTCATGATATACGTATAAGTTTTAGAGAATATTATGTATTGTTTCTTGATATGAGTGAAGATTTCACGTGTAAGTGGAAAATCATCCAGAAGGTCTGTGGTTATCACCATGAGTAATCATCTATAATTTCAATGCTTTCCGGCAATGAATATTTGGTGTTTAAATCCCATGAAAAATAATTATCTTTTTTAATATAGAGGAAACCGGAGATTTTCCAGAATTCCACACAAGGCTTGTTTTTCTCGGTCGGAATATAGTGTGCCCAGATGCGGACTGCCCCGGCAAATTTTGCATAATTAACAGCGGAGAATACCATCGTCTCTTCGACTTTTCTTCCCATAACTCTGCAACTGAGAATAAAATCTATAATCTGGGCTTCGTTACCTTTAATTTCTATACTGGTTATACCGGTCAGGCCGGAGTCTCCGAACTTATCTGAAACACGAAAGGCAAACAATTCACGATTGTCTTGTTCTGTCCAATTCAATAGTTCTGCTTCAGTCAATCTTCTTGTGCTCAAATTCATTTGGTTTGTTTTGTTTAACAGTTGAGCAGCTCTTTGTACATTTGATTTATCCAATTTTTCTATTTTCACCTTTATATTCAGTGTCTTTAACCATTCATCAAAAGAGCGTATGTTTTTTTGCAGGTCAGAACGTTTTTGTTCTGTTCGATACATGTACGCACGTCCACGGTCTTCCGTACTGATGAAGGGAGTATCGAAACACCTTAAGGAAAGCAACATGCGTTTAGACAACATTTTGTCTTCAGGCCAGTCGGGAACAAAAACCTCAGGCAATGATTCCCTAACTCGCAAACGTTCAACAGGACTGTCATCTATAAAAACCACCGATTGAAGTCCTAATTTTAGTTCTTTAGCAAGTGCAATTATATTGCTAGCTTTATCTTCCCAGTTAATTTTCCAACCAACGAAATCCTCCACTTTCAGGACCATTTCCGAATGATTTCTTATTGCATCTAGTGCGACTGCCTCCTCGTTTTTACTTACAATCCCTAAGAGGATACCACGATGCATCAATGATTTTAAAGTATGCTGAAAATCACGGAATGCCTCACCGATATGGTTATGCCCACCTAAATTTATATTTTCCCATCCTAAATCTCCCAGAATTCCACCCCACAAAGTATCATCGAGGTCGACAATTATTAGTTTTCTCGTCTCGCCGGACAATCCTCGTAATGCAGCTTTAATATCTTTAACAGCTTCTTTGAAGACCTCATTCCCAAAAGGAATTTTCCCCATATACCACATGGTTGAATTAAATGCTTTATTCCCTGCAGCTTCATTCCATTTTTGTGCATTTAATACATATATATTTGATGCTGTGTCTAGATTGTCTGAGAGCCTGAGGTTCATATGCATCAGAATATTTGCTATTCCAAATTGTTTTTTCATATCAAGTATGCCATAGCCTCTATAAGAGGTGGGGAATGTCCATGTTGGTACAAGGATACTTTTGATCCTTTTACTCATATTCAACAGTAACGATGAATATTCGTCTACTTCCTTGAGAATATTTTCAAAAGGAACACTTTTATAATTAACAATTTGATTAAAAGACTCGATAACACTTTCAGGTAGGGTCCACACTACAACACAATCAGGATTATTTTTCCAGCATTCTAGATTGAAGTTTGTTAATACTTGGACCACTTGATCGTATGGTGAAGTGATACTGGTTATTAGTGGAGAATCAGCATCGCTATCTAAATAAGAGTTGAAATTATTCATAGAAAAGTTGGAGATATTTAAACAAGTATATCGTTTTCTATCCATTGTTTTTCTTTTCTAAAAGACGAAAAATATACTCGGAAAGAGTGCCTATTGTATTGAATGGATTGTTTTCCTGGGACATTATACTCTCATCAGCGAGAGATATTTTAATCCCGTATTGTTCATCAATTTTCTCTTCAATTATTACAATAAAATTAATAAGGCCCATTGAATCCAGTTTGCCAGATCCTCCGAACAGCACAGTCTCTATGGATTTGTGTAAATGTTCAGATTTCTGTTGGAGCTGATTAACTTCATCAATTGCATCAAACAGTAATTGATCTATCTCTTCAATCATCATTGCTTTTCCTTTTTATATCTCGCTGCGGACTAGAAGCGAAATAATTCGAGCCTCCAAAAATATAAGGTGGATATGAATTTACTTTTTTGTTTAGGCTCTGTTTAACTAAAATAATTGTATAAGATTGTATAAAAAATGTAAATCACGATTGGAATTTGGATCTTGTGTTGATTTCGATTGGTCCTCATTTTATTCTATTTTTTTCCCCTTGAACTATTTGGTTTATATTTTTGTAGGTATGTCAGATCCTCCCGGACACTTTGTGTTATTTTATAAGCTACAAAAAGGAGGTCTTACAGATGCAAAAAGAAGTCAGAGACATATTAAGAATCCGATTCAAATTGGCGGTTTTGGAATTTGCTCGAGGAATTGGGAGTGTCACGAAGGCTTGTCAGGAGTTTAAAGTCCCAAGATCAACATTCTATGAATGGAAGAAAGCCAATAATAAAGAAGGAAAAGCGGGATTGGCCAGGAAAAAGCCTGTGCGATAAACCATCCCAGAAAATTAGCCCAAGATGTCGTTGATCAGATCCTTGACCTGAGGCAGACATATAAACTCGGTCCAGAGAGAATCACTTGGTATCTGGAACGCTATCTGGAATTAAAACCTCAGTATCCAGCGTCTTCCGTACTCTCGTTCGAAACGGAATGAGACACTTACCGAAGAGTTCACCGCGCAGGGCTATTCACACGCGACGTTATGCCAAAGAGGTTCCCGGCCATCAACATCCAGGTTGATGTCAAATTTGTCTCTCTGAGAAACTTTGAGGGCCATAGAGTCCGACGTTTTCAATATACAGCTATAGATGATGCTACAAGGATAAGGGCGCTAAAAATCCACCCTCGTCACAATCAACATAATGCCATTAAGTTTATTGATTAGGAGGCCTACCCAGAAACTGGTTCATTCAAAAATATAGTTTTTTGGCTTAGATGGCTATCATAACCAGTGGATTGAAAAAAATAAACAGCTCAACTTATTCACTCATTAATTTTTGGGGGAACTCCAATCTTCGTTAACTCATTGTATCTTTTATTCAGCAACTCCACACTCTTATTCTTTAGGAAAAAATTTTTCGTTCTCTAAAATATAAACAATCTTTAATTTCATTTTTTTTCAAAATCCATCGTTTCGTCCAATGATTTTGTTTTCCCTATAAACTATTCTATATGGACATGTTTCACCAATTATTTTAATGCTTTCTGGTAATTCCCCCAAAGATTTATCATAGGGTTCAACGCTCCTTGCAAGTGCATTAATGAAATATTTTTCGGCTGATATTAAATCTTTAAATCCCCAAATATTTTTTACATAATGAAGTGTATATGATTCAAGATTAGGAAATATTTCCATTTTATTTTCTGCCAACCAATGTAAATGAAAATACCTCTTTAAGCATTCTTTTGCAGATCGAATATTTATGTGAAAACCTATAGGTTTGTTTATTTTTTTTGTTTTATAATAAAGAGGTGTTTTTAATCCTTCAAATTTAAAATGTGCAGGTAATGCCTGATATGACTCAGGAAATTTAATCGGAAAGCGGGAGTAATCTACGAACCTTTCAACAGGAACATAAAATGAGTGCTCTGAATATGTAAATATTTCAATATCTTGACGAATTCTTAAAGATGGGAATTGATGATAAAAGTCTCCGGCAACTTCTATAAGTTGAGGACGAATATGGTAATATATATTGGGATTAAGTTTTTCTATTTCATATTTTAAAGTTTTTAATCCAATTAAACTATCATTTGCTGAAACAAAATCTCCATCCCATTTTAATATCCATTTATATTTTGTTTTTTTTAAACCATAGTTACTAAATTCCCAATGTGTATGAGAAGGGAATTTATATATTTTTAAATTAGTGATTTGTGACTTCATTATTTGTAATGATTCCCACGTTCCATCTGTTGAACCCGTATCTACTACAATGATCTCATCAACATGGTTTTTTATTGAATAAATACAAGCTGTTATCCATTCAATCTCATTATGGACTCTAACAATAGCACTAATACCATTTGGACGGGAAATGGGTTTATTTATAAACCCAATGTAAGGAAGAAAAGCAAAAAGGGATCTCACAAAACCACTAACAAATTTTCTAACCATATAAATATTTAAATTCAAATTTTCCTAATATTTGAATCCCACCTATACAGCCCATTTTTTCGAACTTTCAATCTTGCCAAAATTAATTTAATTGATATTTAGATTAAATCATACTCAGCCTATGTTTTAAATGGTAAACAAATATCCAGTTTTCCGAACTCGTTTTCTTTCACAATCTGATGCCAATAACTGCAAAACCACTCCTAGGAATCGTAGTTAACATCAAAATATGGATCCAGTTTCTTGTGTGATTTCATAGGAAGTCTAATTTTTGTTTTATAAGTTTTTTTATTCTATAGTTCAGCAGACTATCAAACAGGAATGCAACAAAGAAATAACTTATTATTCCGACTCCAACAAGGAAAAAAAATCCTAAAATCCCAATTGGTTGCATACTACTTTTCAAGACAACTACAATTACTACCATAATCATTGAATACAACAAGGGCAGAAGTGCCATTTTCCCAAAATTCTTAAGTTCACATCTTATAATTTTTATAACCATAAAACTTAAACCGAAAGTGAAAACTAACATACTGAACAGTACAGCAATGGAAGTACCCAATATGCCCCAGCGCATGGAAAAAGGGTATATTAAAGCAATTAATACAATCAGCCGTATAATCTCCCACATAGTGTCTATTCTTGGTCTTCCAACTCCATAGAATATCGGTCCCGTTGTTGCTGCGATAGACCTTACTAAGCCTGCCAATACTAACACCTGGATTGCCGGTACCATTAACATCCATTTCTCCCCTAAAAATATTCTTGTAAAATCATGAGCTAGAACAAAAATTCCTCCTGCTATCGGCATCGAAACAAATGCAGTGAGTTGCAAAGTATCAAGATATGCTTCTCTCAATCTTTTTAAATTATACTGTAATTTTGAATAAGCAGGAAAAGTCACTTGTGAAATGACGTGTGCAATTTCGGTAGCCGGCAAATGTGATATTATGAAAGCCAGCTGATAAAGGCCTAAAGCTGTCACCCCAAACATTTTTCCTACAAAAATATTATCTCCTTGGTTAATTAGAAAAATCAATATACTTGATCCCAGAACCCACTTGCCAAAACCAAAAAGTTCCTTGAATTCACCCTTATCAAGACTAATATGAGGCCGGTATGGGTGAAGGACATAAGACATAAAAAGCCGAACAAAGTTGGCTGCAAGACCACCCCAGACCAGAGCCCAGACATTTCGCAACATAAAAACCAAAGTGATGGCAATCGTCAGATCAACTACGGTAGCCGACAGTTCATAAATAAATTTCTTGTTAAACTCGAATTCCTTCTGAAAAAACAGAACACCTATGTTTCTAAATCCAGAAAGGAGCGTAGATACGGCAATGATTTTTATCAACAGCGTGGCTCGAGGTGAATTGAAAAAAGAGGCCACCAAGGGCGCAGAAAAAATCAGGATGAGGAAAAGCAGGACACCCCTTATAGCTGAAACTGTCCAGGCGGTATCAAGATATGATTCAACATTCTCTTTTTTCTGTATTAAGGCAAACTGAAATCCTGTCTGGGAAAAGGTTTCCAGCATGGATATAGCCAGCATCGCAATGCCGAAAAGGCCGAAATCTTCAGGGGCAAGCAGACGAGCCAGGACAATGGTCCTGATAAATCCGAGGCCACGATTGATAATCTGCAATCCAAATACCCATATTCCACCCCTAACAACCTTTTTTGAAAGAGATTCAGGTTGATGTAAATCGTTCTCATCTATTGCCATATTTTTTTAATTTCATTTATCATTTCAAACTCAAATGTGACAAATTTAATGTTACCTTCATCTTGAGTTTAGCAATGATTCTTGTTTCAAGGACTCTTCTTTAAAGAATTCTATCGAAACGATTAATCCTGTCACAAACCAAAACGGTTCCATAATCCGGAGGATGATAAATGTGTTAGCTGTCAGAGCATGAAAAAGTAATCCGATAAAGCCTGCGAGATATCCCAATGCCAATCCCTTGAATAGACTATCATCAGTTCTCACAAATATCCCAAACGAATGCTTGAGTATTACCCATATGAGCCATAAAAAAGCAACAAAGCCAATGATACCTATTTCAGGAAGTGTTCTTGTGTACTGTCCATCAATAAACATAAATCCAGTCACTCCTCGCCCTAGAAAGGGATGTTTCTTCCATTTTTTAACTGCTTCTTTGACTGCATAAATTCGTGCGGAAGAAGAAGGATCAAAAGATATACCTCCTATTTTGGCGGATTCAATTTGAATGTCTTCAAATGTATATGCTATCCTTTTAATAATTTTTTCAGGTTTTACCATTAATCCAAGAATAATTATAATCGTTAACATTGAGGCTATTAATACTCTTTTTTTGCTTAAGATTAAAAATGTGACAACTGAAAAGATAATCGCAAGATATGAAGCCCGAGAAAGAGTATAGAAAAATGGAAGTATGATCAATCCCATCAAAATACTCAAACTAAGCTTCCATTTTTTAGAAACATCTTGAACAGCTATTCCTAACGCTAAACAGAATATAAAAAGCAAATATCCACCAAAAGTATTTGGTTCAGAAATTTCCCCCTCAAAAGGAGCGGAAACTCTCTTGCCCGACGGTATCTGGGCTATTCCTATTAAAGATACAATCGCACAAATTACAAAAATGGCATAAAGAAATTTCTTAATCTGTTCTTTATTTTGGATATGATTTGCAACAAGTATATAGAGCACAAAATATTCTGTATATCTGATCAAATAGAACGCCCCTTTTTCCAGAACCACATATCCAAAAATCACACCTCTAATAGTACTTAAAAAACAAATCAATAAATAAATAATGATGGGAATATTGAAGGGTTTTCTTTTAAAGATAGAAAGTTCTTTGTTGATAGCCGTTTTTGCAAACCAACCAAATGTAATAATCAATAATAAAACATCATCAAATCGAATAACGATATCTCTTCCCGGAATTTCGCCTAATACTATTTCCGGAGAGAGGAGCATTGAAAATATCACTATAAAGAGTCCGATTTCTGTATTAACGAAGGTCACAACAAGAAGAATGATCGAAAGAATGATTGCGATGAAAATTAGACCGGAAGTGCTCGAAATGATATTCCCCAATAGCAGACTGAATAATAGAATAATTATAATGAGTATTATGCTGAATTGAGACGCAGGAGGACTGATACGCATTTTTACAAATTCCTATTGATTAAGTATCATTTTAAACTTTCACTGAAAAAACAATGAAAATTTAAAATTTGAGATTGCACACTTCGAATCCACATAAAAGTCAATATTTTTGATGCTCATAAGATAAGCTATTTCGATTTCTTTTTTTCACCATAATAACCATAATACCGATATTTCTGATAAGGAGTGACATCTTCAATGTATTCAGCCTTAATATTATTTATTACAACTCCAAATATTTTAGTTCCTGTACTTTCCAACTGTTGTTTTGCTCGAGAAAGGGCATATCTCGATGTCGCACCGGCTTGATAAATCATAATGACTCCATCGGTTTTTGGTCCCAAAATTGAGGGGTCAGTCACAGGAAGTACTGGAGGAGAATCAAAAAGGATCACATCAAATTCTTTTTTGATCTCCTCAATTATTCCTCCAAAATTGGGGAAGCTTAGCATCTCTGCCGGATTAGGAGGCCTTGTTCCGCTAGTTAAAATACTCAAATTCTCAATTCCTTGAAGTTTGAGGACTTTATCATATTCAAGCTCTCCCATCAGCACATCGGTTTCTGTTTTTAAGGCATCTCTCCATGAAACGCTATTTATGAGGACTTCACTCAATCCAGGTTTTTTTTCAATCCCAAATATTTTGTAAAGTGAGGGCTTTCTAAAATCAGCCCCTACAATCAATGTTTTCTGCCCGCTCTGTGCAAAAACTAAACCAAGGTTAGATACTGTTTGAGATTTGCCTTCTTTAGGAGCAGAACTTGTTATCGTAATACATTTTCCTCCATTGTTCTTCCCGACAAAATCAAGATTTGTGCGCAGAACACGATAGGCTTCTGACACAACTGAAGTCGGTTTGAATAACACCGGCAGTTGGATTTCTCTGAAATCCTCGTTAAGAATTTCTTTTTTATTTAGCTTTTTAAATATTGTACGTTTTTTTCCTAACATGACGCTTGGAATGATTCCTAAAACCGGGACATCCAACATTTCTTCGATATCCTCAATACGGCCGATCGTTGTATCAAAACTCTCAGAAACAAATACGAAAAGGAATCCAACCATCAAGCCACCAACTAAACCTAAAATCATGTTGAGTTTTTTATTCGGTGATATTGGACCACCCGGCAAAAAAGCCGGTTCTAAAACGGAGACATCACGAACTTTTTCCGCTTCAAAAATTCGAGCTTCCTCATATTTCATTTTAAACATCAAGTAAATCTCTTCAGAGACTGCTATATCCCGTTTTATTCGAAACAGTTCGATTTCCTTGGCTGAGTTATCTTGGTTTTGGTTGACAGATTCACTTTTGATCTCATCTAGTCTTTGTCGGGCATTATCGAGATTTTGTTTCACGGCTATAACTTCCGGCCATTCATCTGTATATCTACTCTTTAAAGAAATATACTCCAAATCCAACTTCGTAATCTCTGTTAAAAGACTCGTAATCCGAGGATTTTCCTGGAAAGAAATCAGGTTTTCCGAATTGGTAATTAATGGATTATTTTGTTGAAATTCTAGAAGAGATTTCTCACTATTTTGTAATGTGATGAGATAATCGTTTAGTCGTTCTCCAACAAAACTTGTCACATTTGTAGCCTCTTGTTTTTTTTTTTCAAAGTGATACTCGGCATATTCTTCGGCAACAAGATTAGCAAAAGTCATGGCACGTTGAGCATTATCGGTGGTTGCAGTTATCATTATAATATTCGTAAAACCAACCTGTTCTGTCGAAATCTGGGATTGAATACCTCTAATAATGTTCAGTCTTTCCACTTCTTTCGTATCTGGATTTATAAGATTTTCTTTGATGGCTACTCTTTCAATAATATCAAAACTATTAATGACAGTGGCTTGAGAAGCCATCTCATCTCCAGGTGACCAAGTTATCATTTCCGTTAAAACCGCTGCGACAGATTTTCGCTGTTCAATCTTAACTTTTGATGAAGCTCTATAAATTGGTGTTTGTTTATATGTATAATATGTGACTGAAACAAATACCAATATAATAGTAAGAATAAGAACTCGTTTTCTCTTGCGCAATACACGCATGTAATCAACAAGATTCATCTCGATTTTTGGCATTTAACTAAAGACTACCTTCTTAAATAAACAGACATAATCACTGATTGTGTCATCAAACCCATAAAAGTTGTTAAATCAGCTACAAAACTCCTAGGGACATACACTATATCTCCAGCGTTCAATTCAGGATTTTGACTAAAATCACCCTCTTTCAACACTTTCTTTAAGTTGACTCGAATCGCTTTTGGATCCTCTATTCCCCCACTAATAACTATTATGCTTCGAGTAACGGCCTTATCTGTGTATCCGCCAGCTTCGGAAATGGCATCAAGCAATGTAAAATTTTCTTTTACAGGAATATTTCCAGGAGCTGACACTTCACCCAACACATATATTGTATTATCCTCAAGAGGCGGGAAATAAACCGTATCTCCTCCAGACAGCAACACTTTTCCTCCTACCTGAGGATCATTCATGAGCATGCTCAAATCATAAGTCAAAATACTGCCATCCTTTCGTATTAATCTCATGTTATGTATATCCGCATTCTCTGTTGGACCGCCTATCTGGCTAATAAATTCTACTAAAGTGGTCTCTTTCTTTAAAGGATATATCCCCGTACTCGTCTCCCCTATGGCAATAACTCTTTGACTGTTAAATTCTTTGACCGTAACAAAAACAATAGGTTCAACGAGGAACTTTGATAACACGGCTTCCAGTTTATCCTCTAATAATGTGACATTTAATCCCAAGACATCCACTTTCTCTTTCATTGGCGGCAGCTTGATATCACCGTTCTCGCTGACGGTTACATCGCGAGATATATCATCATATGTCCAGACTTCAATGCTCAGGATATCTCCCGGACCGACAATATATCCAGGAATAATCTGAGTTTTTTCTTGCCCATTGCCTCCATTATTTTCATTCTTATCATTTTGCATTTCAACATTGGAGGAGGCATAAGAGACGGCAGGATTTTTAATTTTAATTCTAATTGAGTTCCCAGAATTATCAATTTTATAGGGCAAATCTTGGGTCAGTTCAATTATTAAAAAAGCCAGAAGCGGTCGGTCGCTTCCGTCACCAGGATAAAACTCTTTTTTTATGCTGCTTATTGGACCTTCATTTATTATGGAAATCTCATCATCACCCAAATATATTTGTTCTTCTGGAAAGCTAAGAATTAGACCTGGAAAATTTTTTAATTTTGTCACCGTATACTTTACTGGACTTGAGGTGGTTAAAATAATCTCTGTTTCTTCTGGGAATTCCTCTGTTATAATATTTGCTTTATAAACAGGTCGAGATGAAACACAAGCATTTATTACAAAGAGGGACAATACTGCAACTGCAAAAAAAGTGAATTTTCTCATCTCCATCCGCCAAGTTTTGTGTCTAAAATGTTCTTTAATAGTCATTTATATGTACAATATACTCTTTGAAATGTCAATCATGATTTTCAATCCGTGCATCTATTCTCCCAAGAAGAGGGAAAACTGTCAATCGTCAAACAAGAGGATTTAGGGGGGGGTATTTCCTCACTTCCTCTCACCTTTAGAGATGATGTAGAATTTTTTCAATAAGACCGTTTTTATCGAATATAAAATAATTTTTCTGATCACTCAGTTGTATTAAAGGAAGATCAGATGTAAACTGTATTTTCTTAAAGAAGGTAAAAATGACTCAACTTAATGAAGCCCGAAAAGGGAACACAACCGAGGCTTTAAAAGAGGTGGCTGCAGAGGAGCAGATTTCAACTGAAACTCTAGGTGCGCTTGTGGCGGCAGGAAAGGTTGTTATTCCCCTAAATCCCAACCACTCTCCTATTCATCATGTAGGTATCGGGAAAAAACTACGAACAAAAGTCAATGTGAACATCGGAAGTTCGGCAGATTTCCCGGAATTGAAGGATGAGCTCGCAAAAGTCGAAATCTCCCTTAAATACAAAACCGACACTATTATGGACCTGAGTACTGGCGGAGATACAAAGAAAATCCGCCAAGCCATCCTCGAAACAGCACGGATTCCCCTGGGAACGGTTCCTATTTACGAAGCGGCTATCAAAACAATCCGGGAAAAAGAATCGATTGTTGATATGGATAAAGAAGA
>SDBT01009352.1_pt1 | contig 15905 bp, 27 predicted proteins | sample 2277101 | NCBI WGS metagenome assembly SDBT01 (sample SAMN10404973, study PRJNA504765) | marine sediment metagenome | isolation source: marine sediment core GS10_PC15, 103 cmbsf | place: Arctic Ocean: Southern Knipovich Ridge | collected 2010 | reverse complement strand
CCTGTTCACCACGTTCTTCGACTCCACAAAGACGGAGAGCAATGACTTCGTCGGCGCCCTGGGCCTGGGCTCCAAGTCTCCCTTCTCGTACGTCGACCAGTTCAACGTGACCTCCCGCTTCGATGGCACACTGCGCCAGTACACGGCGTTCATCGGTGACGGTGGGTTCCCTTCCATCGCCCTCCTGAGTGAGGATGGCACCGACGAGTGCAACGGGCTGGAGGTGAGCATGCCCATCAAGTCGGGGGATGTCCTCACCTTCTGCAACGCTGCGCAGAAGGTGCTCCCCCACTTCGACACCAAGCCCATAGTCAAGGGCTGCTCCACCATCACGCTCGACCAGAAGGTGCTGCTCCGCGGCAGGGGTTGGACCATGATCGAGCGGGACGCCAACCACAACCGCTACTCCCGAGTCGAGTGTCTCAAGGCACGGATGGGAGCGGTGTGTTACCCCATCACCAGCACCGGCGTCACGGAGCCGGGCCTGTTGGACATGGTGTTCTTCCCGTTCATCATCGACTTCCCGCTGGGCTCCCTCGACGTGGCGGCCAGCCGTGAGGCCCTGTCGTACGACGCCACGACGAAGAAGTCCATCAAGGACCGGCTGACTGAGGTCAAGAACGAGGTGACGGACGTGCTGGTCAAGGATATGGACTCTGCGGCCACCTTGTGGGATGCCCACATCCTGTTCGGCAAAGCAATCGAGGCCAGCGGGCTCATGAGTATACTGCCCAAGGGTCACACGATCAACTGGAAGTCCAAGGATGGTTACTTCCACACCATCGGCACGGATGGGATCAAGATCGACGCCAACGCCCTGACCGGCACCGACGTGCGCTCCACGTTCAGGCACCCCTTCAACCCTCGCCACTTGTCGGATACCCACACCATCGTGCCAAGGGGCGACGTCCGGATCTACTGCGTCGATGAGAAGACGGGATGGGGAGCGAAGATCACGTACCACGAGGAGCAGTGCAGGCAGGCGGCCTTCCCCCACAACCTCAACACCCGCAAGCCGCAGGCGGTGATCATCACCGGGGACTACAAAAGCATCCTCGGGCAGCTCGGCTCCCCTCCTCACATCCTGACCTCCACCCTCACCACCGACCCGTCCATCGTCGTCCAGGTGGTGGGGGCCGGCCCCGACAAGGTCAAGGTTAAACTATCCAAGGTCTGGCATGCGATACCGGGCTCGGGTACCTTCACGGAGCCCGACACTGCCCCCGACCTCAGCGTCAAGCGTCTGGTCGCAGCCATGTGGCGGGGCTCTCCGACCCGGGATGGCTTGCATAGTGGGGTGATGGCGAAGCATCAGTTCGCTCAGATGACCAAGCTGGCGCACGACTCAGGTCTCATCCCTTCCCAGCCCATCATGGGCATCCCGGCCAGTTACCGGGACCTCGTGAAGAAGACAGCGTGGGTCGACGTGTTCGAGCACATCGAGGAGGAGATGAAGAAGGCGGTGATCAAGAACCGGAAGAAGCTCTGGAGGTGGAGCCTGTTGAAGAGCCGGGGCACCGTCTCGCCCACCCTCACCAAGATCCTCCCCGAGATCATCGCCAGAGGGGTGGACCTCACCGAGTTGAACCGTATCCACGCCTCACTCAAGTCGATGGACATCCTCGACTCGCAGGAGCGAGAGAAGATGGGGGCATTGGTCCGTCTGTGTACCACAATTGGTAAGGAAGATCTGCTAGGGTGGACTCCGGGTCTGGAGGGGGAGCTGTTCCCCATGCTGGCTTGCAAGGGCACCCGCCTCATGCAGATGTTCCCCCTGCTCAAGTGGGCAGGGTACAAGGAAGGCAACCCCGATCTTGTGGAGTACGTGTGTGCAATCCACGCGTCCCACATTACCCATGCCTCCGAGGTTTCGGAGGACAACCAGGATTTCGGACACACGGTGCTTGACGGCACCGCCGACGTCCAACCTTAAGGAGCTACCAATGATACCCTTCATCATCACGAACCACGGCGTTACCGTCTACCTCGACGGAGAGCAGCAGACGATCGACGAGACGCACCCCAACTTCAACGAGGTCATCCTGGCCGTTGCGGAGCAGGACGTGGACGAGATCCGCGCCCTGATCAACATAAGCTTGGCGATCACTCGTTGGGGCGATGGCATCATCACCGTCGTCGACGGCGAGGTCTTCTTCAAGGGCGTGGCGGTCAACAACGTGATCACCACCCGCATCCTCGACCTCATGGACGGCGGCTTCCAGCCCACCAGCCTCGCCGCCTTCCTCAGCAACGTGCTGAAGAACCCCTCCTTCACCGCCGTGCAGGAGCTGTACCTCTTCCTCGAACACAACGACATCGTCATCACGGACGACGGTCACTTCTTGGCGTACAAGCGGGTCAAGAACGACTACACCGACCTGCACACCGGCAAGTTCGACAACCGGGTGGGCTCCCAGCCGACCATGTCGCGCAACGAGGTCGACGACAACCGGAGCGTCACCTGCTCCCGTGGCCTGCACTTCTGTGCCAAGCACTACCTCCCGTCCTTCGGCGGGCACGGCGGCAACCGCGTGGTCGTCGTCAAGGTGAACCCGGCCGACGTGGTCAGCATCCCGAACGACTACAACAACGCGAAGGGTCGTACGTGGACGTACAAGGTCGTCGCCGAGGTTGGCAAGGACGATGCGGACCTCTCGGAGTACCGCGGCTTGTAGATTGTTATCGGGCACCCTGCTCTAGTTGTCACGGTAACACCGCCGCAGTTGATTGCCCTTCACTCGGGTGGAGGCTGCGGCGGGCCTATTTGGGGAGCCGGGGGTTCCGGCCTGATCAAGGGGGGTTCGACTCCCCTCCTCTCCACCAAGATGGCGGGTAGACCCCGGTGAACGCGGACCGGGAACGCACCGGGAACGGGCGTTGTGGAAATATAGCACCACACCAGGGAAGCCGGGGTCGCGCCCGGCACCCGCCTTTCTTTATCAAGGGAGATGACATGAGCGATCTAAACTACTTGGATACGGCGGCTAAGGTCCAACGAGATACCGTCACCGAGAAGAGAGTCAGAGCTATGGATACTCACGACGTTGTCCAAGAGATCCACGACTTGGAAGATCGGATCGAAGCGTTGGAGAACCCTGATTAATGGTTGACATTTCCAGAACGCCCTGGTAAGCTAGGTCTATGGGCACCTTCAAGGAACACACGTCGTGCCCCTCGTGCAATTCGAGCGATGCTCGGGCCATCTACGAGGACGGGACGTCGTACTGCTACGCCTGCCTGACCTACTTCGGCAGTGACCAGACCCCATCAACCCCCACCGAGGAACATGTCACGACCATGGCAGAGATCATGAAGGCCGCCGAGGCCTACGACCGGGGGGAGATCGACGCCATCCCCGACCGGAAGATCACCAAGGAGACCGCCGCCCGCTACGGGGTGAAGGTGATCAAGTCAGGCGGGGCTATCGTCAGCCACCTGTACCCGTTCTATGCCGACAACACTCTCGTGGCGACGAAGGTTCGTAAGATCAAAACCAAGGAGTTCCCGCAGTTTGGTGACCAGAAGGGCGCGGACCTGTTCGGTCAGTGCCTCTTCCCAGCCGGCGGGGACAAGTACATCACCCTCTTCGAGGGCGAGCTGGACGCCATGGCCGGGTACCAGATGATGGGCAGCAAGTACGCCGCCGTCTCCACCCGCAATGGCACGGGGTCAGCGATGAAGGACGCGAGGGCTCAGTACGAGTACCTCGATGCCTTCGACCACATCCGCATCTGCTTCGACGCCGACAAGCCAGGGCGCAAGGCTGCCGAGCAGGTGGCCGGTGTGTTCAGCCCCGGCAAGGTCAGCATCGTCGCCCTCTCTGACACCTACGACGCCTGCGACTACCTCAAGGCGGACAAGGTTGAGGAGTTCATGAAGAAGTGGTGGCAGGCTGAGTCGTTCACCCCGGCTGGCATCGTGGCCGGCATCGACCTCAAGATGAGGCTGAAGGAGCGGCCCCGTCCCGAGTGCTTCCCCTACCCATGGAAGGGGCTCAACAAGCTGACGTATGGCCTGAGGATGGGCGAGATGGTGACGATCACCGCTGGCTCCGGGCTTGGGAAGACGTCAGTGATTCGGGAGATCGTGCACAACATCATCCAGACGACCGACCATCGCATAGGGTGCATGTTCTTGGAGGAGACGATTGAGGACAGCGGCCTCGGGATGATGAGCTTGGCTGCCAACAAGCGACTGGAGCTGCCCGACACCGAATATACGCCGGTCGAGTTCGACGAGGCGTTCGACCAGACCCTAGGCACGGGGCGGGCGTTCTTCTACGACCACTTCGGCAGCACCTCCATCGAGGACGTGCTAGCCCGAGCCCGCTATTTCCTCAAGGCTCTCAATTGCCAGCATCTATTCCTCGATCACATATCGATCTTGGTTAGTGACCAGCAGCACGGGGACGAGCGAAAGGCTCTCGATGAGATCGCCACCAAGCTCAAGACATTCGTGCTGGAGAACGGGGCGAGCCTCATCCTCGTCAGCCACACCAAGCGGGTGAGTGGCAAGGCGCACGAGGAGGGAGGGCAGACGAGCCTCTCCGATCTGCGTGGCACCGCCGCCATCGGCCAGCTCAGCAACATCGTGATCGGGCTGGAGCGCAACGGACAGGACCCTGACCCTCGGGCCCGTAACACCACCACGGTGAGGGTACTGAAGAACCGGTTCACCGGACACACCGGCCCGGCCTGCAAGCTGATGTACGACCAAGAGACTGGCAGGCTGGAGGAACTGGATGATAACTTGGAACAGCTGGACGAGGTGGTCAAGGACTCCGACTTCAGCGAACTCGATGAGGAGAATGTGTGATGGTGTCCATCAAGACGGAGACAGAGCCACAGTATTCGCTCACGTTGATCAAGGACGAGGTCCGCGCTATCAAGTTTGCCCTAGGAAAGATGTCTGAGGCGGACTACAACAAAAGCTTCGGCGTTGAAGGGGCTGCGTTCGCCGCGAAAGGGGGAGCCATATACTACCTCCTCTATAGTTTCCTGGAAGATTTGGGGATCGAATGATGGACGAGTTCACCCCCTTCCCCAAGATCCCTCGCCTGTCCCGCAAGGCGATCATCACCGAGAAGATCGACGGGACCAACGCGAGTGTGTGGATCTCTGACCTCCGTGCTGCCCTCGACACTATCCCGGATGGGGCCGCTATCATCGGGGACTACGCCATCTGGGCAGCCTCCCGCAAACGCTTCATCACCCCCGGTAAGGCCACCGACAACTTCGGGTTCGCCGGTTGGGTCCGAGACAACGTCGAGGAGCTGGTCAAGCTGGGTCCAGGCGTCCATCACGGTGAGTGGTGGGGTGGTAAGATCCAACGAGGGTACGGCCTCACGGAGAAGAGGTTCTCTCTGTTCAACACGAATCGATGGGCCGACAAGAACGCTATCCCCGAGGATTTCAACAGAGACTCTCCAGTCGGAGAAGATGGCACGGAGTGGGCTCCCGAGTGCTGCCGTGTCGTGCCTGTCCTCTGGCGCGGCCCCTTCGACGCCGTCGATTACAAAGGGGGGACAGGCGTAGGCGAAGCGCTCAACCTCTTGAGGATCTTCGGCTCTGCCGCCGCCCTTGGTTACATGAACCCCGAGGGTGTCGTGATCTACCACACTGGCGGGGGCGCAATGTTCAAGAAGACATTCGAGGATGACGAAGCAGGGAAGGAGGCAGCTCAATGACCATGTCGTACAACGAGCTGGAGGAGGCCATCGATGCGGCGCGCCTCTTCATCACCCACGCCAAGAAAGCCCAGCGCCGCCTCTGCAATGATCAGGTGGACAAGAACTTCGGTCCCATTTCCGGTACCAAGGAGACGGCGCAGGCCAGACGCACCAGCCTCGACCTGACCCGGACCTTGGCGGATCTGAGGAGGTCCTCATGAACATCAATGTAGGCCTGAGGAATGCCCACGTCTTCATCAGCGTCTCGACCGGGGCGATTTGCGATGCCCCGTGGGTGCTGGGCTTCCCCCTCAACCAGCTGCGGGAGGTCATCGAAAAGCTGGAGGCTCTGGAAAGGGAGACGACCAATGAAGGATAGGCAGGGCGTCGAGCTGGAGGTGGGGATGTCTATCGTCTACGCCACCTCCACAGGCAGCACCGTCTACCTGGAGGACGCCGTGGTCCAGCAGGTGTTCGACGAGGAGCAGAAGGTGAAGGTCGGGAAGTTCCGGACCTACAATGACTACAAGACGGGAGCCCTGATAGCCCTCCACTCCTCAGTGTACCTGCGGAGGCCCAACCGCATCATCATCATGGGGATGGATAACGCCGAAGACAGCGCCGATCGGCACAACGTAGGACCACGGCCGTGAGGAACTACGTCATGTCGTTCGGGTTGAACGAACTCCTTGTCTACTTCAGGGAAACTAACGATGGGCGAGCCCGCGACCGGGCCAACAGGGATGAAGCCGAGTACTGCATCCGGCTCCGGGGGTGGAAGGGCCCCACCATGTACACAGTCATGGCGTACAGGGCATGAGGACAGTCATCCTCGACACCGAGGCCGACGGGCTGGAGCCCACTCAGGTGTGGTGTGCAGTGGGCAAGGTATGGGGGGCTCCGGATGAGATCACCCGGTTCCGCCCCGACGATCTGCATAAGCTGCCTGCCTACCTAGATGGCTTCGACAGGATCGTCGGCCATAACATGGTGGGCTACGACGCCCGCAAGGTGTTCCCCCTGCTCGGGTACCACCGCCCGGTCGACGATCTCGTGGACACGCTCATACTCAGCCAGCTCCACGAGCCCACGCGGCGGGACGGGTACGGGGCCCACGCCTTGGACGCCTGGGGTTGGCGGCTCGGGATTATGAAGCCCAAGCACAACGAGTGGGACAAGTTCTCTGAGGCCATGCTGGTGCGGTGTGAGCAGGACGTGGAGATCACGTACCTCCTGTTCCGGCGCCTGCTGAAACTGCTCAAGGGAGGCACCAAGATCAGCTCCCGAGTCGAGCACGACATGCGAGAGTTCCTCGATGAGATGAAGGAGACGGGGTTCTACTTCGACATGAAGAAGGGGAAGGCCCTGTACAACACCGTCTTCCAGCGTGCCGGGGTACTACGGGCGGCTCTGGAGTCCACCGTGCCCCCGCTGCCCAAGCAGGGGAAGGCGGTCGAGCTGAAGATAACCAAGGCTGGGAGGGTCAACCGATCTAATCAGCAGCGCATTACCACGTGGCTGGATCTGAACAGGGACACCGGATTGTTCCCCGAGCAGGAGCTGGACGACGTAGTGTGTGGTGTCTACACCCTGGTCGACTTCACTCCGTTCGACCCTTCCTCTACGCACCAGATCGTAGCGGCAATGGACCGGTATGGTTGGCGCCCTACTCGTAAGACCAAGACCAAGAAGAGCTGGGCAGTGACGGAAGACAACCTCGACACCCTTCCCGATGACGCCCCGTCTTGCGCCAAGGACATCCCCATCTTTATGGCCTGTGAGTCACGACATAAGCTCCTCAAGGGGCTGATCGAGGCCGCCTCACTCCGGAACGACAGCACCGTCCACGGGTCAGTGCTCGGGCTCGGGACCTCCACTCATCGCGGTAGCCACCGTGACCCCAACATGGCCAACATCCCGGGGATCGAATCCAAGTACTACGGCGTCGAGTGTCGGGAGCTGTTCACCGTCGAGCATCCTGTTAAATGGGTAAAACATGAAGACGGCAGGTATTCCTTCTCAGAAGAGGGGGAGTATGTTCTGTTAGGGTGTGATGCGCAAGGTATCCAGCTGCGGATCTTCGCTCACCTCACCGGCTCTAAGGAGTACGGCGAGAAGGTCCTCAACGACCCGCACTCCGCAAACCTTGAGGCCCTTGGCATTCCCAAGGGTGAGTACGACGAGCACTCGGGGACGTACCCCCTCGCCCGGCAGAGGGCTAAGAAGTTCATCTACGCATGGCTGCTGGGTGCCGGGCCCGTGATGGCGGGGCTCATCCTCGACATCAGCACTGCTCAGGCTAAGGAGGCCATCGCCAACTTCCTCGACAAGACCCCCGGCCTCCGGAAGCTCAAGACCTACCTCAAGGCCTGCGCCCGACGTGGGTATATGCCGCTGGTTGACGGGCGGTTGGCAAAGCTCACCTCCGAGTTCCTGGCCATGTCCGTGGCCTTGCAAGGGAACGAGGCGGCGATCATGAAGCGAGCGCTGGTCGACTGGAGGAAGGAATACAAGAGGAGGGGACTAGACGTACGCCCGGTGGCCTGGGTCCACGATGAGATCCAGGCCGTGGTTCACAAGGACGTTGCCGAAGAGGCAGGGGAGTTGATGAACCAAGCCATCCGAGATGCCGGGGTCACGTACAAGCTGAAGTGCCCAATGGATGGCTCATTCAAGATTGGTGTAACCTGGAAGGATACCCACTGATGAAAGAAACAACGATCACGACGCGCGAAGGCAGACTTCGCATCAGGACTGCGCTGAAGGTAGGTGGAGCAGCGGATGGCGTCCGTGTGTTCACGGGATCCTCCTACTCCGGAGTCCATTTGAACACGGTCAGGCGTCTGACCAGGGTCATCGAGGCCCTCGTCGAAGCCCGGTCTCTCCTCGTCTGATGGGGAAGATAACGCTGTATGCCATCATCGGAGTCGTCGCCCTTGTCGTGGCGGCTCTGCTCCTGGTTATCGTGTCTCTCGTAGGCGCAGTCTTTTAGGCTTGACATCAGGGCAGAACTCTGATAATCTAAATCCACAATACAAGGAGACCCATCCATGCCAGTCGTTACCGGAATTGCCCAGTGGGCAAGCCTTTCGAAGCCCAACGATATGTCGGGTAAGTTCCAGATCGATGTCTGCAACCTCTCGGATGAGGGTGTGGCTCAGCTGGAGAAGCAGGGCGTCACGAACGTCCATCTCGAGACGAAGCGGGACGACGACTACGAGCCCCGTGGTCACTACATCACGATGCGGTCGAACGCCGTGTCGAAGGCCGGCGACAACCTCGACCCACCCAAGGTGGTCGATGCCAAGAAGCAACCCCTTCCCCGGGGTGTGCTGGTGGGTAATGGCTCGCTGGTGAAGGTCGTCTATGACCCGTTCGAGTGGACCTTCAAGCAGAAGACCGGCGTCTCCGCTGGCCTCCGCATCGTGCAGGTCATCGAGCTGGTCAAGTTCGAAGGCGGCTCGGGTCTCGATGATCTCGAGGAAGAGGAAGGCTTCACGGGCCCCGACGATGGGACTTCGGAGCTGGACGAAGCGTCCGACGAGGACGAGGGTGACGAGAATCTCGACGACGAGATCCCGTTCTAATGGGCTCGGAGTACGCAGCGTTGCTGGGGTTAATCGTAGGAGCTGCGATAGTCCTAGCGTCCATGTGCATCCTAGGTAAATAATGCCTCAGATCACCACCCTTGTCGACGATCTCCATGCCCTCCTGCGGGGGGGTGTGGAGATCACACCGGAGGATGAGGCCCACTTGGCCAAGTCTCTCCCCGAGGCCATCGGACTGCACATGTTCGATGCGCCTCGGTCGGGCGGGTTGCGTCTCAGCAAGGTCGGATCTCCCGATCGCAAGCTATGGTATGAGGCCAATACCCCCCACATCCCTCGTGAGAGGGACGAGCCCATCTGGCGCCTGCGCTCCACCTTCGGCAACCTGACCGAGGAGCTTCTCCTCTGGCTGGTGGAGAAGGCAGGGCACACGGTTACTGACCAACAGAAGGAGGTCTTCCTCGACGGCGTGCCGGGACACATCGACTGCAAGATCGACGGTGTGCTGGCGGACATCAAGTCCATGAGCCCATTCGGATTCCGCAAGTTCAAGGCGGGCGGACTCTTCAAGCCCGGCGGCGACCCGTTCGGCTACGTCGCCCAGCTCAGCTGTTACAATCAGGCGCTGGGACTCGGCAACCAGTCGGCCTATTGGCTGGCTATGGACAAGTCGTCCGGGGAGCTGTGCCTCAAGGAGCTGACCGAGATCGAGCAGATCGACGGGCTGGCCCGGATTAAGGAGGCCAAGGCGGTCATCGCCCTAACGGGCCAAGGGCCGGCCCGATGCTACCCGCTCGTCAACGAAGGAAAGTCGGGGAACAAAGCCCTCAGCTTCAACTGCACATGGTGCCAGCACAAGCACGACTGCTACTCCAAGGCCAACGACGGCAAGGGGATCCGCACGTTCCAATATGCGGGGGGTCGGCAGATAGAGCTGGCCGTGGTCAAGCGGGCGCCCAAGGTGGCGGAGGTTACATGATTGAGTTCCTTATCGACAACCCCAACACGCTCGCGGGCTTGGTTATCCTGGTCATCTGCATCATCCTCATGGTAAGGGGGTGAAGGTGATGACCAACATTCAGATGACTCGCAAGCTCACCGGACAGCTTCGGCGGTACGCAGGTACCAAGGGCCGGCTCAAGACCAGGGTGGCCCGCAGTGGCTTCGAGTCCAGCGTCATGGAGGACCTTGAAGAACGAAAAGTGACCTACACCTACGAGGGAACGAAGATCCCGTACCTCTCCGAGCACCACTACTACCCTGACCTCGTGCTGGGGAACGGGGTGATCGTGGAGGTTAAGGGGTACTTCCCCTCCCCCGACCGCCGCAAGATGCGGCTCGTCAAGGAACAACATCCCGAGCTGGACATACGCCTCCTGTTCCAGCGGGACTCCCTGCTCTACAAGGGGGCGAGATCAACGTACTCTCAGTGGGCCAAGAAGAATGGCTTCCCCTGGGCCCTCAAGGAGATCCCCGATGAGTGGACAACTGACTAAGGAAGACTGGGCGGTCTCCGTCCTTCACATCGTGCAGAAGGAGTTCCCTGACGCGTTCGTCGGCGGGGGTTTCTTCCGCGACATCGAGTTGGGCATGGACCCCAACGACCTGGACATCTTCGTCGGCCAGGAAGGCACCGATCAACAGCATCAGTACTCCCAGTTCAACTTCCGTGTCCGCAAGGTGAACCATGACCTCCGGAAGGCCGGCATCATCGGCTCGAACAACGCCCACATGGCACCCTTCTACGACCAGCTGTTTGTCGAGGACGATCGACCTCTGGTCGGGGTGGCTATGTGGAAGTGCGACGATGTCAACGACCAGCCCGCCTACGTCGTCAGGAACCCGATCCAGATCGTAGCCATGAGCGCGGTTGGCTTCTCCCTGGATAAGATCATCAGCGACTTCGACATTGGGATCTGTCAGATCGCCCATGATGGCAAGACGATACGGAAGACGGCACGGTTCGACGACGACGTGGCACTCAAGAGGCTGGTTGTCACCCGCTCTCGGTCGTTCCCCTGCTTCCGGCGCACGATGGGGAGGCTGGATAAGTTGCTCGAACGCCTCCCACCTGAGCACAACGGCGCCCCTCTCGGTGACGGGGATATCCTCTTCGACTCGGTGAGCATGGGCGGCTGGACCGTCTGGCTAGACGTCAACGTGGTGACCGGCAAGAAGTTGCCCCAACCTCAGGAATGGAGAATGACGAATGTCCTCTGAGCCCGAAGAGACCGCAGAGAAGACCATCGCCCCCGTCAGCAACGTGGTGGACATCAAGACGAAGAAGCCGGTCGAGCAGACAGGCGGCGCCGACACGCCGGAAGAGATCGACCCGCTGTTCTGGGCCTACCTAGCCGGTGTCATCGACGCCGACGGCACCATCGTGTGGAACGTGACCCCTCGCGTTCTCAAGAAGCCGGGCCCGGTCAAGCTCAAGCGGACGCACCGCATCAGCGTCACCATGTGCGACCTGGACATCCTGGAGAACATCCAATACATGACCGGGCGGGGGGCAGTGTACCTGGAGCGCCGCAAGGGAGTGCACGGGGGTAACCTGCACGTCTACCGGTGGTCGATACAGGCCCGGGCTGACCTCCAGTTCGTCGTCCCCCTTATTTACCCGTACATGGGGTACCGCAAAGGGGCCAAGCTGATCGAGTTGCGGACCCTCATGGATCACTGGACCCTGCTCGCGGGAGAGAAGGCCACCTCCAAGGAACTGGTGGTCGCGGGATGACCCTCATCATGGACTGCGTCATCCCGTTTGACATCGGGGTTACCATGCTAATCTCGATGGCTTTCGGAGCTTTCTTCGGTCTCGTCATAGGGAAGATATGGGGATGACTCTCACCAAGAGGTGCATTAAGGCTCGGCTCTCCGACCGCTACACGGCGGCCGAGCTGGCCGACATGATTGAGCTGGATGCTGACTTGTTCCTCGACTACTTCTTGGACGAGTGCATCGAGTGTTTAGAGGCTTTCGACATCGAGGAGGACGACAGTGAGTACAGTAGCGATTGAGATCGGTGACAACTACGTCACCATGAGCGGCGACCGACAGGTAAGTCAGGAGAATTGGGGGTGCTCCACCATGACCAAGGTGTGGAGGACCGGCGATCATCTGATCGGTTTGGTGGGTAATATGGGCATGGGGACCCAGGCCGTCGAGTGGTACAAGAAAGGGGCCGAGCCCTCCGACTTCCCGACCGAGGCCATGAAGGGAGGAGACTTCATCCTCCTCATCTGGAACGGAGTGAACATCATCACCATTGACGAGCAGGGGTTCTCCCTGATCATCGAGGATCTGGCGGCTGCCGTAGGCTCGGGAGCTATGGCTGCCATGGGGGCCATGCGGATGGGAGCTGGCGCTCAGCAGGCCATCGAGGTCGCTTCGGATATCGACCAGTACACGGGGCGGGGCTTCGACACCGTCAGGGTGGCGTTATGAGTGGGCGCGTGACTCCCGAGCAGGGAGCTGCCATCGCCCAGCGCATCTACGATAGAGGCGACATGCCCGAGGAACTATACAGGCGGGCGCGTGGGTATGGCTACCCCTTCCGGGCCATCCTGGAGAAGGCAGCCGCTCTCGTAGACGGAGGGGGGAAGGGATGAGCACCAAGATGTCCAACCCGAAGGACAAGATCGGCTCCCGCAAGTGGCGGCAGTACTGCGTCATCCCAGCCCGGGTGGCCTGGGAGGTGGGGATCGCTCACCTCGTCGGCTGTCTCAAGTACGGCCGCCACAACTGGCGGGCGGCGGGCATCGTCTCCTCCGTCTACGTGGACGCCGCCAAGGGTCACATCGACCAGTGGTGGGAGGGGGAGGACCTGGACCCGGAGAGCCATGCGCACCATCTGGCCCACGCCATCTCCGGGCTCAACATCCTCCTGGACTGCATACTCCGGAACAACTGGGTCGACGACAGACCCCCGAAGACGGTGGACCTGGACTTGATACGGACGGAGACGCAGGCCAAGGTGGACAGGCTGTTCGAGATGTTCCCCAACCCGGTGGAGCCGGTGACGGAGCTGAACGTGGACCTTGGTCTGGCCGAGTGGAACGGGGGCGTGACGAAGGAGCCTCCCTATTACGGGTCTAAGGAGTTCAGTTTGTAGTGGGGACCCGGAGGCCTTAGTATGCTCAGAGGGAAGGACCGGACCGAGCCTCTGTGGTGGGGGAGAGGGGCGACCAACTGCCTAGCCATATGGCCAAACAAGAGCGGCCCCTACCACGAGATCTTCATCGGCAACGGCAAGGTGGGCGCAGAAGGGGAGAAGATGAGGGTGGCCAACGATGAACTCGTTGCGCTGGCCATCTTCCTGCTCCAGGTGTCCAACGGCACAGCCCCTGAGAACGGATAAAGACCCCGGAAGACACTCAAGCCTACCGGGGTCTTCGGTCTTCCTAGGGTGTGCCGCCCTGGGTTAACTCTCTTTGGATCCAGGGGCTAGAGGCTTGTGAGCCTCACCTCCCGTTCCTGAGACAGTCTCGCACACCACCTCGTCATTCGATACGAGTAGGGTGAAAGTGCCTGTCTCCGGGTTCAGGAAGATCTGAACCACCTCACCGTTCTTGCCGACGCCTGTGAAGACAGGGCTCTCGCCGTAGTCGGCGTATAGCTCGTCGAAAACCGCGGTATCGAACGGAGTGCAAGAGGGGGCGTGGCCGGCCAGCGCCGGCAACGTAAATGTTGACAGGACGATGGTCAGTGTCAACAGCAGTGCGCGTAGATGCTTCATTTCGGTTCCTTCCAGACTTGGATGCCCTTCTCGACGCTGCGTCCCACGACGTAGCCGCCGATACCGAGCTTGATCAGTTCGTAGACAGAGAGGTACTCGGCCTCCGACATCCCCTCAGCCGCGAACCCCAACCAGCGGGCCACGACAAGAGCGACGAAGGTCAGCATGGTGACCGGTCGCCAAGAGCGTTGGAGCCAGCTCTCCCCACCCGCTTCCGCGCGGATGATGGAGGCGGCTTCCTCGATCTCCTTCATTTGCCCACTCAGCACCATCTCCTGGAGCTTGGCCTTTATGCGGGCGGCTTCGTCCTTGTCCTCCACTGCCTGATCGATGACTCCGAAGAGCCCCTTCAGCAGCGGAGCGGCAAGAGCGGTGATCACACCGAACATTAGCGATTCCTTCTCTTGGCAGCCGCCTTCACTTCGAGATCAATCCTGCGCATGGACTGCTCTATAAGGGCGAACGGATTACCTCCGGGACGAATGAGTGACCGGCCGGCGGTCTTGGCTTCTCTCTCGACCGGGCCACGGGGCTCCGTGATGCCGATGAGGTCGCTCAGGAACTTCCCAGCCTGCGCCATTGCGCTGCCAGGAGCTTTGGTGACCCGGCCGTCACGTGCACTGCCGGGTTTCTTCTTATCTGCCATCGGGTTTTCCTTCGGCGTTGGGGAGCCTCTCGGCTCGTTTGATCCATCCTCGGAGGAACTTGCTTTGGGAGGGGGTGTTCTCCACGATGTCGCCGTACCTCTTCTTGATCCTAACGACGTACGCGTCTAGCAGATCCTGCTCTGGCACCCGTGTCATGCGGGCCAGGGACTTCGCACCGATCTGACCGTCGGTCGCCAACGGCTCTTCAGCAGGGCTCACGTCATTCAAGGCGCGCTGAAGCAGCTTCCCCGCAGCCCTCGGACCCATGTTCACCCCTGTGTCGAACGTCTTCACCGCGAGGTCGTCGTCAGGGATCAGGCTGAACCCTGGTCCATTCCAGAACTTATCCCTGTATATCCCCTTGGCCTCGTCCTTGGTCAGATTCGGGATGTCCAGGTCCGGGAAGCTCCGCTGCGAGATGCCGTACTTGGTCTTCCCACCGTGGTCGTCCGGATCGTCGCTGAACAGGCCCTCCTCTTCGAGGGTGTACTGCGCGGCGGCCTCGAATAGGTCATTCTCCGACCCTTGGACCCCTTCGGGGGAGATGCTCTCGAAGAACTCCTTCGTCGCGCGCGTGATGGTGGCCTCGTCGACGTCATCGCCGAAGCTCAGCTCGTACTTCTGGCCGTCGACGAACCCTTCTATGATCTGCTCGGGCATACTCTTTACTCCACAGGCTTGAAGGTATTCGTAGTCGGATCGTACCGACGACGGATGACCTTGACTTCACTAGGTGCGCTCTGGCTCTGTAGCGCCTTCAGCACCGCCCTGTCTTGGGCGTTTGAGGCTCTCCGGAGGCTCCGCAGGCCTCCGACGAGGGCTTCGCGCACATTGGCGAACCGCTGTACGACTACGACTTGGGCGTCTATCTTCTTCTGTGTGGTTTTGAAGTTCGAGAGCGTCCCCTCAACATTGCTGAGGAACGCGCTTGCCGCTACCGCTTCCCGCACCTGGAGCCTGTCGAGATCCTTCAGGCTCTCATCCAGGGGCGCGTAAGCCTCCACGGCCCGGAGGCCACTGTTCATGTCGATCATGATGTCGATGGCCTCGTCCATTTGTCCGAGTATCAGGTCTCTCCGGTTGTCAGCCATGATCTTAGCAGCAACGGGGGAGATGTCAAGCCCTTCCACGGTCTCGGGAAGGATACTCTTCAGCTGCTTCGCAACGAAGGCGCCTGCGGTGTTGTCGAACTCCACAGTCCACGTGTCGTTGAAGCCGGGGCGGTTGGCCAGCTCCCGGCCAGTCGCCGCGATGCCCTCGTTGATGACGAAGATGGCATCGGCGCCGATCACCTTGGCCGCGTC
>SDBT01009350.1_pt1 | contig 15907 bp, 12 predicted proteins | sample 2277101 | NCBI WGS metagenome assembly SDBT01 (sample SAMN10404973, study PRJNA504765) | marine sediment metagenome | isolation source: marine sediment core GS10_PC15, 103 cmbsf | place: Arctic Ocean: Southern Knipovich Ridge | collected 2010 | reverse complement strand
AAGAGACGCATGGGCCTTGGCATTACAGGGTTGGCTAACACCGCCGAAATCCTTGGTTTCCCCTACGGAAGCGAGGAGATGCTTGGCTTTATGGAAGTAGTGCTAACTACCCTACGTGACACAGCCTACATGAGCAGTATCTCCCTTGCTATAGAGAAAGGGCCGTTTGAAAAGTTCAATGAAGACTATATAACTGATTACCAAAGTTTCGTTTCTACTTTACCCCCCTGGATACAAGAGGCAATAAAGAAACATGGAATTCGTAATAGTCACCTTCTCAGCATTGCTCCTACTGGCACTATTAGCTTGGCTGCTAAGAATATCTCTTCGGGCATCGAGCCGCCTTTCACCTCTGGTAGTTATACCCGTAATGTTTACCAGTCTGATGGTAGTATACGTAGCTTTGAGTTGGTTGATTTTGCTGAGTCGGAGTATGGGGTGAAGGGTGTGACAAGTGAGGAGTGTAGCGTAGAGGATCACGTCAGAGTTCTTAATCTTGCGTCTAAGTATGTAGACAGTAGTGTGAGTAAGACGTGCAATGTCGGCCCGGAGGTCTCCTTCCTTGAGTTCAAGGATGTTTACATAAAAGCCTATGAGGGAGGGGCCTCCGGTATTACTACGTTCCGACCCGCTGAGTATGGTGGCAAGCGGGAAGGTATATTAAAGAAAAACGCCACCCCAACCGAAGATGGAGCAGCGTGCTTCATTGATGATAATGGAAATAGGAGTTGCGACTAATGGAAAATTTCTTTAGCTATCTAGAGTACGTTTTCGCCCTTGAATTCCTCGTTGACTTGGGGAATTTCTACGCGGCTAAGTGTGCTGATATTGGCGGTGATTGGGTTCGCCTAGCCGATAACACATATGAGTGCGTCAACACTAACTTGGACGCCAAGATTGCTGATGTTGTTGACGGTCTTGTTGACAAAATCCAGTAAGCTTCTACCCTAAACAAGAATGAAGAAGGCCCTTTTAAACCGGGGCCTTTTTCTTTACAGCCCGTACCCCACTGCGTATAACACACCGCTCGTGAAATTATTATCGTTGAAGTTGTAGAAGTGCAGGCCCTCTTCGATCTGCGGCGCATCCCGGTGGGTCTGCTGACAAAATAGGCCGGTTCCAACTGGTGCGTCATGAGAGTGAACCATATTTGTGGCGACTCCTTGGGGCATTCCCACAAGTAAGGATGAACCAAATGGCGCGGTGGTGGTCGATGGGTTGATGCAACCGAAGCCAGACGTAGAGGAAGAGACGCTGTCGCCGCCTTCGCTAATAGCAGCCCGAACGTACGCGAAGCTTCCGCCTTTCTCGTTCACGCTGTCCTTAATAACAGCCACTCGTGTAAAGTCACTTGAAGCTGATACCAGGCCAGTAGTGCCGAGCAACACCGCGCTTGCATTCACATCCGTCAGCCCGGTTATGTCCACACTGCTTGCATTCGCCGCACCGAAGTCTGTTGCAGACAGCACGGTGGTGTTGGGTGCGTAGGTCTGAATGTAGATTTTACCGGAGTTCATTGTCCCGGTGAGTTTGAAGATTTGGATTTGAGAGTAAGCTGCGACAACCTTTAGTGTCCCCTGAAGAATCCGGATATCGGTTGGAATTGTCGGGTTGACCGACTGCCATTCTGTGGAGCACATTAGAGGAGCCACTGTGTTGAGGTTCCACAGGGATACGTGACCGTATTGGCTGTTCTCCTGATTTGCACAGAAGTTGAAATTGCTATCCTCGAAGACAGTGGAGAGAGTGTGGCTGAGAAGGAATGACCGATAGTCCGAGGCCCCGGAAACCGGAGTACCGCTGACTGACGCCCGAACACGGATACGGTCTTTCGTGGTGGCCGCGCAGTTAATGGCGTAGACATTAGCTATCGTGTGCCCCGCAGGGATGTTCACGAAATACTCTGTTGCTTGGGTCACAGCACAGTCGATGATCTGCACGTCGGCAGCCGGTGTGCGGTAGCCTACGATCTCGATTGTCCCCCTAAAGAACACCGGGGGTGTGCTATCCGCAATGATACGGAAACGAAGAGCGTTGTGCTTTTCAGCCGTAGTTGTGATAAAGTTCCGGCGCTTAGGCCCGACATCTCCAAGCTTGTTCTCCTGAGTCTGAACGGTTGTTGGAGTTTCTGAGCCGAAGTCCTGTATCCACTGAGAGAGGAAGTAACTGCCGGCACCCTCGTGGACACGGGGGGACGTTGAAGCTCCATGGGCAGCACCACCCGCATCTATAGCCTGTGTGCGATAGCCAGTTAACCACGTTGAACCGCCGTCTGCTGACAGTTGCATCTGCATGTTCACACCAGTCGCTGCCCCGGTGATATCAACGTCGTCCATGCGAATTGAAATAAACGAGAAATCCCCGAGGTCAATGCCGTTGATGTCGGTGATGACAAAGAACTCGGACCCGTGGCCTGATGGGATTGTTAATACTTCCCAGACAGGTACGGGGTTAGCAGGAGAGTTACCACCCCCTCGCCCACGCCCACGACGCTGACCGCTACCCTTGCCACCAGCACCACCGGGACCTCGGCCTCCACCCTTATTACCAGGGGGGCCAAGACCGCCACTGCCGTGCCGACCCCATCGTCTTTCTTGCCAACCAGCACCCATTTTACTATTACCCGAAGCTAAAGATTACATCAACGTCATCGATAGACGCATCACCCGATGGGCGAAGGAACTGAGCACCCGTACTGATCTCAACCATACCCGCTACGCTGAACGTAGAAGGATCACCGTTGACATCTTTAATAGTAGCCCAATTTGTACCATCGTTGCTAATCTGAATGGTCATAATACCACCGTCAAAACCACTACCCCCACCACCAACAACCTGAACACTTAACAGAAGACCAATACCTGCATCCATAAAGACAGGCTGGCCTGTGTCACTACCGGTCATAGTAGTATAAGTAAACGTCTGGTTGGCTTTGTTGTCGTAGTTAACTACAGCCATAATCTATCCTCCTATGTCTGCTAGGGCGTACAACTCTTTGTACTCACTTAGCTGTTGTGTGCCTTCAAAGGCTTTGTTAACCCCATCACCAGTATAGTAGCTCTGGCCTATAGAGATAGTCCGCCTCCCACGTCTGTCTTCTTTTAACACAGGGAGAGAGGCCCACTCCCGCGCCATCTTATTTGCAAAGCTATCACCATCAAGGGTACCAGCAAGGAATTTGTCCAAACCCCTACCCTTCATCAGACTAATAGCCATACGGTCTTGCAAAGCTTCATCAAACAACTCATCACCAGTCAGACCCATACTACCGATGAGCCCATTAAGAGTCTTATTGATAATTTGGTAGGCACCAGCAGCGGCAGTATCATTCCCCGGTGGGTTTGCAGCAATCTGCCAGTCTGACACCTCCCTAACAGTCATTAGGTTTAGGTCTTTAGGTGGTGCAACAGGACCCCTAGTAAAACCTCTGCCAAAGTAGTCGGTGTACCCGTGGTTAGGAGACTCATGACTACGTATCTCAGTCATCATCCTCTGTGTGAAGTCCCCACTACCTTTGTTCATTGCTCTTGTCTCCGTTTCTGCTGGCATATCCACTGTCTCGAAGCTGGCTCGCTTTTCTTCGAGAGCAAGGGACAACCAACTAGGAAGGGACTCATCGTTCTTACCCCCTAGAGCCTTACCTAACCATGCAGGTATAAACTCTGCCATACTAGACAACCCCTCGGTGAACGGTGCCGTCCTCATCAATAAACTCCCAAGCGTCCCCCTTCTGCAAGGCTGTCACATCCTCGGGTGTAGTAATTTTGTGGACTGTGGGGGCCTCTACTAAGTTCAACAAGGATGACCCCGGCAAGGACTCTTCAGAGAACTCAGGGAACATGTTGATAGTACCAACAATCTTGTTGAGATAGGAAATCTCGTCATCACTCACCCCTTGGACAACTCGAAGGTCCCTTATCTCGTCTCTACTTAACTCTTGTGTACCTTCTAAAAGCGTCGTTACCCCCTCAGAGGTGCGAGGAACCCCGTGTCTGTCAAAGATACCGAAGAGCTTAAGTTGTGGCACAGAGGTAGCCCTACCTGAGCCATAATTAATGATGAATTTCTCTCCATCAAACCTCATTACAACACCGGGGAAGTCACTACCCAATCTGTTCTCGATATTCGTCTCAGTGAAGGTCCGGCGTTTATCTAGGGTGGTCATAAGATTTAGCTTGACAACATTCTCCAGAGTTCTTGCTGTCTCGTCATCAAACTTAGTGATACGACGGTACTGGTTGATAAAATCGGGATCGTACACTTTATCAAAGGTACTCTCAGAGATAGGATCACCAGTTACGTTCAACACTCCAAGCGCCTGACCCAGTTTGGTGACAAGACCACCCCTCTGGTCCACATCCTTCATGTTCTTGTCTGGGAAGTGCCGACCACCCTTCCAATACTCAATACCAACTGTTACATCATGGATTTGCAACTCTTCAGTAAGTGTAGCAGCCTCTCGTGAGAACTCTTCAGTGTACACGGTAGGTGAGCCGGGTTCGCTGGCAGTTGGAACAAAAGTAGGAGAGGTAATGACGGGAGGCGTTGTTGCCATAGCTAAGGACCCAATCTCCTTTACGTTTTTCTCCATTAAGATAATAGAATACAGCTTAATTGACTCTTCTGTAGCAGGTATCCCAGCGTTAGTCAAAACTGTTATCATTGCCCTATCACTTCTGTTTTGCATAACAGTAGTTAGGGCAGCTTCACTGTCAACAACTTCCTGAAGGAAAGAAATCTGGGTGTCGAACTGTTGCTCAATCAAACCTAGACCTGCTTTATACGAAGCCTCATCAAGAATACCCCGATCACCGGCTTGGAGAGTAAAGATGTTTATCCAGTGGCCCTTTTGTGCTTCAAGACCAACAAGAGCAGAAATGGCATCGTCTGATCTACCAGAAGTATCATTCAAAAAGGCAGAGATAGAAGAATGAATTGCTTCACCAGCCGTTTTGGTCTGAGCACTTAAGAGGGGACTAATCCACTCAGCTTCTTTGATGTTATCATAATCTAGGCGTAATTTTGCTTTGTTCACTGACAGTTCTATTTGTTTAGCATCAGCCGCATCAAGTAAAAACGCTCTGTAAGCTGTGTCTACCGCTAGGTCCAAAGCCTCTGCGTCTAAGTTACCCTCCTCATCAATGCTATTGCCGACAGCGATAGAAGCAATGGTGGAACCAATGACAGTAGTCAGCCACTCGTTCCTATTGGTCCTATCTATACCCGCAACTGACTCTTCCACCACTCCTACAGGCTCTCCTGCAAGGACAGACAGACCTTCCACGATATCGACACGCTGGGAGGGGTTGGCTGCTATAGCAGAGGATATCAGTCCGGTCTTCAAAGCTTCAAATCTGGAAGGCGTTAGGTCCCCTGAGTCTCTCTGAGCCAATAGGACCCTAAAGCTATCAAATGTGGGTCGTAAAATCCTATCATCCCTATCCTGCTGTGTCTCCGTAGCGGTGGTACCTCCCGTGCCCCTACCAACAAGATTGATGAGACTACCAAGACCGCTGAAAGCGTCCCCAATAGAGGTATCCGCACGAGGAGCCGGTGCAATAGGAGCAGGGGCTATATCAGATAGGGTAGGGGCTAAAAATCCAGCCAAGACTATTCTCCTTCTATTGGGGTATTTTCACTGGCAGCCTGTAGTAGAGCACCACCACGTTCGACCACTAGCTTATGATACGTCTCTTCATAAGTACTCCGCAGCTCGGGCATGAACATAGGAAGAACGCGAGTTCTTTGATGAGCAGGGAGGATGCCGTTGAGTGACTGTATGTCACGCTGCACTGCCGCTGCCCCTTCGTCGTCTCCGTCTCTAATCTTCTGTTTCATAACCTTCATCATATCAGCTATTCTAGCACCGTGCCTTTTTAGGCTCTGATCTTGGTCACGGAAGACCTCTTGGCGAGAGTAGGTTTGGTTGACGAGGTTGATCTGAGCACCAGCAAGGGCCAACAGTCCATCTAGTTTGGAAAGACCACCAACAATCACATCATCTTGGCGAGAGAGGTAGTCCCCTACAGTGTAGATCGTCCAAGCATTGTAGAGTTTGTTGGGTCCAGTGAGGTTACGGAAGAGCTTCTTGAGGTCTGACTCTATCAAGCTAGTCCTACCAGCAACGATGTCTCCAAACCCAGCTAAGAGAACAGACCCTACGTCCCCGATGAGCTGACCAGCCGGACCACCGATAATTTCTACAAACTCCCCGTCAGAAACATTCTCTATGAGATCCCCAAACCCCTCTGCCATAGCCAAGCGGCCACCGAATGCAGCGTGTGTGCCTGTTGACCACTGTAGCGCAGCATCTAGAGCACCAGTCCTGAGTAGCTGGTACTCTGGGTTAACAGTGTCTTCCGGCCCTATGCCCAACCAAGTCAAACCACCCTCTGTGGTGTAGGCATCGAGCAATGAGCCACCACCAATACCAGCAGCACCCCAGAAGACAATCTGTGCTATGGCTAGACGCCCACGTTCTTTACCTGTGAGCAGTCTGTCTGTCAAGAGGCTCTCTAGCATACGAGAAGAGTAGGTCATAAACTGTAGAGGCACACTCATCGGCCCACGCTGCCAAGCAGCAGCACTCTTAGAGGTCATGGCGGCAGTGAGTGCGTCTTGACGGAAGATAATCCAACGCTGACCGGCGTCACTAAACGGGTCTCCACCGGGAAACTTGCCCTTGTACTCTTTCCACGCCACACTCAGGGCAGCGGAACGAGGCATCTTCTCGCCTTCGTTAAAGAACACACGGGTTAGGTTCCGTGCCTGCTTCCACTTGCTCTGTGCTAGTTCAAACGAAGCACCACTGAGTTCGGCAACTTCCGTTCCCACGTTGAGCCTGCCAAGCTGATGAGTGAAACGAGCAAACTCTACAAATTCATCAGCAGTCATGCCGATAGCGGCCCCTGATCTACGTCCAATCTCTGCCCAATTCTTGGGATCGCTCGTCATCATAGCCATACGAAGAGGAACGTGTGTAGCAGCAGCCTGTAACCAAGTCCCTACCTTGAGGGGTCCAATGATAGCTAGGATATTCCAAGTCTGCGAAGCCTGAACGATCATCTGACCCGGATCAAGCAGACCGAGACGTGCATCAAAGGTCAAGGACCGCAGAAACTCAAGAGGACTCTTGGCAATACCGGGGTTACGAAGGACTTTGCTAATACGTCGCCCTACTTTGCCTTTGCCATATACGAACTCAGATATCCTATCAATGAAGGAGTTCCACTTAACTTCTGCCTCAGTTTTAGCACCAAGGGTACGAAGAATAGCATCACGGGCAGCCATGTACGAACGAGCTTCGGCACCGGGGGCAGTACCAAACTCAGCAGCCTTCATATCCGCGAGAGGATTGATACCCCTCATCTTACTCTTGTCAGAGATGAAATCGTTAGCACCAGCCAACCAACCACGTACTGTACGGAAGTTGTAGGCAGAGTACGCTATGTTGTGGGTAGCCCTAATCAGGTCATTCTGTATCATGTCGATGGGGCTGAGGGTTTCAGCGTAGTCTCCACCAAACCCAATCAGAGGATCGTCCCTACGAGGGGAAGTTGCCCTATTCAGAGGACGGTTGATAGAGGACTCAAACCTACCTCCGTAAGTCTCACCAACACGACCACCAAAGATGGGCCTATTTGCATTATCCAGGACAGCAAGAGCATCCTCAGAGCCAGCAACACCCACATTCACCCTAGGGTCTAGTTTCTGCTTCAACATGAAATCAATCATGTCGTCTACACCAGTGATCTTGGTGTTCCAAGCCGCGTTAGTACGAATAACAGACTCTACCCCTTCTTGTCTAGCAAGAGCTCGGATAGCTTCGATAGCCTCAGCCTTAGACAAACTAGCAAGATTAGGAATTGCCTCCCTGAAGGCTTTGAAGATGGTGTTTACCTGCTCTGCGGCAGTTAGAGCCTCAGCTCTAGTAGCAGTACCCATAAAGGTACGGTCCCGAGCACGCACAGAACCCTCCCCTACAAGATCAATGAAGTTCTCTTGCTTGAGGTAGTGGTTTAAGGCTGCGTAACCACGGCTACCACCCGGATTGTACCCTAAGACATCGCTGTGGTACACCCTACGCACCTTGGGAGAGGTGGTGGCTACGTGCCTGTAGGTCTTTTGGCCTACCTGATACCCACCCTGTGTGATAAAGACTGAGGTAGTCTTAGACAGCTCATCAACAGACACCTCTGCCCCTGTCTCAAGGTGGTAGACTTTGGTGGTAGGAGCTAGATCGTCTTTGTTGGCAGGTTTAGCGAGTAGTGACCACCTATCAATGTCCCCACTCTTTCGTGCGACAGAGAACTGCAACACTTCAGTGCCTTCTTCCACTACCTGTTTGAAGATAATGTCAGCTTTGAGGAAGTAGAGGGCGTCATTCAACTCTTGGATGGTAGTGTAGAGTTCTTCTGCCGCTCTAGACGGAGGTGTTGAACTGTGGATAGCCCACTCAGTCCTAAACTCTGGTACTGACATGGCTATACGACGATGACTGAGCCTCTGCCCGTCTCTCAGCTCGTAGAACACCTTCTCTACTAGCTGGACTTCTCCTGTATTAACATCCTTGATGGCTTTCTTGAGGATGGGGCCGATATCTCGTGCTACGTTAGTCAGAGTGGCCTCACCACCCTTAGCCAAGGCGTCCAACCTTCTCGGGATAGACAGGAAAGCACCACCAAAGACCCTGAAGAACGAGTTACCGATCTCGTTGGCGTCCAAGGGGTCAACAAGACCTACACCTGAGAGGTTCTTGGCCTGTGACACCTGATAGTAGTCCACCCCACCCCTATTAATGGGAGGCAGGACCTTAGCATCAGGCCCTAACCGCTCTGCTAACCTTTCCGCATCTCTGAGTCTAGTAAAGGGAACGCCGTTTCCGTTACCATAGGTGATAGTACCGAAGATATTAGAACTGTTGTCAGTGTCCACAAAGACATCCAAGAGCCTACGTCTAAACTTAGGTTCAACCTGATCTCTAAGCTTCTGTGCCCCGATGGGTTTGAATGCTTCGATCAACTGAGGATCTATTGTCTTGAAGAAGGGCAGGCTCTTCATCGCCTGAAGGAAACGGTTCTGTGTCTGAGCCTCTTGGGCCACATCAGCACCATTAGCCACCCAAGCGTGCTGTGTGTTGTTACCCACAGGGTGCCTGTTGACCCCTGTAGCTGTCATTCCAGGGACATCAGCAGCGTTGGCAGCAGAAGTACCGGGGTTAGAGTGGGCATCCCCAAGTACTCTCTCAGCAGCCCTAGGCCCACGGAATAGAGAGGTCAAGCGGGTAGTACTACGGAGGAAACCAATGGTGCTAGGCAGGAAAGCAAGCTCTGCCGCAAAGCCAGCAATTTCGAACTTAGACTCAAGACCTGTACCACCTTCGTGGATGTTAGCAGACATGCCAGACAGCATCAAGAAGTTTGTGTTCTGCAACCAGCCAGCATCGTCAGCCTCAGTGAGTACCTCCCTAACCCTCTTGTAGTACGCTTCATCAGAGATAGGAGAGGACCTCAGAGCCCGTAGCTCCCTTGCAGCAGCGTTACGACTAAAGCTACCACCAATAAGGGCGTCAGGCAGAGACGAGAACATGATATCGAGGACATCGCCGATGATGGACAGAGTGGTAGGTTCCGCCGCCTGCAAGAACTCATCAATGATCTTAGCGGTGCCGAGCTCACGAGAGAGATTACGGGTACGGATTTCATCGTAAGTAGATTGAGCCACTACCTCTGGTACTTCAGTGTTGTCAACTACCTCTTGGCGAATAGCCCTATTGGTATCCGCGTCGATAGCCCCAGCCATAGACCCCGCCTCTACAGCCTGCTCTACTTCTACCTGAAAGCGGTTGTTCACTTCTACCGTGGCATCCGACCTAGCGTTGGAGCTCTGGAAGATATCCCCTAGTCTTGCAACCTCCGCTCTAACCTCTTCTATAGGCGTGCCAGTGCGGGCCGAGTGTAGGGCTATAACAGCAGCCTGTATCTCAGCAGAGTAATCGGTATTCCGAAATGAAGGGAAGGCATTAAACTCCCCTTGTGGTTGGTCTAGGTTAAATTCGGATGCCATTTAAAACGCATTCGCTAGAGTATTGGGCGCACTAAAACCGCTCGGTGGTCTTCCTGCTGTCGGCCCTATTTCCGGTAGTGTAGGAGCAGTGCCGAGGGTACTAGCATTGCCAACCAGCGCCCCACCAACGGAAGCAATACCCGCACCTATTCCACCTAGCCTCTGAGCATTGGCCTGATCAACACCAAAGCCAGTGATATTCCTACCGAGAGCTTCAGTCTGTCCAGAGAAGCCTAAGTTTGCATCTCTCTGTGAAAGCACACTCTTTTGGAGAAGCCCGGAGCTGCCCGTTGCTCCCACCTGTGCGCCTAAGTTAGCTTGTGCACCACGAGCTTGACGTGCCGCTCTGATGGTACTCCTACGTGCTCTACGGGCCTTTAGGGCAGCAAGTTTCTTCTGCTCTTTAGCGGCATCTTTTGCGGCTGCGGCTGAGTCTATACTAGCTTTTACCTGCACCGCTGTACCTACAGCAGCAAGGACAAGACCAGCAACAACAAGTGTTCCGGTCGCCATTACTTAATCCTTTTTGTGAAAGTTATCTCAGTTTTTTCATAGCCTAACTTTTCAAAAACTTTTGAAGAGTTTTCTTTTATATCTATCATATTCACCGATACCACCTTCTGATCTATGGCCCATTTTTCGTACTGCTTGAGTAAGGAAAAGGCGTTTCGTACACTGCGGTGAGGCGGTCGTATAAACCAAGACAAACAAGTTGCCTGAGATTCAAGAGCAAAGTAGCACTCCATGATAACACCAAAAAAGTAACCTACTATTTCTCCATCGTTTTCCAAGACTAGAACGATAAAGGAATCATGAGGAACCGCGTGACTTACTAACTGTATCACCTTTTTTGAACTAAATTTAACATAGTCTTTTTCAGGGACAGTCTCGTAAGCCTCTCTTGTCAAGAGAACTACATCAAAGACATCATCTTCTGTAGCTTCACGTACACTATAGCCCTCGGTTTTTGGCATTTATCACCTCGTAGCCTTGAAGCTGAAAGTCTTTACTGGTTGTACTTTCAAACCGCAGCTTCAGAGCGCGACCCTTTCCTCGTATCCGATTGCGGGTTACAACAGATATGTAAGGGTAGTCGAAGTTAGTTAAGTCTCCTGTGTCCACCACGACAGGCTTCAGCAGACGATACACTTCCTGAGAGCTACTCTCTGCTGATTTCAAATCCCAAAAGGCTTTCATTAGACAGCTTGAAGGGGTGAGGGCTGCGTACCCTGTGGTCTCATTACCTGAGAAACCTGACTCTGTTCTATTGAAGTAAGTTGTCACGTATAAGCCGTGCTTGTGCGTAGTGAGGTCATCCTCAAAATCGTAGGCAGCTTCAGCAAAACTCACGTAGTCCTCTGTCCCCCAATCTAAGAAGTCAGAGTTAGTGATGGTGGCGAAAGTTAAGGAGCCTGTGTCCCCATCCCTAATGAGGAACTTAACTTCAATCGTGCCATCAGCAGTACTAACGCTCGTTGTCGCTACAACATCGTCAACTCCACCAACCGCCACTACGTTATCTGCACCACTGTTGCTAACGACATCAAAGGTTTGTTCGGTGGCACCCAGACCAGAGAAGTAGGACATACCCACCACGTAGTTAGTACTCGTACTCTCATCCTCAAATTCCCACGGGTAGAATGCTTGCAGAGGGATATCGAGGATCAAGGCTTTGTTGTACTTAAACCTAGTAACACTGTCGTTTCCGTAGAGCCAAATAACCCTCTTATTTAAAGCATCAAAAGCACCAATAGCATCGTTTCTCTGGTCTCCGTCGATGGCTTCCCAAAAGGTTTGTATCGTTGGGAGGGAAACGTTTGTCCCTTGGGTAGATGTACTGACTGTCAAATCCACATTAGGGGTGAGAGAGTATATACCATTCACACCCCACCAAACCGGCATCCCCTCTGCATTTACTAGAGCAGCAGGATTAGTGACACCATCCGCTCCTGTAATCCTAGACACACTGAACTCAGTAGCCTTGAATACACCGTCGATACCTTTGATTTCCCACACACCGTTCTCGGCAAAGACGAGGATAGAGCTTGCCCACTCAAACAGTGCCCTGATGTTGGTGGCGTTAGGGATGTTGATGACCCCTCCATCACTGTCGATAAGATCAGAGATATCTTCAGCAGTAGGGTCAGCCTCTTGGTAGAAGTTACCAATCTGGGCCATGTTCTCCACCACAGGGGTGAAGTAAACTCTAGAACCGTTCTTCCTACTCCTCAACCCAGCGTACCAAACTCTCCCTGCGTACCCTACTGTAGCGGAGAAACGAGCGTTTTCTACTTCAGTAGTAAGGCCGGAGACAGAGGAAGCATCACTGCGATCCTTGGCATAGAGGTCAAGGATAAACCTACCGTTTCCAATTAGGGAGTTACCACCGTAAATATGATCCCAAGTTGATTTATCAAATTTTCCGTTAGCATTTTTACCACTGAACCAAGCATGAGTTAAGGCAGGCCATACATTAAAATTATTAACGATACCTCTACCATCACTCCCAAAGAGAACACCGTCTCCGTTTTGATTTACGTCAACCCAACCGGCGTTGTACGTATCATACTTTCGTTCGTCTCCTACAGTACTCGCAGCTTTGTTTTCGTCGTAACCACTGACATCCCCTTGCCACTCAAAGTCACGAACTTTAGGGGTAATTTGAGTAGTTGAAATAGTATCCGCATCACTGTCGTACTCGATGAAGAAAGACTCGATAGCAGGAGAGACTACAATGAAGTTACCGTTGATGCTGGTTCCTGAAATACGAGACGCTGAGATAGCCTCACCATTGCCCGCAGAAAAAGTATTCAGGTCAATAGTAAAAGACTTCTCATTCCCGGAGACCGGGGTGGAGCTCTTGTCGTAGAAACGTAGGGTACTACCTACCTGCACTACCAAGAACTCAACACCTGACTCTCCTGATACGTTCTCCCAATTTATCTCATGGATGAGGGTTGCTTTGGTGAAGGTGAAAGAGCTAAGAGAGAAGCCGGTTTCTTTTTCAATACCTTTACGACGACCACGAACGCCTGTCCTTGCGAGAGAGCAGTTGTTCTCATCAACCGAGGAGTTCTCAGGAAAGGTTAAAGGGCTCGCCTCGGTGATAAGACCTTTGACGAAAGTGTTTACTGTAGTTTGTTTAAACTCTTGCGCCACGTGTCTTCTTCCTTTTTAACACCGGAGGCTCTTTATCACCAAAGAGTTCAAACTGTTTTGCGTCTTCGGTTTTCTTCGCCCTACGTTCCCACTCGGTGACTGCTTTCATCGCGTCCCCACGAGAGGTGTATACCCCTTCACTAAGACTGGAGATAGCCTTACCATCTTCGTAAGTGATACGCCAGAAAACGGTACCACCAACAGGGACAAAAATTTTGATTCTTTGTTTTCGTTTCGGTGTAGAAGCAAGAACTATCTGTGCTTCAGCATCCTCTACAAAGACAAGGGACTTAGGTTCTGCCGTAGTGACGCCGATCATTTGGTTTTTGCTCATCGAAACGATACTTCTCCTTTTGGATAAAACTCTTGTGCCGCCGCGCAGTCTGTTCCACCTTCTGGTCAACAGTCTTGTGAAGGACACTAAAGCTTCTACTCTTTGCTTCGGCCACTAAGTAAGGAAAGTACTTAGCTTCGATATCAAATGTAAACCCATCCGCACGAGTGACAGTAGGGATCAACTCCCCATACGCACGGCTCTTGGACTGCTGTAGTGTGGTGTCGATAACCACATCATGTGAATCAAAGACAACGTGCTTATTGTCGAAGGTCGTGTATATAGCGGGGTGACGGTCTGTGAAGATCAAGAGTTCAGTGCTGCCGTTGAAATCAAGGACGATCTTCGTATCAGGGGCACTGCTGTTACGAGCAGAGGTAGTACGAAGGAAGTCGAGGGGGTCTCTCCAATGGATCGGTCTATACTCTTGGTCACCATCATCACTCTTGTTGTACCAGACAGTACTGAGATTGGCTACGTTGTCAGGAAGAGCCATGTAGTTGGGCCGCTCACTGTCGCTCAAGGCAGTCAAACGAAAAACCTCAAAGTGCTCAGGAATGACCCTATCACTAATGAGATCGAAGTAGGTCTGAGTTACAATGTTGGCAACCTGAGTTGACTCAATCGTATCATCAATCGTGTTTACGTTGTCACTGTCAAGGTCATTAAGAATGTCCTGAACAATTTCAAGCAGTGTCTTTTTCATTGTTGCCATCTTAAGCTCCTGCCTGAGCCACCAGTATGCTAACTGTGTCAGCAGTGAGGGTTGTGGTAGCGGTCTCAGCCCTCACTCGTAGGGTGATAATGTCTCCGGGTGCTATTGTAGTCAGAGAACTACAGTTGACGCTCCCCGGATTGGTACCATCGTACTCGTGCTGAGAGGCAGACGATGCTATGATGGTTCCGTTGATAGCGATGTACCAGTTGTAGATACGTGACGCGCCACCAGCGATAGTGGCAAAGATGTTGGCACTGATGTAGACGTCAATCATCAGGTTGTTAATCGCATCGTAGGTGAACGCTCCAGCCGTAGAGATCGTAAACTTCTGCTCAATGTCTGCGACGAACGCTGTACCGAAGTTCACCAGCTCGTCGTTACCATCACCAGTACCAGAGAACGTAGTGGTTAGGGCGCTGTCTACGATGTTACCTTGGCCAGCAGCAGGGTTCCCACCTAGGCCGACGTTAGCTGTCATCCTCCAGTTAGGATCACCAGCAGTAAAGCCTGCTGTAGATGTAGCCGAAGTCAGGAAATCTGTCTGGGTGATGTAGCCTTCGGCACCTGCGTTGAGGTTGGCACCAGCCGGGGCAATGTCGATACCAACTGAACCTGAAGAGTTGTTAATCGTGGAGTTGGTGATACGGATGTTGTCGAAGGTAGCAGTACCTAAGTCAAGGCAGATACCAGAGCCACCGGTGACATCAAGAGTAGCGTTGTCCATAACTATACGGAAGCAAGCGCCAGACACAGTAAGGCCACCCGAGACACAGTTGGCACGAGAGCGCCAGAGATCGGTGAGCCTGTTGCCTGCTACGGTACCAAAGATATCAGCCGTAATACTAACTTCCCGTAGACTGTGGCTATTAGACGAGCCAGACACAGCCATAAAGGTACCGGAAGAAACGGTGAAACCTATCTTATAGAGACGAAACGAGTTACTCGTAGCAGTTAAAAAGGTGCCTGCCGTTGTACTGACAATTTTATCAACACTCTGGTTGTTTCCTCGGATCACCGTATTAGACCCAGAGAGCAATCGGTCACTTCCAATATCGACACTACCAACAACCTGGTAGACAGTGTTGTCTAGTAAAGTACGAAGACCACCAGACGCAGCGGGGAGATCACTAGCACTGTGTATCATCACTGAGTTAGAAGGAGAGACCTGTTGAAAGTCTCCACTTCCTGCACCATCTGCTACGTACAGCTCATTAGAGTTAGCTGCGGCAATAGCTTTCGGCTCATGCAGCTCTGGGTCTGTCAGAGCATTGTGTTCAACGTCTGCCATACTACTTTTTATCCTTCTTGGGTTTCTTAGGCTTCTTAGGTTTCTTAGGTTTTTTCAGGTCTAGCGGGCCGGATGGAGTTCGTCTTCCTCTCCGAAGACAGTCTCTAGCACTAACAGGGGCGCTTAACCATTTCATAATAAGGTGAGGGGATTCGACCTACTGCGTGCTTCACCTTTCGGTTCATCGCCTTCTACAGCTACGACTTGGCTCCCCTCGGGCCTTTTGGTTACTACGAGGCTGTCATCAACCCATGCTCTTCCAGAATGTCCAGAATAGCATTGATCTTAGTCGCCATCGTAGTCAGGTCAGTAAGAGTTACTGCGTGGTCCGCAATCAACTCAA
>SDBT01009349.1_pt1 | contig 15908 bp, 13 predicted proteins | sample 2277101 | NCBI WGS metagenome assembly SDBT01 (sample SAMN10404973, study PRJNA504765) | marine sediment metagenome | isolation source: marine sediment core GS10_PC15, 103 cmbsf | place: Arctic Ocean: Southern Knipovich Ridge | collected 2010 | reverse complement strand
TGCATTTTCATATTCTCCAGAACGTGCTTTTTCTAGAAATATTTTTGTAGATGTTTCATTCCAACGTTTTAAAATTGAGTTTATATATTCTTGAAGGATTCTCATCTTAGAAGTTATGAGATCTTCCGCTACGGCTTTATCTAATTTAACTTGAGTCATATTATATAATTATAAGAAATATACCTAAATTAATCTATTGCACTTAATTAAGTAAGAGAGTTTTTAAAATATAGAATTTCATAATATCCATTAGCTAAAATTATCCCTGCGATCAAAATATCCACTTTTCCAATATTAAGACCTTTGGAATCTAATGAGGCACTTAACTCTGCCGATCTACAAATATCTTAGTCCCCCCAATCGTTTCCAACCCATCAAATACGCGTTTCGATATCATATAATAACCTATAAAAATTTTGAATATTATATTATCATTATTATTGTTCAGTATATAAGGTTGTATATAGTATAAATTCCTTATCTCTGAAATTTTAAATACTGTTATCAGTATAATTAATATACTAATTGACAAATTTATAAGAGCATAGAATTAAAGATTATTAAGTTATGAGTTGGAAAAAAGAAGACATTCAGGAAGAATATGTCTTTGAATACTACGATGAGGATTTTGGAGAGTTAGAAGATGAAGAGCCTCCTAAATTTGTAGAAGAATATAATGAAGTGGACTTTGAGGAGGATCTTGATGAAGATCAACTCAGGATTATAAATAACCTCAAAGGTCCAATGTTAATAATTGCCGGGGCGGGTTCTGGTAAAACTCGAGTTATTGTATATTCTGTTGCAAAATTATTAGTATCAGGCGTGAGACCAAGTGAAATTATGCTTGTGACTTTTACTAATAAAGCGTCAAAAGAAATGATAAATAGGGTGGAAGTGCTTCTCGGCAAGAGACCGAAAGGAATCTGGGCAGGTACGTTTCACTCAATTGCTAATCGATTTATACGGAGGTATGCTAAAACGCTTGGATTAAAAACTAATTATACAATCATGGACGTTCCAGATTCTAAGGCGCTTATGAAATTGGCTATTGATGATTCCAATATAAAAGAGCTCACGGAAAGGTTTCCTACCTCAAATATGGCTAAAGATATTTTATCTTACTCAATTAATTGTAATAAAACTATAAAGGAAGTAATAGATTGGAAATATAATCAATTTGACAATGAAGAAATTGTAGATAAATTAAAGGAAGTTTTTAAAAGATATGAAGCTAAAAAAGTTAAGAATAGTCTGGTTGATTTTGATGACTTATTAGTATATTGGAGTAGATTATTAGATGAAAAAAGTGTTGCTCAACATATCGCGAAAAACATAAAATATGTGTTAGTGGATGAATATCAAGATACAAACTATATACAAGATGATATTGTTTCAAAAATCGTAAATCAAAACCCAGAGCGTAATGTAATTGCTGTAGGGGATGATGCTCAAAGTATATATGCATTTCGAGGTGCTAATTTTAAAAATATCATAAATTTTAAGGACCATTATGAAGGCTGTAAGGTCTATAAGATAATGTACAATTATCGAAGTATACCAGAAATATTAGCACTCGCTAACGAGTCTTTAAAACATAATCAGTTTCAATTCAAAAAAGATATGAAAAAAACACGTAAGAATGGAGTAAAACCTTTTCAAGTAAATGTAGGAGATGATGAGGACCAAGCAAGATTTATATCTAATGAAATATTAAAAATGCGAGAAGAAGGGTTTGAATTAAAAGAAATGGTCGTGCTTTATCGTGCTACAAGCCACTCTTTAAAGGTGGAAGTTGAGTTAAGAAAAAAGAATATTCCGTACATCGTTAGAGCGGGAGTTTCTTTTTTTGAAAAAGCTCATATTAAAGATTTATTAGTACATTTACGAATTCTTGAAAATCCCTATGATGAGATATCATGGTCCCGTATTTTCCTCATCATTCCTGGCCTAGGAAAAACATCAGGTTCTAAAATATTTGAGGCAATCTCAAAAACTGAGAATCCAATTAATACTTTACTTGACCCATATCTTTTCACCTCTCAAATGAAAGGAGCTCGAATAACAGCTAAAGCTAAGAAAAATCTAATGTCTCATATTAAATATTTAGAAGGTTATTCACAAGATGACAACCCCTCAGAGGTTATTATTGAATTAATTAAACTTATTACAGATTACCTTAAATCTAAATATCCCGCGTGGCAGGATCGTGTTGATGATTTAAAACAATTAGCGATTTATGCTCAAACTTTTCCTACAATCAGACAATTTCTGGAAACATTAAACCTGAATTTATCGAGTATTCAGTCAAAAAGCGTTCAAATGGGCTCTCAAAAAGATGATGAGAAGCCATTAATATTATCGACTATTCATCGTGCAAAGGGCCTTGAATGGCGAGTAGTGTTTATCCCAATGCTATGTGAAGACTTATTCCCCTCAGGACGAGTTGTAGGAGATGTTGAATCCTTCGAAGAAGAGAGAAGGGTTTTTTATGTAGCAATCACAAGAGCTAAAGATCGTTTATACTTAATTACACCCGCAATTGTCGAAAGGTTTGGTGGATATAGGACAGTCCGGCAATCTCAATTTATTTCAGAGCTCGCCCCTCGAGTTTATACAAGATCTTCAGTAAAATTTAAACCACCTGAAAAAAAATTGACACAGAAAGATAAACCGTACACACCAACATTTACCACAGCAGATAATTTTATCCCCGAAAAACCTAAAAGAAAACCAAAAGGGGGGCAAAAACCTACTTTTAAAAAAATTGATAGTCTTATCTCTAACCAAACGAAGCCCGTACCAGAATTAACACAGGTTAAACCAAAGATTCAGAAAAAATCCCAAAAAAAGATTAGATGGGAAAATTTAAGAAAATGTCCTACATGTGGTGCTGAAATTAAGGGTAAAGACCAGATTATATGTGAGGGATGTGGAAGAAAATTCTAACTTAGTAAAAATATAATAAAGTTCTTAATCTTAAAGATAAACATTGAAAAATTTATGAGATTCTATTATATGTATATCTATTTCTAATATAATAATGAAAATAACGGCCTTTAGAACGAGCATTTAAAAATTCGTAGAAAACATAACCAGGAACGCCTTCTTAAAGATAAATTCGACCACCTATGAATTCAACTTCTAAAACCATTTGATTCTCATCATACCCAATAGATGCTATATTTGATGAACTCACATCTATTCTATTCATTATCCAACTCCTCGAAATCTTGATTTCTCCAATTGTAACTATTTTGTAAAATACTTTATTTTAATCTTAAAAATAAGATGAGTGCCTAGAATTAATGTGTATATCATCATCGATAATACAAATACCAGTTTCCCTACATAATTCGTACGTTTTACTAGGCTTTATAGTCAATTTACTTAAAAGGAGCATGTTCACATTCCATCCAATATCTTTAAAAGGTTTTAACGCTGACCGTAAAAGCATTTCACTATTCCCTTTCTCCCGAGGAGTTCCTGATATACCCATAACATTAATTTTTTTTTGACCTTACTACTAATTTTGTTAATAGGTCCTTTTACAGATTAATATAAATATCTAACATTTACTTTTAAAAAAATTATAATAAAAACAATAAATACATATTAAATAAATATAAAATGATTTATTTTAGTTAAATTTTCAAACACTTATTTAGTAAGAGTATTTTGCCTACATTCAAAAAAAAGAAAACAATAAAAAATACAGTGATATTTGCCCCCTTTGGAAAAGATTATCAACATAACTCCTCCTATTTTTTTCAATTAGTTACGGTCAATCTTAGAATTGGTCATATAATGGAAGACTATATTAAAGCCTTGGCTGATTATTTTAAAGCAGAGGCTGAAAAACGTAAAAAGCAAGAGAATGTTATTTCAAAAGAAGTAAAATCAATCCCTAAGGTGGAGCAAAAACATAAAATAGAGCTAAATATACAGATCCCTTGTCCGGAATGCAAAAAAAAAGTAGATAATGATGCCATTTTTTGTAAATATTGTGGAGTAAATCTGAAAATCCGATCCCGTTATATTCCTCCCCATGTAAAAGAAAAAGTTTGGAATCGGGATGAAGGACAATGTGTTAAGTGTGGAAGCAAATATGAACTTGAATACGATCATATCATTCCATTCAGTAAGGGCGGTTCTAACACACACAATAATATTCAGTTATTATGTACAAAGTGCAATAGGAGAAAATTAAATAAAATCAGATTTTAGTATCTAAAGCACTTATGTAACCTTTAGAATATTTAATTTAAGAAATTTTGTTTGCTTTAGCCCTAAATTTAACATGAAAATAAAATAAAGATAAAGATTTATATCCATCAAAGTCACAAAAATTTAAAATAAACCAAAAAGAATTATTAAAATAATGACAGACATATCATCTCAGTTAAAAGAACATCTTGAAGAGGGTAAGGATTGGGAAAGGATGGATACCCCATTACCGGGTTTATTTGTAGTGAAAGTTCCTGCGACAAAAACGAGAAAAGCTCGACTTAATTTAGAACTCAGCCCTTTAAAAAACGATGGAACGCCTTTAAAAAAAAAAAGTCTTTTTATCGGGGGCGAAGAAATGTTCATAAAATACTCAGAAATGTTTAGCAATGATAAAGCTTATCAAATAATAAGGGAAATAGAACAAATCAACAAGAAACAAATGATAATAAAACCAAGCAAAAAGCTTGAAATGTAAGATCAAAAATTAATCTGAGATAAAGAATTAGTGTTTATGAAGATTATGTTGAAAAGGTAAATTTACAATGGGGATACCTAACGCATCCCAAAAATTTTCCATACTTTCCAGACTTTGGTGCTAATGGGCTCCCGCAGAGCGGGCATTCAATTCTTGACATCCCTCGCTTTGAAGGATTTAAGGCAAACTTACATTGTGGATATCCAATGCAGCTAATAAATCTCCCATATTTTCCTTTTTTTACGATCAAACGCTTTCCACAATCGGGACATGTAATGGACCTATCATTAATAGATAAATCCATTTCATAGTTACATTTAGGATGACCTGTACACCATAAAAATTTTCCATATTTACCTTGACGCTCGACTAGTTTTCTTTTACACTTTGGACATGTTTCAGACTCATTTTCTGGTATGTAAAATGTATATCTACATTGTGGATAATTGGAACACTTTAAAAGCCTCCCATACATTCCTTCACCCTCTAAAAGAACTCCTGCACAGGCTCCACAAAAAAAGGGCTTATCTAATTGTTTTCCAATCTTCCCTTCTATCAATTTCGGAATAAAATCTGTGGTAATTTTTGCCCAGACTTCTTCAGAGGGTATATTTATATCATGGATAAAAGGAGTAATCTCCCCTAAAAACATGGATTGATTCCCTTGTTTGCTTAAAAGGAATAAATATTGCTTTGAGCGGGTAAGAGCCACGTAAAAAAGCCTCCGCTCTTCTTCAACAAAATTTTTTGCTACAAATCGTTTTGCAACTTCAAAGACTGACGAATCTTGAATTTCACAAGGAAATCCATACATACCAGATGTGAGATCAGATAATATCACATATTTACTCTCTGTTCCCTTTGATTTATGAGCACTATAGAATCGCACTCCTTTCGTTAAACCACGAGGGCCCTTTTCTTCTATTAAAATTCCATTTGCGCCGCAAAATATTTCCGCTTTCCTTAGATTATAATTGAATCTTGATATCACCATTATTTCTTCAGGATTAGCCCCATTGTCTAAAAGACTTGTAATAAGAGCAAAAATTAAAGGAGGAGAGATTTTATCAGTATTATTCAATCTATCTGCTATAATAAAATTGATAATTTGTCTTATTTCAGTAGTAGTCTTAGAATTTATTTCTTTTTTTACTTGATTTTTATTATGAGAAATAACATAGTTAGATAGTTCTACGATGTTTTTCACACTTCGATAGTTATTACTGAGATAAGTAATTTCAGGTTCAGCAAAATATTGTCCAAAATTCACAAAAAAACTCACTTCGCTCCCTGTAAACTGGTAGATACTTTGCCAATCATCTCCTACGCAAAATAGCTTGGTGTTTGATTTATCATTTACCAAGCAATTTATAAGTTCCATCCGTTGATAGGAGATATCTTGAAACTCGTCAATAAGAATATGGTCATACATAGAAAGGTATTTTTCTGGATTTCGTTTGATAAGTTCTATTGCTAAGTTTATCATATCGTTAAAATCGATTTTTCTCTCTTTTCTCAAATACTTTTGATATTCAATATAAATTTGAAGCGCAACATGTCCAAATTTTGCTTGATTAATTGTATACGTTTTGGATTTTAATCGCTGAGCGATATCATCTTCCATTAGAAAATTTGATTTTGCGATGCGAATAAAAGAGGATATTAAGTTTAAAATATCGTTTTTTTTAACCTCAAACTCATATGTCTTATTAATTAAATCTACATAACTCAAAGGAACAAATTTAATATCAGGATTGATTTCAATAAGTTTAAGTTTTAAATTCTCAATTAATGTTCCCTCCTGCCTTTCATACTCCCAAGTTTCCACTAAAATTTTTTGGTGCTTTTTAAATTGATCTAATTTCCACTCTCTATTTGCTTGATATTCTTCCGAAGTTATGGTAAACCATTTTGGGATTCTAAGCTCTTTATTTAAGCCCCAATGCTCGATGTAAATATCAAAATCGGGTAAATAAAAATCAGGATGGTATTCTCTCTCCTCTTCCTCATCTTCATCAACCCATGTAACGAGGGGCTCATAATGAAACTTAATGTCATGTCTAAAAAGAAAATTCCCAATATTTCGTTCGGAAATAGATTTGACAATGATATTATTTAAAGTGCTGTAATTTTTATTCCTCATATATTTATAGTAAAGCTCCTTATCAATAAAGTCGTCTTCTTGGATTCCTTCCTCAGAATGATATGATAAATATTCCAGAAAGGTATCTTGAAATTCTTTATTTTCAAGTAACTGATGAAAAAGCTCTTTAATAATTTCATTTTCATTTTTGATAAGTATTGGCTTTCTATTAGTCTCATCTTGGATTACATTTCTCCCTAATGCATGAAAAGTTGATATATCAATTGCAATGCCATAGGTGTTCAACAGTCGCTCTCGCATTTCCTTAGCAGCAACATTTGTAAAGGCGAGTGCGAGTATCTTATCTTCTTGAATATTATCTTTCCGCTTTAACAGATATGCGATTCTATTAGTAATTACACTCGTTTTGCCAGAGCCTGCACCTGCAATAACGAGATTATGCTTATCATCCTTAATAACAGCGATTCTCTGGTCCAAATCAAGAGGATATTTAATACCATATTCTTTTCCATCGAAAAATTTATTATATTGCTGTAATCTGTCCTTAATAAATTGAGGATTATATTCTAATAATTTTTTTTCAAGAGTTTTGACCTTTTCATTAATTTTTTTCAATTTTAATGGATGCCTTAAGCGATTATACCAAGAAAATTTAGAAATCTCTTTTAGGCGCTTTAAAAAATTATCTTTTTTGTCGTATGTTAAATAAGTATCCTCTGTTGTGAATGTGTTCCACTCTTTTTCTAATATTTTGAATTTAGAATTAAATTCTATGAATTGTGCTTTAGTATATTCCTCTGATGGTTCAGCACCTATCTTTTCTTTTTCGAGTAATTCTTGTTCTTTTTGTTGGATACAATATTCAATGGCTTTTTGCGGATTATACACTGTTCCATCTATAAGCTCTAAGTCCTTCAATATTTCCTTAGGGATTGGATTATTATTAATTCGTAAAGTTATGAGCTTACCCAAATTCTCTAGTCCCTTAATTTCAGATATGTCATTTCCATCGAGATATAGTTTATGTAAATTTAATAGATGATCAATACCTGTAATTTCATTAATATTATTATCATTAAGGATTAAAATTCGGAGATTCTTAAGAGATCCTAAACCCTTTATTTCTGCGATATTGTTTCCATGGAGATCTAATTTCTCAAGTTTAGTAAGCGATTCAAATTCTTCGATTTCTTCAATTTGATTCTCACTAAGGCTAAGCTCGATTAAGTTTTCCAAATTACCTAATCCCTCTATCTTCCTTATTTTATTGGAGCTTAATATTAATGTCTTCAGATTTCTAAATCCTTCTAAATTTTTAATTTCTTTTATTTGATTATTATAGAGATAAAGAGTCTCTAATTCAACAAAGTTATTTAAAAATTTAATCTCTGAGATATTATTATTTTGAAGCGAAAGGGATTTTACATTTTTGAGTTTCCCAAGGTCTTTAATTTCTGAAAGGTCTTTAATTTCTAACCCAGATAAGATTAGACGGTTATATTCATCTACATTATATTCAAGATTTTTATAGAAAACAGATCCCAAAACAAGCCCTCTTATATGATTAATGAATAAGATTAAGATTAAAAAATATTTAAAGAACTAGTTTTTATGAAGATTATATTGTAAAAGAATATTTACAATTAAAATTTCAAAAAGGTTAATTAATTATTTATAATATTTTAATTGTTTAAGTGATGGAAGCTTAGTAATTGATTCAGGAATAGTTGGCATCCTTAATTCTTAGCTTAGTGCCTTTACCTTTATAGCCCCGTGTTATTCCACTCATTTTTTAATTTCAACGGTAACCTTATTAAAGAACATTAAAACCTCTATACATAAGTACTTAAAATTTTCTTTAGCGATGTTAAACTTATCTTTAATTTCTACTATTTTAAACACCCAAATTAATAATTTTTGTCATTGTAGTTTTATTAACTAAAATTAATCGCCTATTTAAACTTTTCAAGGAAATTTTTCATTTTTTTATAATTCATTGTACCTTCGACTTTTTTAATTACTTTACCTTTTTTAATAAAAAGAATAGTTGGAACAGCCTTTATTTTAAAAACTTTCTTACACATATCCTCATTTTTATCCACATCCACTTTAGCAAAAACAAACTCTTTAGTAGCATATTCTTGTTGTAATTTCTTAAATTTTGGGCCAAAATCTATACAAGGACCACACCAATCTGCCCAAAAATCTATTATTATGATCCTTTCACTATTCATATTAATTAATTTATTGTAATAATTTATAGAGTTGATATGTACAATTTTATCTGGTGTGGATTGAGTTTTTTGCGATTGTTTAGCTTTCCTTGGCTTTACATTTAATTTAACTTTTTCACTAGCTTTTATTTCTGTTTTCTTATTGCCTACTAATTTTTGACCATTAGAAATTATGTATTCCTTAAATAACTCAAATAACTCTTTTGGAATGGAAATAATCCGGTTCTCTTCTTCGTCATCCCGAACTAGGCCAGATTCTCTTAAATAATTAAGAGTATTAGAGAATGTTGAGCTTGATCTATGTTTAAGGAAAGTGGCCCTCAAATCATCATAATCTATATATCCATTCTCAGTATAAATGATGTAAAGAAAGATAATTTTTGAATCGTTAAGAATCTCTACAACTCCTTGCTTAAATCCTTGAGTTTTCATAAATCTAACAAGCTTGGCTATTAATTCTGCTTTTCTTAATTTAGCAAACCCAGAGTAATTGTTCTCCCTGGCTATATTTTTTAAATCTTCAACAGTTAAATACTCTAAACTGTTTTTTAACTTATATAACTCTTTCAATGTTTTCACACTTTTTTATATATGTTATCTTTAAATCTATACTTAAGCTTTTATTTTATTTTTCACTACTGATGATATCACCAATATTTTATAAAAAAATATTATTATTATCGAGTTTTTTTGTTTTTAAACTTTCCCATCAACATAATCTTCGACTAATTCAAGGATTCTTAGTAAGGGATTTTTCTATTTGGGTTAAGGAAAGCGCTATGCGACCTTTTTCTGCTAAGCAATCTATCCACTCTTGAGGAACAACATCTATTCCATTAAGAGCCCCTAAAATACTTCCCGCAATACAAGCAACACTATCACTATCGCCACTATGATTCGCAGAAACACGAAGACATGCTTTTAAATCAGAAGAGTGACGAATAACTGCATAAAGTGCCATAGCAAACGCTTCTTCTCCAACCCATCCCTCTCCTATGGAGTTAAGGGCCTCTAAATCAGTCAAATATTCACCATTCTCGCGAAACTGAAGGGCAAGATACAACCTCTGCATTGCATCGTCAAAATCAGAGTTAATATGACCGCAGTAGTTCTCAATAGGCTTTATCATATTGAGAGGAGCAATATCATTAAACGCAAGCGCGACAGCATAAGACCCTGCCAGTGCTGCAGCTGTTGCAGCTTTGTGTCCATGTGTTATTTCGGATTGGATATTAGAAATCTTATTTAAAAGTTGGTGGTTTAGTCCATTTTGCGCAGGTAATTCTTGGCCAATTGCCTTAGCAAACCAGACTCCTAGTGGTGCCGCTCGCATTACAGTTCCACATCCTTTAGAATTGTTCTTCCCTGCCTGCTGCCATTTGGCTGCCCCATTCTGTTCCAAGAATTTTACAGATGTTGTAGTAGTATGTCCAGGAGCGTATCCAGGATTTTTTAACCAAAGTATGAATTCTTCAGCGAATGTACTTCCTATCAAATCGTTATTTAATTCGGCAATAGTTTCAGCATTTCCAAGTCGTAATAAAGCCTTGGTTATGGATAGAGTCATTTCTGTATCGTCAGTCCAATAAGATCCGCCTTCTGGTGCTTGAATACCATCCCATCCATATTTTTCTCGAATGGAATGTATTGAATCAAATTCAACAGACTTTCCTAAAGCATCCCCAAGTGCTAAACTCCAATAGCAACCTTTCAGTTTTTCTTCAAACAACAATATATTTACCCTCTGCTAATAAATGATATGTTTCGATTGAAATAAGATTTCTTAATTTTGCTGTTAAAATTTCAAATCTTTCCTTTATTTCTTCGTCTGATAAAGGAACTCTTAAGATTCCACCAAAAAATCTATCTTTAAAAGAAAATCCCGTCTCTTCTAAAGCGCTTTTAAGGTAGTTAATTTTCTCCTTAGACATTTTATATGTTTTAAATTCTATGTTAGGTTTTTCTCCCCCACCTTTATATGATCCTTTTTCATGCCTGAACAGCAATAAGATGTTATAAATCCTAACTTATTTATTTCTTCGATATACTTAGCTATCCCTACATCAACATATATTGATTGATTTTTTAATTTAAGTAGTTTTTTAGTACCTCCGTGACCCCCACAACGAAAAGGAGGGGGAAGGATAATTACTTCGCTATCTTTTTTTAATAAAGTCTCAGACGTTGCCTTTTTACCATCAACAAGTGTTCTATCAGAAAAATTGTTTACATCCAAATTTAATTCCTTCAAAAGATCTTTAATTTCCGATAGAATAGTCTATTATGCATTATATTTTCATTTATTCTAATTTTTATTAATTTTATGTAATACAACAGTTTCTAGACTATTATTAAACCAATTTACACCAATTTTTTGGTGAAAAATAACATTAAATTTATCAAGAAAATTCGATTCCATTAATTTTCCAAAAACAACTTTACCAGTACAAAATATTAAAGGTGCATATATATTCTATTTTAGAACAAAAAGTGTTATTAAAGGTGCAATATATTCTATTTTAGAACAAAAGTGTAAGTTTTAGGATTTATGTGAAATCAAATTTTAAATCAAAAAAAATAATTAATAAATAAAAGTATGCAAGATAATCTGTTTAAAAAGGGGAGGGCAAACTTTTCAAAAGGGAATTATCGTGCTGCTGGTAAAGATTTTAAAGAAATTACCAAGCGCAACCCGTATTTTATAAATGGATGGATTAACTTGGGAAACGTCTATATCAAATTAAAAAAATATCATAAAGCTATCCGGGTTTTGAAAGAGGGCTTAAAATTAGAACCAAAAGAGGTTTTAGTATGGAAAAGTTTAGGAGTAGCTTATTTTGGTGCAAAAAATTATCAAGAAGTGATTAATTGGTATGGTAAATGTATAGAAAAAGAAAAGAATAACGAAAAGTATTGGAATAATCTAGGAGCGGCCAATAGTATGTTGAACAACCATAAAGAAGCAATAAAAGCTTACAAGCATGCACTGGACCTTGCTCCTGAATATTTGTCATCTTGGCGAAATCTATGTATTTTGTATTCAAAATTAGGAATAGATTTCGATTATAATAGATATAAATCTAATTCTGATGTAGCATGGTATTTTTTATCTAAAGCGTTATTGAAGGAACGAGTTTTTAAAGATGCATTAGAAACGTGTAACAGAACCTTACGCTTAAATCCGAGATTCAAGGCTGCTTATATACTAAGAAATGAAATAAAGTATGAGATTAGACTAACTGAAAAACTAAAAATCCCGAAATATGAACCGTCATTAAGAACAGCAATTCCAATTCAAAAAGTCGAGAATCTCGATGTCAGATTCAAACAGACACAAGAAAGGATCAAATCACGAAGATTAAATTTAGTAAACAAAAGTAGTTTGACAATGGACGAGAGGTTTAAAATTCAGCAAGAAAAATTTAAACAACTGAAGAACAATTTAGAGAGCCCTGAAATTGAGATCGATGCAGAGAAATCAGACATTGAAACCTCCATCGAAGAATCAAATGATTATATAAAAGCACCTATAAAAACTTCGAGTGAAGTTTCAGAAGATAAAAAAAACATATTTAAGTCTTCTTTGCCAATATCCTCTCAACCAACTTCTACTTTACCAGATGTTCCTTCATCTAAATCTTCCTCTCGTAGGTTAACAGCTACAAAAAGTAAAATAGTTCTTATAGATGATAAATATTGTAAAACAGACGATTTATTATTTGTTATAGATGGAGCTAATGTCGCATTGAGCAAAAAAAATTCTAATAAAAAGGGATTATTGAAGAGTTTACAAATACTTGAGAAGAAATTAAAATCCTATGGTATTACTAGATATAAAATTCTTTGCGATCGGTCCTTACGACATAGGATTGATGAACAATCTTCATATCTGAGATTAATAGATATGGAAAAAATTATCGAAACCCCAGCTGGAACTCAAGCAGATAACTTTATATTAAATTATGCAAAGGAAAATGACGCTTTTGTAATTTCTAATGATAGATTTAAGGATTTTTATGATATTTTTGGAAAAGAATGGATAAAAAAGAAGCGAATTACCTTCACCTTCATAGATCACTCAATATTTTTTGATAGGATTTATAATCTGAGTTAAGAAGGGATACAAATTTTATGAGTTTTAAGAAGAGAATTTTTGAATATGTTTTTCTAAAAATATAATTGGTGAAGTTTTTTCTCTGGTTATTACTTTCTAACCAATCAAATAGATTTTCTAAAAATTGGATTTTTTCCATTAAATTTAATCGATTTGGGGGATCTTTAAACTGCCATAATTTACATAATTGACATCTTAAATTACATTCAGTTGTGATTTCTAAAAATAATCTTTTTGGGATTTCCATCATGATGGTTTCTAATTATCACATAGAAAAATCTCTCTAATTAATACTAAATTCTTAATTAAATTAAAATTTAAATAAAACCTAAAATACTTTTTTAACAATAAGGTAATCTAAAGACATATGATATTAAATAAATAATTTAACCAATTAATAACAATTAATAGATGAAACCATTATGGGTGTGGTTATAAGTTTTATTAATTTAAAAGGCGGAGTAGGCAAAACAACTTGCTGTGCCAACATTGCCGGGGAACTAGCAAGAGAAAATAGAAAGGTCTTAGTCGTTGATGCCGATGCTCAAGCAAATATATCAACATTATTGATGGGACCAGCTAGATATCGAGAAAAATTTAGATTAAATCATCAAAATAGTGAAGATTATTCTAATACTCTATATCAAATTTTCCTAGACGCTATGGAGGAGAATGAAAATAAAAAAAAATTTAATTTTGAGACAGCGATAATTAAATCAGTTGTAAAAAGAAAAGTTCAAGGAAGGGAAACCAATCCATTAACTCATCTAGATTTACTTCCAGCCACTCATCATATGATGCAATTAGAGCAGAAAATAGTTAATTACGTAAGATCCAGATTCGCAATTCTTAATCGATTTATTGAACAAATAAAAAATCAATATGATTTTATTCTTATTGATTGTCCTCCGAATATATATACAACTACTCATAATTCATTATATGCTTCTGATTTTTATATAATCCCTACCATACCAGATTCTCTATCTATAACCGGAATCCCTCTTCTCGTAAATTCACTAAACAAAACCATTGATATTAAAAAAGAAGAGAAAAATTCTACAGTGAAGTTGGCTGGGATCTTAGTAAATTTATTAGATACACGAATAAATGTCCATAAAGAAGGATTAGTAAGAATTAATAGATTGTTAGAACACTTTAAACAAGTAAAAATGGTAAATAGTGATGCAGTAGTTTTTAAAAATATTATTACAAATAAAGTAGACATAAAAAAAGCTTCTGGTATTTATTTACCAGTGTGTATTCATAAACCTCGCTCAGATTCTACAATGGAATTTAGAAAATTATGCCATGAAATTATAAATCGAATTCAGAATTAAAATTAGTAAGGTTATAATAATTTATAATAGAATTATTAAAAAATTAGATGAAATCAAGTCTATTATTGAAAGCAATTTAAAACTTTATGATTTTGTTTTAGTTGACGAATTAATAACTAAATTTAAGAAAGAACTAAATTTTTGTGTTAGAATAGATGAAAGATTTGTAATTTTCTTTAAAAATAAAAGAAACTTCCCAAATATAAGTGAATTAAAAAAGTTTTCAACCTTAAAACTTAATTATAAAACAAAAAGTACTAGACGCATAGATATTGAAAATGAATTAGCGAAAACTGCAGTATCAAAAAAATTAAATCTTGAGAAATTAGGTCATCTTCTTGGTAAAAAAGTCGAGGAACAACCTAAAAAAACAATACCTCGTAAGAAAAAGGCACCGCCTAAACAAAAAATTGCACCGATAAAAGATCAAACCGTTAGATGGCTTTCTCTAACCCCTGAACAATTAAAAAAAGAATTAAATGATTTAAAGAAATATCCTGAGCCAAAATCATTGAAACAAGCCGCTAGTTCAATTCTTAAATCAAATGAAAAAAGATTTCGCAAAAGAGAAAAAATTATTAATACCATCATCGAAAGGATTTCTGAGGAAAAAGCGATAGCAAGTTTAGGAAGGTGATTAGTAATCTTTTTAGAGGGGGATAAGAAAATATCTGAAAAAGAAATTCAGATTCTCTATCAAACTCATCCATATTTAATAGAACGAGAATTTCTAAATAAAAAAATAATACCTCAATATACATTACGATCAGGGTTCGCTGATATTGTAGTTTTTTTAGAAGAAGAAATTGTTGTTGTTGAATTAAAAGTTGATCCTCTTGAGATTACTCATTTACTTCAGCTTAATGGATATTTAGAGGATATTAAACTCGAATTTAAAGAGATTAAAAAAATTAGAGGAATACTAATAGGTAAAGAACCGAAAGAAAATTTAATTGGTTCCATTGAGGCATTATCATTTGAGGTCAAATTAATAATTTTAAAAAAAGAAATTATTACTAAAATTAAACTCTGTGAGAATTGTAGATTGGCAAATGATATAGATAATTTAATATGCTTTAATTGCTCTAACTCCTCATTTTTCTAATGATTATACATAAATTTTTTCAAAATTTCATATTAAAATATTTAGGCGATATATTCTTCAGCCTTAAGTGGTAATAGACGGTCAGGTTCAATGAGCTCCTGTTCCCGTGCCTTCTCATTGATCAACCATAATTCCGAAACAATATTTGTATTAGATTTATTCTGAATCCTTCCAGGTAAACGCAAGGTACAAGATTGTAAATCATCCAATACTCCATATACAAAATCACGAGATATTATTGCCCAAAAATCATCCAATTTCAACAATTTAAAATAATTCTGAGGTTCATATTGTTTACAATTATATCTA
>SDBT01009348.1_pt1 | contig 15909 bp, 14 predicted proteins | sample 2277101 | NCBI WGS metagenome assembly SDBT01 (sample SAMN10404973, study PRJNA504765) | marine sediment metagenome | isolation source: marine sediment core GS10_PC15, 103 cmbsf | place: Arctic Ocean: Southern Knipovich Ridge | collected 2010 | reverse complement strand
TCAAATTGTTCACGGGGGTGTGATAATGAAATTGATTGATAATTGCGCCGGAATTTGTGCTTTACGACATGCTCGAACATTTGTAGTGACAGCCTCAGTAGATAGAATCGATTTCATAAATCCATCTTATATGGGAGATCTTGTCACTGCGAAAGCTACAATGAATTATGTGGGAAGAACTTCAATGGAAGTTGGTGTAAAAGTAGAAGCTGAGCGAATGATGATCGGTGAGAGGACACATGTCGCATCTGCCTATCTTACATTCGTGGCACTGGGCAGTGACAAAAAACCAACCGAAATACCGAAATTAGTATGTGAAACAGAAGAAGATCGAAGACGATTTGAAGAGGGAAAGAAGAGAAGAGAAGAACGACTAAAACAAATTAAAAAAAAATAATTTCCAAAGAGGAAATTTATATTATTAGATGAAATTAAATTAAATTTATTTCGCATCTCGAACCATTAACCACAACGGTAAATTCAATACTGGAAGATTTATTTTTTTATAAACATAAAATCCATACTTTTCATAGAGTTTAACATTTGTTTCTATTTGAGTCTCCAAATATATAGATTTTCTTTCTATTTCAGCTTTTTCTACAACGGCTCTTAATAATTTTCCTCCAAAACCTTTTCCTTGAAATTCTTGTGAAACACCAATTATTGCTAGATATATATATGTGCCTATGCTAAGATTTCTCTTCTCTTCTTTAATTATTTCCCCGACTGGCTTCATTTTCTTTAAAACGCTTAATAATTTCATAGAAAGGAAAAAAGCACCACTTCGAATAATTCTCCATACATTCGTATCTTTATCATATGGTGCAATTGCCATTACTCCTTCTAAATTATCAGATGTCGAGAAAACATTACCATATTTCACACCAAATCTAACCGCAATCTCAGATACTACACGGTACTTATCTTCTTTTTTAAATACTTTTTTCCACATTGGATCTTCAGAAAATGCATTTCCGAGTACATTTGCTGCTTTCTTAATATCTTTTTTTTTTATTTTATATAAATCGCTAATTAATGACATACTGATTTAATAGATTTCTTAATATATAAAGTACTAGTAGACCAAGAGATAATCTTCCATTTTGAATAGAATAGACCAGTACTTCAAAAGGTATTGAAGTTAGGTATGATGGTTCTTGGTACCATGGGTAAAGTATGGATTTCATGTTGTTAAAAAAATAAATCTTCCAGAATTGAATTTACCAATGTGGTTAATGATTCGAGATGTGAAATAAATTTGATAGCAAAATAATTATACCAAATAACTATTTTTCTAAGTAAATTGTCCATTCAGGCTTTAAATCGTAAAATTGATCTATTGCATCTCTCATGGTTTTTCGGCAAATCTCGATTTCCCTAATAGTTGGCGGTTCATTTTGTTTCACCTCTTTGGCGACTTTTAAATCCCAACCCGTATTTTCTTTTACTTGTTCTATTGTTATATTTGGATGTAAAGAATCTAAATAGGCTTCTTTAGTGATAGAATCAAATGCCATAATGCAGAGAGGTGTAATTATAAATTGTGGACCTGTGTCAGAGGGGTATCCCGCCTTTACTCTACTATCATAACCTTCTAAATATCCTGGATCTGTTATAAAATTCACTTTATCGACAAGTCTGCGTTTTGAATGATCATCCAAAAGCCAAATTAACCGTTTTGACAAACCTGCGATTTCTGTAGCTCCACCACCACCAGGTAATCGATAAATCGGTTTTTCATATGGACCAATTACGGTAGTATTGCAATTTCCAAACTTATCAATCATAGAGGTGCTTAATAACGCCAATGTTATTTCTCCACGTTGAAGAACTGATAGAGCATCAATAGAATCTCCTGTATATAGTGAATTAGGAATCATAACGGGATCACTTATTGAATATGGCATTTTATTAGGTTTAATAAGCTCGTCCTGAAACAATCCAACTTCCAAAACTGAGATTAGGTCAGGAAAATGTAGTAATTTTGCCATATGGACTACGAGGAAAGGCCAATGGAAAGCATTAAAAATTATATCATTTTTTTTAATTTGTCTGCAAGCCGAAACTAGCATCATTTCATAACCGGTATATTCCTCACAATATTTTTTATCATTAATAACCATAGTCAACAGCTCCTTGTATTATGCTCTTAGCTTTTAATTTCTTTATTTTTCCTTCCCCGAGAACTTTTAAATATTCTTGCCTATCATTTACGCCAGTTACCCATTTTTCAAGCCACCTCTCCCAATCTTCGATTGTTTTAGTTTCTTTAGAATAATTAAATCTGTATTCCAAATCTGTATAATAATGGCCTTGCATGTAACTAGGATGCCCGCCCCAGGGTTCATGCACAACTGCATCAACCTTATAACTTGGAACAATGGTTCGCTCAGGGGATTCCATAATCACTTTTTTGTCTACAATTGTCTCTGCTACTACAATAATCTTTTTGCAGGCATTAATTCCATATTTAGTATCCCCGATTATACCCCACATCTGAGCATTACCTTCACTGTCTGCTCTTTGAACTTGGATTACTCCAACATCCGGGGTTATTGCGGGAACAACACATATTTCCTCTCCGGTAAAGGGACACTTCATCTTTGCAGCTTTTATTCCAACTTCTTTTGGATGATCAAAAATACTTGTCCCGATAATCGAGCGAATTGGCATAAACGGCAGCCCCATATAAGCGGCAAAAAAGGACATATTAATCATAAAGAGTGATTGCTCATTATAGATTATTTTTTGAGGAATACCTTCTTCCATAGCTCGCTTAAAATTCCATGTTGGTTGTGGACCAGTACCGTTCCAACAGTGTGAAGTGATTATTTGATTGGTTACTCCAGCTCCTATTAATTGATCGAACAGAATTCCACCACCGCATTTACATACCTTTAGATTTCGCTTATTCTGTCTAATTATTTCATGGGCAGCAGAAAACGTAATTCCATTACCAAATCCACCTAAAAAAACTAAATCGTCATCGTGCACGTATTTGTTTATTGCTTCTTTCATATTCATTATTTTATTCGAGATTTTTCTCACCTCTATATAGTATGAGAATTGATTGAAAAAAGTTATAACTTACTTATTTAAGATGAGTTTCTAAATTAAAATTTTCTAAATCTAATTATAATAATGGTGAAATAAAGTCAATAGAAATTCCACATTGGTAGAGTATAGAATTAAATCAGTAAAAAGTAAGTAAATAAAAACTGCGTTTTAAATGTATTATAAACATAGCTTTTAAATATAAAAAAAATAAATAATGAATAATAGAAATTAATGCTATAGCTATAGCATTAACATTAGCATTAAAAATATTTAATAAAAATAGTGATAAAATGGATAATTTAGAAAATATTAATACAACTTCTCGCATAGGATATCGTTGGCTTATTCTCTTGGGGGGTTTGTGTATCGTAGTCTTTCCAACTGTTATATTTCTTTTTGTTTTTCTTTTTCCAATTGATTTATTCCTTCTTGAAATAATGGTATTATTCATAATCTACCCTATCTTAATTGTAATCTTGCATTTTAAAATAGGTGAATATCCCGAAGAACACCCAAGGAGCGACGAACCGAAGAAAGAGATCATTCATATCACAGTCCTTTATTCACTGTTGATAGTCGGTGTAATAATTATTGTTCTTATTATGCTTTCAGCTGGTCTTGACCTAACAAACAGATATGGACTCGAGCAAAATTTGTTGGTTTTCTTCCTTTTACCAGTTTTTGGTATATATATTCCGTATGCTCTTATCCGTTTCGTCGATAAACCTCCGTGGACTCTTGAAGAACAGGGATTGATTACAGAAATCAAACAGCCACTCGTGTGGATTTATGTTATTGGTATTACAATAGGCCTCGGTGTGGCCGAAATCTTCTTACTTGCAGTAACGGGGATGCTAACAACTGTTATCGTTCCCTGGTGGTTCTTCCTTTTAGTTATATTATCTAATATTTTCTTCGAAGAATACCTTTTTCGTGCCATTATTTTGACAAAATTTGAGAGAATCACTACCCAAGGAAAGGCTATTATTCTACATGCCATTATATTCGGGCTTGTACACATACCAACTAATTTTTTCTTCGCCGTTCTTATGGGGCAACCTTTCAATCTGATAGGTGGAATAATCCTCTTGATTATTCAGACTTTGGCGGGATTAGTATTAGGAATAACATATGCAAAAACAAGAAGCCTGATTCCTTGCTGTATTACTCACTATTTGATGAATTATTTTGTCTTATTAGTATTAATATACCCCTGGTAAACAACTCGGTGTGCCCGTCTCCTCCTTGTATAAAAGTGTCTAAAAAACTTAATGTGCTTCTTTTAGCTATAGAATAAATCATATTTAATACATTTGGAGAGAGATTTAAATCTAAATATTAAGCAAAATTCTAAAATTAATAGGTTAAATATTTAAACCAAAAAAATTATTTTGTATTATCTAAAAAAATTCAATCTAAAAAAATTAATCAGCATGGAAATTGATATATTTCTTATTGAATTAATTTATTTTTTTATAATCTACCCTATCTTAATTGTAATTTTGTAATATTTAAAAAAAAAAATTAAAATTTTGGATTTTAATCCTATTAACCTTAACCCATCCTTTCCTTCTTTTAAAAAAACAAGCTAATTTTATAGTTGATAATTAACACCAGATTCAATTCCTGCAATTCTAAAAAGATCATCATCAACGATCAATTCTTCTATATCTCCTTGATTGTACTGACTAAAAAAAATGGGCTTTAGAAAATTTTCATTTGGTGCATAGGTTCTAGTCAAATATTTTTGTAATCCCGGCTCTTTTCTGATTAACTTTTCTAATGCTGTATCTTTAAATACACGATAATAAAAGCTAATACCAACTGTTTTAGGTCTCTTAGCTTTAAAGAATTCTATCATTTCCTTTGTAGATTCTATTGATTCGTGAGGGTATCCTGTCAATAAATCGATCACTAACTCAATTTCATATTTATTACAATAATCAATGATTTTTGCTAAATCATCGTAAGAATAATTATTGAGAGTTTGAGTTCTTTTATCACTATCTACGGATAATGTTATAAGATAAGCATTAGAATCATTTAATAATCGAAACAAGCTTTCATTGTAAGGATATGGTTTCATATATAATGTCCATCTTAAGGGAAGGGATTTTTTAACCAAAGCCTTACAAAATTCCGTTGAAAAATGAAGATCGCTATTAAATTCACTATCGCATAAATGATAATGTGTGTAACCCTGATTTACTAGATATTCCAATTCCTCTATGATATTAGATATTTTTTTAAGAGAAACTTCTGTATTTGATTCAATGCAATAAGGACATTGATTTTGACAACCAGTATGTGTAGAAAAACCAATAATTCCTTCATTTGATAAGTATTGTTGATAATCTAATCTTTTTCCCCTTGAATAAATCAAATTGTCATCCAAGCCAAGGTCCCAACCATTTAAAATTTTAGTTGTCAATTGATTAGCCTTCCATAGTTTTAAAAATTGAGGTAATGCAATTTCTCCGGGACCGATTATACCATAATCTACTTGGAGATAATCCATAATTTCGTGAGCCATGGCAGAAAATCCCGCCCCTCCCAAAATTACTGGAATATCATGCTTCTTAATGCAATCAATTAAAATTTTGAATTCTGGTAGGAAAAAATCGTTATTAAAATATATACATGAATCAATATTCCGAATAGAAAAGCCAATAATATCATATAATTCTTTTTCAAGGAAATTGTCCAATTCTTTTACTGGAGAAGATGTAAAACATAAATCCAAAATATTAACATCATGGCCATGTTTTTCTAATGCTGATGCTAAAAATTCTAAACCTATCGGAATTACAGGAGGATTTTTCATTCGGTTTGGATTTATTAATAACACTTTTAGAGCCAATATCTTTTCTTTTTCAGACTCTTTCAAAATTTTTTCATCTTGATTTAAAATTATAATTTTAAAATCGCATTTGATTTTATCTGGTAATTAATTTCAATGGTTTTTTTATTAAACTTTAAAGACACTTTGAAATATACAATTTCTATTATACTCTAGGAGGTGAATTTAATAAAATGAATATAAAAGCTTTGATTTTCTTTTTTGTTTTTAGTCTAGGTTTTACTTTAGGTGTATATTTACTCATTACTACTGGTAGTTACTTTTTGTTATTCTTCACTTCGTTTTTTGGTATTTTGTTTGGTTATTTTTTTGGGAATCTAGCTAAACAATCATTAGATATTAAAGAATTGAAGTGTAAGAATAGTACAGATATTAAATGCAGAAAATAAATAAAATCTTTATTTTTTTTTCTAGTTATTAAAGTTTTTTCGCTAATTCTTTACCAAATTCTTTACATTTATCAAGTTCTCCATCAATAAGAGGCCCCTTAATCCCCTTAACAGCCACTTGAAGGCCACCCATGACTTTCTTTAGCTTAGGATTCTTCTCGATTTGTTTCTCCATTTTTTTTACAGCTCTTCTCATTATACCACCAGTACTCTTTCCATCTCCAGTGTGTGTATCGAAAACAACGATATTCACATCTTCTTCTACAGAAAGAGAAGTAATAAACTTTTTAATGCTTTTTGCTTGGCTACTTGCGTAAGTAGGGCTGCCTATCACGATTGCGCCATAATTTTTAATGGAATCCATCTCCACAGCATCAACCTTCACTACCGTAATTTCATTTCCAGCTTCGTTTATGCTTTCGCCAATTGTTTCTGCAGCTTTTTTGGTATTTCCATATTTGGTTTCATATACTATAAGTACTTTCATATTTCCACTCTTTTAAAAATTTTTTAGCTTATTGTTTAGATTAATCATCTATTCCTATAAATAGAATATTCTTGATCAAGTTTTTTCTTTAAACTTTCAGAGAGGTTAAACTCTTCTGCATAAAATGAGAAAACAATTGTGTCTAATTCTTTCTGTTCCAGAATGAATTCTGTAGAATGGTTTAAGTTTGCCCTTTTTCTTTCAATGATTTTTTTTACTATAGTCTCAACCTTTTCCATGGTATTTTCTTCGGGCATAATAAAGGGTAAAGCATGAATCCCTGTAATTTGTATACTACTCGTATTATTAATAATCCCCTTGGCTAGATAATTATATAATGAACTATTTAAAAGACCAAGTAGATAATAAATCGATATCGATATCGTATTATCTCTTAATATGAATCCAATAGCTTTATTTGAATCCCAATAACATCCTTTTGGCATATAACGAGCAGCTAATCTTGAGCTGACACCGCTAATCACAATTCCCTCATTTTCAAAAGGAACATTTTTAGGAATGTCGTATATTAAAATTGATTCCTCATGCCAGTCAACTGCTTCCATAATCGGTCTATAATACTGATCTGCCCCTCCTCGTTTCAGGTAAGGTTTCCAATTTTTTAGTTTTAAATCCTCTTTTGAAATTATCTTATATTCCTTTTCTGGTTCTTTAATTTTTTCATTTCGTTTCCTAAAAATATTCCCTAATTTTGTATCATTAATCGCTGCGATATATCTCAAATTGTTATGAGTATGCATACCAATATAACCTTTAAGATAATTTTCCAATTTTGATGATTTTTCAAATAGATCAATTATTTGTTCTTCGACATCTGTAAAAAACAAATTAAATGGTAATAAGTGATACTTTGATTGTTCTATGTGGTATATCTTTTTAGGATTATGATATTCATTTTCATTTTTGATCCTCGGGATAATTCTCATTACGCTCTGTTTCCTTTGATTTCGATTTTCTTTTCCGGTGCACTTAGTTAAAATAATAATTACTGGGCTCGTACTAACATTCTGATCATCAAACAAATTTTTTGGTGCTAATAATATTTCATCAATTTTACAATTATTAAGAATAAATTTTCTTAATCTGGTATGAGTATTTAACGTTAAAAACGAATCACTTGTAATAAATCCTAATTTGCCCCCGTTTTTTAGCCGCCATATGCTATTTACTATAAACATTGCATAAGTTTCATGAGCATTGATTTTACCATATATTTTTTTGAGTTTTGATTTATTTTTACGAACATATTCACTGGCTTTATTTAAGTATGGCGGGTTTCCTACAATAAAATTAAATTCATTATATGAGTCTGGAAATAATGACAATAATGAGTCTTGAGCTTTAAAATATACATCTAATTTTTCAATTTCCGATTTTTTACAAGAATTAATATCAAAAGCAAAAATTTGATTTTTATTTATTCCCAAATTCAGTAATCTTTTAACAAATATCCCAGGACCTGCACAAGGGTCTAAAATCTTGTGGTGTTTATTTATTGGGCCTAACTTTGAGATTATATAATCAGCTGTTTTTGGTGGAGTTAACACTACACCTAAATCCTTGCTACTTAACACGTTTTTTTACCACAATTCTTAAAATTGCCACTGAATATAATTATATTCAAAGAATATTTATTTTTTTCCTTAATTGAGAAAGTTCTTGAGATTAATGGTCAATTGCTTTTAAAATCCTATGTATTGATCAATTGATCATATTAAGAATATACAAATTATTTTGCTCAATCAAGATGGTCATAATAAGAAATATTTACCACTATCGAAGATTAAAAAACCAGAATTTAACGATTGTTTTGTTAATGTAAATAACTGCTCATGTACTTTTTCGTGTTCTCTAGTTACAAATAAATTCTTAATACTGTTATCAAGTCTATCAAGATTAATATGGTGAACTTTACACTCAGGCAAAAGGTATTTTTCATCAGCCAAACATTCACTTTTTAATCTTAAGTTAGAACTTTTAACAAGGTGTCTTTCAGCATTATACCTATGCTCCCGTATTACATCATATGGCATTTTTAGCTTTCTAGCAAAAGGATTTTTATAACTCTTTGGAATTTTTATCCTAATGTAGCCATCACTATCAAGAGTTTTAGGCACTCCCATTTTGGTGTGTTTGGTAAGAATTTTGTGAACTCGATTCCTCCAATATTGAGCGTTTACAGAGGATATACCGCATAATGCACCTAAACGAGAATCTGTTAAATTAAATCTTGGATCATTTACAATCTCTTCCACCCAGTCTTTATGCATATAAAGAGGGTTTAGATCTTTATTACAATCTTCATAGGGATTTAATTTAGTTTGAATAGATGAATAATTATCTTGATGTCTATTATAAAAGTGATGCTTTTTTACATTCCAATTCTGTGAAATTCTTTCCCAATTTAATTTTTTAATTTCGTCTCTTATTTCGTCAATATCTTCGAATGGAATTTTAAATTCTACGGGTTTAATGATTTCTTGAATTTCTTTCTTATTGTATCTATTCCTATAGTCATATGTCCTATCAAACTTATACTCCCCGTCACTAAAAGTAATCTGTTTTAACTTAATTAATGCACCCAGACAGTTATTTTCACTCGCCTTAGCAAGAAGATGATGAACTGCCATATTCGGGTATAACCACAAGTTTTCAATTCGGTTATCCATTTTATCACGATTTTTGTGATGAACAATGGTACTTATATCAAGATATTTCCCAAGAATCAAATATTTTTTAGAATTCTCTAAGTGGGGATTTTGCGACAAGAATTTTTCCATAACTAAACGGTGCTCTCTTATACGCTGTCTGTTTGAAGGTGTGGGCTTTATCTGAGGGTGTTGATAACCGAGAGGCATTAATATCTTTTTATAACCTTGGTCTACAAAATAACCAACCTCTTCTTTTGTGCTAATTCCATGCCGTTTTCTCCAACCCGAAATTGACCTACGATTCCTAAATTCACATAACTTAGCAATCTTACCATCACTAAGATTTAATCCTTTATATAGCTTTTCCAACCATCCTTTATGCATATAAAGGGGATTTGAATCTTTATCACAATCTTTATGGGGATTTAGTTTAATAGATTTCGTCATTTTTGTAAACTTGTTTATTAACTTGTCTACAACCCAATCATCGCTAACTTCTTCCCAGTCTATATCTTTTATTTTTCTTTTTAAAATAGATATTTTATCTCCTTTTTTATTCATTTGGTTATACAATTCTTCAAACAAATAGTTTTATTCAAAATAACAAAATAATAATAAAATAACAAAATAATATTCATTTTTACTCATTTTTTTTCCACTCAATTCCTCATATTACAAATATATTTAATTCTTTCTTTTCTTGAGCCTTCAATAATTCACAGTCATAGAAATTGAATATTGTAAAAAATGTTTAAATCCCCCGTTTATCAACAAATTTCACCATTAACACAATATGTTCTAATAGTTTTTTTAAGAGTATCACATCTACCTTATCAACAGTGTCCTCTCTGCTGTGAATATATCTATAAGAATCTTTATCCAAAACACCCAATCCACCAAAACCCTTACCAGCAAGAATGTAAGCATCACTACGTGCCAATATAATTCTTTTAGGTAAAAATTGCCTAACTGTAAAATCATTTGTATTATTGAAAAAGAATTGACCTCGTTTGTTTGTAATCACATCTAAATTTTTTCCTATACTATCAAAGTTTATGAAAAAGGTTTTTGTGCGATCAAGATGCTTTATTTTATGGTATAAATGCCTAACACCAATTGTTCCATTTTCCTCACAGCCTGTAAACATGAAAAAAAGATTATTATTATTTAATCTGTTCTTTTCATCTGAATAATAGTTTAAAAGTTCTAAAACACATACTATTCCAGAAGCATTGTCGATTGCCCCGTGAGATTTATTATTCGTAGTATTAAGACAGAGTACAATTACTGCTATAAAATTAATGGTTAATAGAATCGCTCCTATTAAAACTAAATATAAATTAACTTGAATAAAAATTATTAATAAAAATAAGATTAAACAACATATTGATGAATATATCCAAAATTTAAAGAAAAAAGATCTATAGATTATTGAAAAACGTTGCCCTTTTGAGTCTAAATGGCAAACAAATATCAAATTACCCCGAAAATTATCATCCTGTAAAGAATGGTTATTGGAATTATCAGAATTTCCGAGAATTTTCACAAATAAATTTTGAGAAAATTGTTTCTTTCCTATTCTAATTTTCTCAGGTTTTCGTGTAATAATGACAAATGGAATGAATATTAAAATGACAATCGGAATGAATATTATCATATTAAAATATAGGAAGAATAATGCCGAAAAACTTAATAAAAACACAATTTTTTGATAAATTCGAGGATAAAATGCACTAAAGGAAAACTCTTGAACTAGAGGCTCCAAATTTAAATGCTCTATTTTTTTCTTTACGTGATTAAATGCATCCTTCTCTTTGGGCGTTCCGCTTAATCGGGGAAAAGATAGTAATTCTAAATTTTTTCTAATTCTCGTTTCATCAATCATTAGTCAATAGAGTCTAAAATTATATTTTTAAAATTTTTCATATATTCCAATAAAATTAACGGCGTGTGAGAAAATCACCAGATTTCATTAAATTGCATGGTTTGAAATATTGAATTCCGGTCTGCTCAGAAAGTTCTTCTAATAAATTACAATATTCTTCATAATTTCTTTTTCCTGTAGCAAATGGTCCAGGTGAGAGATATCCTTTAATAATAGCCTTATCAATGGTTCTATATCCTTTAACAACCCCTTCTTCTAAGATTCTACAACCTTCATTTAATTGAATTGCTATAAATGCTTCAGGTTTTAATAATCCTGCTGGTTGAGCCTTTTTCACATCTGTTTTAAGTGTACCATTATCGTTCCACTCATAATATCCTTTTCCACTTTTCATCCCCCAATTACCTTCATCAACTAATTTAGAAAGAACCTTTCCGGGAGCAAAGTCGGGAGAAAGCGTAGCCTCAAGGTATTTTGAGACATCATAAATGACGTTTAGGCCAATACTATCCTGCATAGCGAATATACCTGCTGTGAGAATGCCAACATCAGCGTTCAATCCCTCCAAAGGTATTCCTTTTTCAACTGCTCGGTCTGTGGCCCAAGTTAAGTAGATACCTGAAGCACTCATTATTCTATTGGCTATGAATCCGGGTGATTCCTTTTCTAGTTTAATAATTGTTCTTTTACCTATAAGACACGGAAGCTTTTGACCAATAGCCCCTCCGATCTCTATGCTTTCATTAGAAGATTTTTCCCCTCTAGTTATCTCAATTAATGGACTTATGACAGCATTAAAAAAATGCATTCCTATAATTCTTTCTGGACTACCTGAATGTTCAGCTATTTTTGTTATACTTAACGATGAAGAATTTGTAGCTAATACGACATGCGAAGGGGTATATTCTACTAACTTTTTAAACATTTCTTGTTTGACTTCCATAACTTCAGAAACTGCTTCAATTACATAATCTGCGTCAGCAACGGCTTTCTTTAAGTTCACTTCCTTAATCAAGCGCTTCATAAGTTCTTCCACAGAAACACCTTCAGCTAATTGTCCAAAACGAATAGGATCTTTTAATGCGTTTGTTAAATTTTTACCAGTAAATAACGTCTTCAAACTATCAAAAGTTTCTAACATTTGTTTAAATTGCTCCTCAGAACTTAATCTTGTTAGATATCCTTCAATTTTTTCTCCTGCGCTATTAAGTAGATCCATATTAAGATCAACTAAGGTAATCTTCTCAAAACCCGCCATTAATGCAACCTGAGCAATACTATGTCCCAATACGCCAGCTCCTATTATTGCTACATTTTTAATATTGTTTACATCAACCATTTTTGTCCCTAATTTTAATTTTTTTATTAATTTTTTATTTTTTTTAATTGATTACCAGTGCTTAGAACCTTCCAATAATTCATCATTTTCTTCATAGGTATCAATTTTGCCCAATTTTTTTTTGATTTGTAGTTCCTTTTCCCATTTTGCATCGGAACCTAATACGACTTTTACACCCATGTTTTTAATTGAGTTTATGATATCTCCTTTATGAGTGCACTTCGGAAAAGGTGTTTCTTTGAGAATACAAGAAGCCACATGAATTATATCAACACCACCTTCTTCTTTCAAATTTCTCACTAATCTGAAAATTCGCCTTCCAGGGCATCCTCCACAGGAAAAGAATCCAACTAATTTTGTATTTTCATCATATCCTTTGAACGTGTGCAATCGATCCGAGAAAGAAGTTAAACATGATGTGCCTGGACACGATTCTTCTGTCCTATCACACCTAACAATCGCTACTCTTTTTAATTTATCTTGATTAGACATCAAACTTCACATTACTTTTTTCGAAAGATAATTTTTCTTGAATAAAATTTATAATTGTTAATATTTTTCAAAATATATTTTTTCTGGAATAAAATTTTTAAATCATTTACAAATAGCCCCAAACTTAGAAGAAGAAACAATTTTCCTATAAGTGTTTAAGTACCCTTTTTTTATTTTAGATGCTGGTTTTTTCCAGGTTTTTAGTCTTTTTCTTATTTCTTCTTCTGAGATTAATAGTTTTATAATACGATTATCTATATCAATTTCAATAATATCTCCACTTTGAACAATCGCAATAGGACCGCCCTCAAATGCTTCTGGACATACATGTCCTATGCAAGGACCTCGTGTTGCCCCCGAGTATCTACCGTCAGTTATCATTGCGACAGAATCACCTAACCCCATCCCTACCAAAATCGCTGCTGGAATGGATAACTCTCTCATACCCGGTGATCCTTTAGGACCCTCATATCTAATAATTAAAACATCCCCTTTTTTAACTTCACCTTTCAAAAGTGATTCCTTTACATCTTCTTCACATTCAAATACTTTGGCGGGACCTTTATGGAATCTCATTTTAGAACTCACAGCGCTTTGTTTTATTATTGCTCCTTCTGGTGCTAAATTTCCTTTTAATACAGCAATTCCACCTTCTTTTTCTAAGGGATTATTAGGAGTTCGGATGATTTCAGATTCATTATTATCAATTGTTTCGAGATAGTCACCTAAATTCTTGCCAATAATATTTGCGCAAGTTAAATCTAAGAAATTTGATAAATTCTTCATTAAAGCAGTAACACCTCCAGCTTCATGGAAATCTGTAATGTTGTAATCCGAACTCGGCTTAAATTTTGCTAATAATGGGACGGATTTGCTTAATCTATCGAAGTTAAAATGGTCCATATTGCCTCCAATTTCATGTGATAACGCACACATATGAAGTATCATATTTGTAGATCCCCCAAATGATAATGCAACTTTAATAGCGTTTTCGATTGATCTATGTGTTATAAAACATAAAGCGTTTTGCTTGTTTTCAATCAGTTTCATGATAACTGATCCTGTCTCTGTACATAAATCTTCCTGTTCTTGACTAGTAGCGGTCACTGTTGCACAACCTTGTAATGAAATCCCCATCGATTCAACTATACAAGCCATCGTGTTTGCAGTTCCCATCATGTTACAAGCGCCAGGGGAACAACAAGTCTGAGATTCGATTAGGGAAAGCTCTTCATCTGTTATTATTCCGGCTTTGTGTCTGCCTATTGCTTCTTTGATATCGGAAGTAACAAAAGTCTTTCCCTTCAATGGACCATCTTCAAAAATTTTAGGGGGCATAACTCCACCAGTCAAAAAAATAGTCGGAATATTACACCTTGCCGCTGCCAGTAACATCCCGGGGATTATTTTATCGCAAGAGCATAGCATCACCATACCGTCAAAATTATATGCCTTGACTGTACATTCTATTGAAGCAGCAATAATTTCTCTTGAGGGTAAAACGTATTTTGAATGATTACCAGAATTTGCTATACCGTCGCAAAGAGCTATAGTGTTAAACTCCATTGGCGTCCCACCAGAATTTTTTACACTTTCTTTCACCAATTCACCTATATTTCTCAAATGAATATGTCCAGGATTAATTTCATTCCATGAGTTTACAATTGCCACTCTTGGTTTTTTTAAATCGTCATAAGTATATCCACATCCAAGATATAATGCCCTTTCATATGCCTTTAAAGGATCCAAATCTTCTTTTCCTTTCGTCATTATAAATTATTTCATAAATAAAATTTTTATAAATAAATTAATTTGAAAGGTTAATTTAAATTTCTTAATAAATGTAGTAATAAATGTAGTGTATTATTATGCCGTTTGTCGAAATAGAGAAAGGATATAAAATTAACTATATAGAGAAAGGAAAAGGAAAAAATCTCGTCTATATTCACGGTTTTTTAGGTTGTTCATGGTTATACCAAGAACAAGTTGAACATTTTTCCCAGAACTACAGAGTTATCGCAATAGATCATCTCGGACACGGACAAAGCGATAAGCCTGAAAATGAATCATACGATTTAATTGACTTAGCGCGATTTGTGGATCAAGCTCTCGCTAAAATTATAGGCGATGAAAAAATAATTTTACATGGTCATTCAATGGGCGGAATGATAGCCCTCTCTTACGCAACTGATCCTAAATTAGCCCAAAGATTAGAAGGTCTTATTTTAATGGGGACAACACCAAAATTCCAAAATCCGGGGCTTGTTCAATACATCGAAGATCTAAAAGCCGGAAAAATGAAATTCATGGAGCGAGAGACTATTGAAAAGATTCACGTTCCAACTTGCTTTAATCGCAAGTATCGAAAGGAAAATCCGAAATTAATGGAAGAATTTATTGATAAAACACTTGAAAACGAAGAATTTATTGCCTTTAAAACAATGAATGCCGTTGTGCATAAATACAACGTAGAAGATAAAATTAATAAGATAAACGTTCCTACTCTAATACTTACTGGAGATAAAGACTTATACATTGTTCCTAAAGAATCTGAGCTAATGAATGAAAAGATACCAAACTCCAAATTAGTAGTATTTTCGCCTAAAATCGGACATATGATTAATTTTGAAGCTCAAGAGGAATATTATAAAGTTATGGAAGAATTTCTTGAAAATATTTAATAACATGTAAAAAAATGGTGCTATCATGTCAAAAATAAAGAAAAAGC
>SDBT01009347.1_pt1 | contig 15910 bp, 20 predicted proteins | sample 2277101 | NCBI WGS metagenome assembly SDBT01 (sample SAMN10404973, study PRJNA504765) | marine sediment metagenome | isolation source: marine sediment core GS10_PC15, 103 cmbsf | place: Arctic Ocean: Southern Knipovich Ridge | collected 2010 | reverse complement strand
GTACCATCCGAAGGATATTGCCATTCACTGACCGCTTCCACATATCTGTAGAAGGTTAAATTAGTTATCAGAGTTAAAATTGAAGAACCATTCTTCAAGAAGAATTGGAACGTAGCCCTTGGAGAACCTCTAACTACTTGCCCAAAGGTCTTGTAGCCAAAATCAATAAGAACTTGTCCTTTTTCAAATCTTATATTGTCTGCAACCAGACTGTTTCCATCTCGTAGAAGCTCTGATCTATTAGAGAGATCAAGACCTCTATTCAACGAATTCACATTCTGAAAAGTCCACTCCTCAGCTGATGGCTGTTGTTCCTCTGGGGCGGTTTCAAAGAGATTGGTCATAAATCAGTTTATACTCCTATGAAACAACTGCGAGTTTTCTGAACCCACTATTTCTATCTCCAAGCCGGCACCCAAAATGTAACTCCAGCACTGTCTTTTAGCTCCGCCCAAGTGTTCTGCGCGGCGGTGGCCGGGCCGCTTCCTCCTATTGTTCCGAATGTCGGAGCCGCCCCTCCCCCCAACGCCACCAAGGCTTTTGGTGTCCGCACATTGCCGGTTCCTTTCGTTGTAAGTTCTATATCTATATTCGCTGAACTCCCCCTGGCCTCCAATCGTACTCGCCCCGCAGCAGGCGACCTATGGCTTAGCCAGTCTGCATCAAAATGGTTTCCCAGTAGGATGAGAGTATCTATAGCGCCTACGGAAATATTAAGATCTGTTCCACAATTCTCGGCATCGCATCCGATGACCGAGCAATTCTGCCCTGAAATATTGAAGCCGGTAAGCGAATCCCGTGCGGTACAACCAATCCACTTTACGAAATCATTATTGTCCTTGACCCTAAATGCTTCAGTGTCCGAATTATCCACACTGACACCAGAGATTAGAACCCGATCAGCGCCTCCGGTTGCACTCCCTGATACAAGAACCCCAGTATCGCAATCTTCAATCGTTCCAGCGAACACTGAAATATCCGCTGAACCTATAAAAAACCCCTCAACTGTCGCTAGTGCTGCATCACCACGAATATAAAAATTAGAAAGCGATGAACGTCGAGCCCATGACTCTGTGTTCCCAGCTAGTAGTGTTCTAAACCGTATTCCAGTTTGATTAACACTGGAGCGCCCGACATCCACTACCTGAATATTGTTTGCGTTAACGATGCCGCGAAGATCTACCCCAGCTTGATTGTTCAATCTCTGCCCAAAAGATTCAACATAAATATTCTCTAAGAAAATACCTTTGCCGTCTTCAGCAGTCCCTCGGTTCTTGATATCAATCCCGTCCGCGCCAGTATTTTTTGTTCGCACATTACTTAATCTGATGTTCTCGTATGTCCCATTCTCTATGCCGATGCCGTAGCCGCCAACGTTTCTAATCCATAAATTCTCGAATGTGAGATTAGAGATCGTAGCGTCGGAAACGTCTGTTTCATAGAGTTGAAATATTCCGTGTCCCGGCGCACCCGTGCTTACAACACCGTCAATTTGGAGATTGTGGAGCCCGGCGTTATTGGAAGCGATGCAAAGAATGACAATATCGTTCGCATCCTGGGGCTTCAAGATCGTCGCTTCACCCATCCCAACGAGATGCACATTATCCCTTAAAATCAAGCAACCCGTTGTGGCAAGTTGAGAAACTCCATCGTTAAAAAATTCCTCTGTTGATGTTGAGCTTGCAAGAGAATAAGTTCCCTCTGGAAGAACTACAATACCTCCGCCATTGGTATTTACTTGGTCGATTGCTGCTTGGGTAGCTGTGGTATCATTTGTACCATCAGCTTTGGCACCAAAATCCTTTACAACATTTGCAGACCCAATATTTTCAAATGTTTTTGTAAGAATTTTTCTCAGATCATTTATAGAACTAAAAGAATCTCTTACATTCCGATATGCTGTATCAAAATCATCAAAGGGATTAACTTTGATCGGTGGCCACTCTTTAGGAAAGCCTTTATAAGTCGCGACCATCTCTAGCAATCCTTTGCATAGCTTTGCCTTCAATAACTTCCGGAGGGATTCCTTTGTTTAATTCTAACATAACATTTCTAAAGCTTTCTGTCGCTGCGGCTCCTTGTCTAACCTCCTTTGCATTTTCAATAAGTAGCATAGGAAGCCAGGCTATAGCACAGTTGTACTCATCTATCTCCTGCCCAGTTTGGGGACTGGTTCCTCGAAGTTGTATCCAGAATACACACTTAAACTGGATACATTCTTTATTCAATAATGGACAGTGAGTTCCAGGTTCTATCTTCATCAGTCTTTCGTAGCCTTTATTACATCCATAAACTGAAGATCGAGAGACAGAGTATGGTTATGACTTCCCCCAGTTGCTTGTGTCCAAACATTTGTAGACTGTGGAACATTAAAGGTTCCAGACTGGACAACAGTAATATTTGCAAAACCTCCTGAAGAAATTGGGACGGTATTAGGTATCTGGGCTGTAGTAAGCGTAGTAGCACCAGCTGTCTTCCCAGAGCCAAATACACTCGAAAATGCTGTAGCTCCTCCAGCAGAAGGAGTACCACTTACAACACGAAGGGCTTTGTCATTTTGATCTGTGTCCTTCGTCCAACCAGTTGGAGCCGAAGTTTGTACAAAGAGCATTTTAGTACCAGAGGGAAAATTAGCAATACTTCCCGCTCCAGTTAGTTGAACCTCATTCCCATCTTCATCTAAGTAAAAAAGTTCAATCTTTGAACTAACATCTTTTCCGTAAAGAAACGCTTTATTTGCAACATTAGCCGGGGTAGCAATTGGTGCTCCAAATGTAAGTTTCTTATGTTCCCCATCCTGAGTATCGCCAGCATGAAAGTGATCAACTTCAAGGCGTTCTTGGATATCCTCCTTAAGATTGCGAATTCTAGAAGCCCCTAGAGATATATTCTCTGTATCAGCCGGCTGGGCCTCATAAGCAGCGTTCCAAGTTCTAGTGAAAGCTGTCATCTATCTCACCTGCCGAATAAAGGGATCAGCCCAATAACTTCCAAGGGTATTTCCTCTATTAGTTTCAAAGGCCGGCTTGATTTCCAGATCAGGCTTTGTCTCCTGTTCATCCTTGGCTTTATCTATCATATTGTTAGCTATACCAAAGAACCTACTAGCCCTTTCATACTCTCCAAGATGATCCCAGATCATAGAAACAGTCCAATAGATTAATATATCATCCTTTCTATCGAAATCGCTCTTTGCACCACCAAGCCCAGAGGAGAAGGCTGCTGCCCACTTCATACCTCGAACAGCAAGAGTATCTGCAAGCTCAGGAACACGATAGAGTTCTAGTTTATCTTGCCACACAGTATAGACTGTGGGCTCACTCCTAGCGTCAAATTCTGGCTCGGGGTAGATAAGATCAAATGTTCTCTTTGGGATGTAGTGAAGCTTTCTGCTCCGGCCTGTGTTTGCCCCAGTTACTAATCGGATGGAATATATATCTCTATATGTTTTTGTTAAAGTTATAATTTTATCATCTTTAGCAGTAGAAGTTATAGTTATAGTTACATCTTCTCCATCATCAAGCTCCTCCCACTCCCATAGACGAGCAAGACGTTCTTGGACAAGATTGAGTTTGTCTATAACAATCTGATCGCTGAGATCCGAACGGTTAGCATGATGCCGCTGAATCTCAGCGATCAGAGAAGTTAAGTTTAAAGTGCCCATTGTTTAGACGAGCCCGTATGCTACGAACTCCACGACACCTACATCTACATCCGTCGCAACCTCAAGTGCAGCCGCTGCCACAATATCGGCAGTAGGTGTTTGATCACTTATATTTGTAGGATAGTAAGCCTTGAAACCCAGATCAGTCGCATCGAACCTACACGCATACCCATTGTCAGATATCGTTGTACAGATCACTTGCATCAGGTTCCTAAACTTGCCTGTGATAGCAGTAATCTCGGCGACTGTAGTATTGTAGTTGGTTACGTCACACTTACCAACGAACATCCCAATGCCAGTTACTTGGTCAACCTTCACCGCCCGCTTCATCAGGGAGGTTACTGTAGCTGCATAAGCTGCCATACTTCACCTCCTTTCTAGAAAGGACACTCTAAGATTGCAGTCTTGGCAGAGTCGTCTAGGCTAACACCAAGACGCATACGATTGAGAGGCGGATCATTGATCGCTGCTTTATCAGTCCCAGCAGTAAGACCACTTGTTAGAGAATCACCATCTACAGGAGTAGTTCCAAGGACATCCAAAGAGAAGGTAACAAAACCTTTAATCTGGATCCACATGAAAGTTGCATCTACAGTTACAGTTGCAACAGCAACACCTGCGGGAACTGTTAGACCATCACCATCGGTGAGATCAGCGGTGACAAGACTAGCAGCATAGCCGGTTACAGCTATATAGACCAAAACATCACCAGCTACGATATCTAGGTCTCCAGAGCCATCATCGTACTTAACCCACTTATACCACTTACCATCCTCAAATCGAATGGTTCCGATACCTTCAACATCAGTTAGGGAAGTTTCAGTTAGCCCAGTTGCAAAGACTTGCTTAAGCCCACCACCGGCGCTACCTGGAGTTTGTCCCGTCATTCTAGTTACCTCCGTTCATAGGGATGGGGTCAAAATTTGACCCAATCTAGGTTACGCCGTATCTATGGTGTGCAACACGCCGTGAACACGCCGGCGACTGGTCATCAGATTGCCAGCTAGGATGATCTGAGCTGCCCGATCGTTGACCTGATCTGGGATGGCCTTCCACTCAGTCATATCAAAGTTCAGCGAAGGATCGAACTTAAACTTCAGGAACTTAGTGTTCAAGAAGTACATTCTAGTAGCTGCCACAGAAGGCGACCAGATCATCGGGACACCCTTGAATTGGATATTTTCAAAGCCGGCGTCGCCCAGCTTCTTGTTCACAATCCGCTTCTGCTCAACTACTGTGTCTTCGTAGAATTCATAAGGAGTCTGGCCACTGAGAATGATATTCGGAGTATCATTGCGGATGTTGTTGCTTGTGTTGTTAAGCATCGTCCGCATTTCAGCGTGGCCATTTATAGCAAAAGACAGACCCGTCATATCTTTGGTCTGGTTCCGCCACCAGCTGTTAGCAGCCACACCTTGATCAATTCCGTGGACAACTAAGGTAGCTGTTGGATCATCAGCTATTAGGGTTTGAAGACCAACAAAGGCAAGAGCATCTGCTGTGTTATCCAGGGGGAGTATTTCTTCAATCTTGTCCACCAAACTATCTCGACTGTTGGACAGCTTAGCATTCATCAAGCTAATAATTCTGTTCTTACCTCGGTTCTTCTGATCGTCAACCCCGAAGCGAACAATAGAGTCAACTAGGTATTTCCAATCCTCAACCGCCTCGGTCAAGAACTCTTGGTCACTCAAAGACACCGTGCCACCACGGCCGATGAATTTGACTCTTTCACTCTTTGCATAGCGAAGAGGCTCAGTAAGAAAACGTCCGCCCATGACGCTCTCCAATGCTCCATTGGCTTTCATCCAAAACCAGAATGGAGTGGCATCGAAGATCTGATCGACAACTGTTGACTTCATATTCTGCCAAGTTGTCGTATAAAGATTGTCTAGGGCTTCTGAGAGAGTATTAGGTGCTGCCATTTAGGTTAACCCTCCAGTGCTTGGCCAAGTAGTTCTTCTGGGACCTGGCCCATGACTTCATCCCATGCGGCGGTAGCCGCTTCCTTCGGCTGTTTCTTTCCATCTTTTTCTAAACTTGTTCCAGATGTTGGGGTTAGGCCACCAAAGGCCCGCTTTCTTTCAGACAGTTTCTTTTCACCTTCTTCACCTTTATCCTCTTCTAACTTTTCATCAACTTCCTTCACTTTTTCAGGATTCTTAGCCCTAGCCAATAGATAGATGTCCTCAGCAGAGAGTTCTGGATGCGCAGTTATGATCTCCCGCATTTCATCTTTCCACTCCATGAAATCGGGGAAATCTTCTTTGGCCTTCGTAAATTCTCTCCGAACCCGGTCAGTTTCCACATCTGTGGAAGTGCTTTCAAGCCGATCTAAAATAGGCTTGAGAGCTTTAGAAAGAGTTTTCCCAAACCCCTTTTCAAGATGATTAACTAATTCATTTCTGCTAAGACTTTCAAGATCAACATCTTCCGTTTGGTCATTATCTTCATCAGCTTCAGCAGCAGCTTTTCTAGCTGCATCAGCAGCCACAGCTTCTCTCTGCTCCCCAGAAACTTCGTGGATAGCATCCTTTACAGCCTTTTGGACACCTTCTGGGAGACCCTTCAAAGCTTCAGTTAATTGCCCAAGATCAATTTTGTCGTCTTTGTTCTCACCGTTTTCTTCAGCCATCTTCAGCTCCTGTTCTTTCTTCTATCTCTTGCTTGCGCCTCTCACCTATAGAGACAGCACGTAGACGATACCACTCTCTTTCGAGAGCCTCAAAACATCTTTCAATTTTTACAGGGGATAACTGTTCAAAGTTCTTAATAGAAACAACTGGGCCTTCGCTGGTCCATTCAGCTAAAAGAGTTGGGTTGTCTATGGATTTCTTCTTAGGCATTAATCTAAAACTCCTGGGGCATAGCTTTCATTTTGGTCTAGTAACTCCCGAAGATGTTTCTTGCTCTTTGCATACACAGGATCAAGAGCTATATGCTCAAACCATCCATACTTGAAGCCATGAACGGCGGCGGGGCGCCTAGATATAGTTTGCCTAGCCATTCTGTTGCATTTTGGACATTGGCACAAGGCGCGGTTTTCCATCCGATTTACAGCTTCAAACTCATGGTTCTTCGGGCATTTATAGTTATAGAGGGGCATCTAAGCAGCCCCATTACTTGACGCAGCCTGTGAAGCTGGTTGCTTCGGACCTTCAATCTGTTGAAGCTGCCCAATGCTATTCTGCATAAGCTGAGCAAAGTCTCCAATCTCAACAGGTTTGTCTGGCTGGACGCCTGGCTGTGGAAGCATCTGCATCATTTCATCAAAAGCTGGGCCTTTAAGCTCTGTCATTAGATATTGGGTTAGCTTGATTGGATCAATCAAGGGATTTGTACGGAGGAACTGAAAGAGTTGGATAGCTCTCTGTTCTCGGAGACCCTTGGTCTCTGGCACAGAGCTATCTGGGTCAACCTTCACACTAAATTTACCTCTCTTAAGTAACTCCCCTCTCACCCTAATCCAAATTGGAACGCCGCCTGGGCCAATTACATCTATGATCTGTTCCTCTCCCCAGTTGTCAAAAAGAACACCGTGCATCATCTCTACAATATCCACAACAGTATCTGCAATCACATCTCTCCGCTCGTCGATGCGGATCTCTGTAGCCTGCTTCACGATGTTAGCTTCAGTTGCTGTTGTATCTCCACTTCGGGAGTTAAATTCTCCAAACTGGTTTCTAGAGAAACCTATTTGCTCCCGCACATCTTGCATAAGGGTATCAGCAGCAAGGAACAACTCTGGAGGGATACCAGTGTTAAACTCTTGAACAAGATTTCCGATAGCTCCTTGGCCGCCTTCTAGAAAGATCACGGGAGAGACATCTTCAGATACCATCTTCTCAGCTTCTTCTCTCTTTATACCTTTCCTTTTTACAAGCAACTTAACCAATGCCATTCGCCTATGGCGCATAATCTGCGTCTTGATCTCATTAATCTCCAGCTGGAGAGGTTCTAGAATCTTACTATCTGGCAACCCCCAAAAAGCTTCATCGTCGTCATTAAAGATGGTTGGGAAATAAGGGAAACCGCCATAAGTCAAGAGGAAGCGATCATCCCCAAAGAAGAGTATCTTATCCTCCTTGCTGTGGTCCGGCGCATAGATAAATACCTTCCCTGTCGCCTTGTCATGGATTTCATACAGTTTAACCATTTTAACTGGCCGGATGATATTACCTAGATCAATAGCATCAGTTGTCTCTCGGTTCTCACTTCCTTGAAGCCCAGCTGTGTTTTCAAGGCGAGGATCTCTTTGAACATCATCAAGAGGTCTTTTGAATTCTTCAATAGTCCAGCGGCTATGGTTGAAGGAAGTTATCCCTGGAGGGACGATGAAGTTGCCTGGAGGAGTTCTAGAAATCCAAGGCATAAAGTCATCAGTTCCAGTAAAGTATTCGACGGCAGTTCCTTCGCTGGTCAAGGGAGCCCCTGGTTCATCGTCTAGAACAGTTGGGCTGTAGAAGCCTCCGAAACCAAGCTTGGGAACTCCAGTTCCTAGCAAGAAGGTGTCTTGCACCACACCTTTCATATGTTGTTTGAACTTCATCCTTTTAATCATCTTGTTGTCTACTCGCTCAAGCAGGCGAGCAAACAGGAGGTTTATACCTCCTGGCTTGGCAGGAGAGATACTTACAGTTGGATCTCTGAAATATGTTCTGGGCACAATACTTCGCACATACATATAAAAGAGATTAACAGGCATAATCCCAGGAGACCAGTTGCCTCGATAGAAAGCCCGCCATTTATCCCACTCAGCTTCATAGGCGAACTTCTTGCGAAATTCCTCGCCTGCGTGGATTTGTGCCTCCCAGTAGGAGACATCTGGCCTTTTCCGAATGTAGCCTTCGATGGTCATTTTTCTACTCCGTCAACCGGGCAATTTCTTCGAGGATCTTTTTTAGTTCGTCTTTCGATGCCCCAGATTTCCTTTTGAGTAAGAAATCGGCGGTAAGTTTAGTAAGTTGTTTAATCATTTCTTCCCGCCTAATATTCTGTGCCGTGGGAGATTGCAATTCTCGAATAGCATTAGGTCTCTTAACTCTCTGCGCCCCCTGCTTCTGCAAAGCCAAAGCTTCAAGCTCTGCATCTGGGGGTCTCTTCCCACCTATGTTTCTGCGGAAGCCTTCTTCAGAGACAGATGCAGCGCGATTTAGGTTGGCTCTACTTTTTACAGCGGCTAGATCAGACTTGCTTAGCCGATCGGGATTTACAATATTTTTGAGTCCTGAGAAAGCTTCTTTTTTAACTAATTGTTTACCTCCTAGTCTTACTCCGAGATTAGAAATTCCACTAATTGCCTTAATCGCCCCAACTCCAAGGGCGCCTAGAATCTCCTCGATAAGCTCAGGGCTTATCTCCCTGCCTTTCTTTCGAGAGGCTTCTTCTATTCTAGCTCGATCAGCCACTATTTCAATTCCTTCAACGCAGCCTTCTTCCTAGCAGCCATCTTTTTCATCTTACTCTTCTTTTTCCCAACTTTCTTCGCATCTGGTGACCCAGGATGTGATGGCATCAGGCTATAGCCCTCCTAAGTAAACTACCATTTGCTAAATAACCCCACTTCTTCAACTGAGCAATGCTATGCTCAGCATCACTAGCAATATCAACCCTATACTGCAAACCTTCAGACCTAACTTTGTCTGCTCTCTCATATACATCAGATATTGCTGCCTTGATATTCTTCCCACTTCCCCCAACCTTCATTAGAACACCATCACTGGCGCTCCACTGTAGAAGATTGTTATTTAAAAAGACGTCCGTTAGATAAAAATGCTCAAAGTTCTCTGGAACCCCAAGAACTGGAAGCCCTTTATCTCTTTTATCTGCTTTCCTATGCGGGTAGGGAGGGACAGTTAGGCGCAAGGCTATGCCAAACGGACCTAGTTTAACCGGCAAGTCAACAGGTCCACTATCCCTCCCTAAGTTCATAAATAGTTCTCCCAAATCCTGCGGCTCCATTATTTCATAAAGAGCCTCAATTGCATCATATCCAATACGGGCAGTTAATTCCAGCGCAAAAATGCTGTTAGAAGTTGCAATAGTATTTATATCTATTGGCCCTTTGTAACCAGCTGCCTTAAGAAACGGCCCAAGCTTTTTAAGGTTCTCCACAAACTTATCCTTCTCAGGCCTATCCACAGCCCAAACAAGGTTGCCCATACAGCCAGTATTTGGGCCGAGATCACCAGAAAGAAACCGCTTATACTCAATAGTATGATTAAAAGGGGAAAGCCAATCAGAACCATCGAACCAACCTTCCGTTGAGATTTCAACCCCTTCAACTATTTGTTGAACAATCAGATCTTGGTCTCCAGAAAACTGTTCAAGTGCCCAACTATACGTCTCTTGATCTTTGACCACAAAGGTCTTTCCGGTGTCAAGATTTCCACTGGGCTTGATAACGTATCCAGGCTCGATCCAACTATTGAGAACTGACTTTGCTGCCGTTGGGTTTGGGAAGCTCTCTGTCTCAGGAGTTTCAATCCCGAATTTCTCGAACAATTGCATTTGTTTTGCACGATCAAGCTCCATCATGTCTGCGATCTGGTTAAATCCAACATGCGGTACGCCGAAGCTATCTAGAGCCGTTGCAAATCTACCAAAGCCAACCATGTCAGCAATAACAAGATCAGCCCAGCTTGCTGCCGAAGGCCTCCAAGAGGAAACTTGTTCTACAATATTCTTTAGAACAAAATCAAAGCCCTCTTCCTTAACCCAAATTCGAACCTCATGCCCTTCAGCCTGCATCTTCTGTGCTATGCCAAAGCCATCGCCACTTTTGGAGATTATAAGAATTTTCATGTTTCCGTTTTCTTTCTTAGTCTTAGGCAGAGAACTGCCCCGTTAATAATAACTATATTATCTTCTTGTAGTCTCCGCTTATAAGAATTAAACTTCTTATCAGCAACTTCTAAACAAGCCCTATGACTTTCAAAATACTCAACTTTTTGACTACCTATATCTACGCAGGTAGCATATACACAGAGGATTATATATACTAAGTAAAGATACATCCCACTACCTTGGTCAAAATTTGACCGTGCCTAGGTTGGAAACCATATGCTGCGGACTCACAGGAAAGCCTTTGCCTTTTCCACTAAGTTCATTAACTATCCCATCTAAGGTAAAGGGATGCCTAGCTGGATCAGGAGAACGCATTTCAAGGATGTCTTCTCCGTTTCCAGCATATAGCTCCGCATGTTCCACACCTATAGCCGCACAAGCCGCAGCCATTACTCGGTCATCTTTACAGCCCTTCTGCGCCGCCAGCTTCCCATCCTCATGTTCGATAAATGTAGAAAGTTCTCCGTTCAAAGTTGGGCTGTGGATGACCCAATCTCTAGCAAGTAGCGCTCTCAGTTTGCCAACCATAACAGGCTTAGTTCGGACAGAGGTACGAAAGCCCATAGCCATCAGAGTTCGATCTTCATAACTAACCCCAGCTTGTTCCATTGAATAAACTAGCATTGGGGGGTAGTCTCTAGCCCTAATTCTATCCAGCGTCATCGGACCGTGGTTGTTGCTTTCAACAACTACAAAAGCCATATTAAAGGTTTCAGCAAGATCTACAATCTTTTCTCCAAGGGTATCTGGTTCAATCCTATCATGTGCATATTCTGCAACCTGTTCTCCAATAGTCAAATCAAAAATCTGGGCGGCAGCGTTGTCACGTCCTGTTCCTCCACTAGGGTCAACGCCGACCACGTATTGGTGTGCCCGAACTGGATGGGCATCGAGGACATAAAGATTGTTTCCTTGCGATTGCCATAAATCAGTTGGCTCGAACCTGACTCTGTGAAATATGCTATCGCCGGAAGCCTGAAAACACTCGTCAAGCGTAATGGGGTATTCTTGTTTGAACATCTTGAGGTCATAGTCGAGTTCCTCAAGCTTAATTCGCCGCCAAATGATTTGCCCAGCAGAAAGTCCACCTTTAACAAGCTGTGGCTCTTCCCATTCTGGATTAAGGGTGCTGAGAACATGCTTTTCTTCCTCAGGAGTTAGATCTATGGCATATTCTTTATAGGTTTGTAGGCCAAAGAAGTGACACTTCCATTCACTCCGACCCTCATAGGCGCGCAGAACGCGCTTGTGGTAGTCATTACCAACTCCATTCCCGGTGCTTTCAATAGCTATCTCTCCGCTCATAGGCACGGCCTGTAGAAGGCCAGAAAGAATATCCTTCGGATTAGGCCAATAGGCATACTCAGAACAATGGCAATGTGTAACTGTATCCCCACGACCAAACTTCTTGCTCCCAGCAGTTCCTATATAGATCATGCTGTCCATTTTAGGAAAAGTTATCACATTCATCCCACTCCGGCCAATCACTGGAGCTGGGCCTCGCAGGTTATTTAAGAAGTAATGACATCTAGAAAGAAGCCTCTGTGTACTTTCTCCTTCATGAGAGATAATCACAGCTTTCACATTTCTTTTACGAAGGCAAGCCGCTGTGTATCTCGCCAGAAAATAACTAGAAACCCCTGGCTGGCGAAGCTTAGGGATCAAATCCCTCCCAGTTAGATTTTCATCTAACTCTCTTTGCACAGAGTTTAGAATGAAATCTACATCCTCGCCTTCTTTGTTGGCGATCTGGAAGAGACTTTCTATGATTAAAGCTTCGGGCGTCATCGACTTTCTTCTTTATCCATCAAATGTTTTAGGTGGTTCTCAAGTAAAGTTTCAATTCTGACTAGGCGTTTGTCAAAGCCAATTAATTTCAAGTGAAGTTTCCATAAAGCATAACCAACTAAGCCCAATAACGGAGTTCCGCCAGCAGCTACAATACGGAGTAGTTCCTCCATTACATCCTCCGCCTTCTTCTTATAACTGGTACATACTTTGCGCCCCCAGGCACAGGTGGGGTTGGATCATCTAGAGTTATACCCCCATAGAGATCAAGAAGATGTGCTCTATCATCTGCATCTACAGCTCCATCAGCTTCGAACTGGGCATGGATATATAATCCGTCTGCAAAGTTAAGCATAGCAAAACGCTTTTCTCGAGTGTCAATCGCCACATTTCTATACTCCTACAACAATCTCCTGCTTGACTGCATCAGTTCCATCATCACTTACGGTCGCCTGCTGATCGACCGTTGTCTCGTTGTCAGCAAACAGTCGCCACAAGGTAGAAGACTGTTCCTTTCGATTTCTATAGGCCTTGTAGATATGGCCGATAGCTTGCCGATGGGTCGGAGTGAGAGGTGGCGCAACCTGGCCAGGCAAGGTTATTGTATCTACATTCATTACATCCAGAACTTCGGTATTGACCTGGGCCGGAGTAGCTCTGGTCGTAATCGCTGCATCAATGTTAGCACCAGCAAATGAGATGCTATCAGATAGAATTGCGTCCCTGATCTCATTAACCGCAGTTGTGGCTAGTTCCGCTGATCCAATCGCATCTGTAGCAATCGCTGCCGCATCAATAGCTCCAGCAGCAAAAGCGGTTGTGGCAATTGCACCAGTTGCAATCTGATCATCTCCAATCGCATCAGTCGCTAGTTCGCTTGCTCCAATTGCGTTAGATGCGATAGAAGCTGCGGTGATCACATCTGCTTGGATTCCACTAACATCTGCATCCACCGCACCACCAACGAGAGCATTCGGAGCAACCATTGCAGCTTCGGTACCCAACCAACTCTGAATATCCACCCCAGCCTGTGGGATGATTACATAGGTCTCGGTGGTTAAGCTAACTGTAACAGCTGGAGCAAAGGTAATAACCCCACCTGTGTTAGCAAATTCTGTTACGAGCCTTGACTGTCCAGCACTCGCGCCAGAAGTAATTACAATCATCCAGCCATTGAAGCGATCATCCGCTTCAGTTCTGGCCGCATCGGTTATCGAGGTAGTTGAACCACTATCCGCCGTTCCAACAACTCCATCTTGAAGTTTATCACTTAGAACTGCAGCAGCATTTGCATTGTCGTCAATTGCTTGAGTGTTAACGTCTGGGCGTCCAGCGGTAGCAGCGGTTACTATTGTACCAAGCCAGTTTTCGACATTTATATCCGGCAAGCCATTGGATAGAACTACTGCTGTATCCAAGAACTCAATGGTGTTTACATCTGGTACTCCGGTTGTCGCAGGGGTTGGGGCTAGTGTCGCAACAAAATGAGTAACATCAACTTCAGGAACACCAGTTACACTCTGGGCTGGAATAGCCCCACCTGCCCACTCTGTTGGGTTGACACTGGGGATACCACCAGTAGCTGGAGTTGCAACAACTACCCCAAGCCAATCCTCAACATTGATATCTGGAAGCCCATTAGACAACACAACCGCAGTATCAAGGAACTCAACTGTATTCACATCAGGCACACCAGCTGTACTTGGGGCTGGCACAGTGGTGTCTATCCACTCTGTCACATTGACCCGAATATCCCCAGCTTCTTCTGGATACATAACTATCGGAGTTGTTTTCGCTCCGCCAGTTGAGGTTTGCACAATGATTGCGATAGTATCCCCATTCATCTCTGCCGCGGTTAAGTCTAGGAAGTACATCCCAGAACTGGTAGCGATCTCTGTTGCTTCCGCGGTTACATCAGAAAAGCCAGCACCATCTATGCTAACTTCACTATCCAGGCCAGTTGCACCCGTCACCAGATCGCCGTCTGCATCCAAGATTGGAAAAGTTACCCTATAGGCCACATTCTTTTCAGGAACCGGCCTTCCATCTGTAGCAGCCATCTACCAAGTCCTCCCAAATCTTAACCCACCAGGAACTAACCAATTCAAGCCACCCCAGCGACGCATTGTCGGATGTCCGCCAATACCTGCTAAGGCTATCCCATTGTAAAGATCTAAAAGAGTTGCTCTGTCCGACGCATCCACTGTGCTATCGACTTCCTGAGTCACAAGTATATGCGTACCATCCGAAAAATTCAACATCGAGAAACGGCGTTCGCGGGTATCTATTGCCATTTTTGTCTCCTATGCTGGTCAAATTTTGACCGCCTTTCTATATGGACTACCATGTTCTTCCAAACCTCCCCCCAGAACGATTTCCATCCATACCAGGGATTGCACCCCATCTTCTCATTGTAGGCTGGCCAGCTGCAACAACCTCAGTTGCAACTCCAGAATAAGACCAGCCAGCTTCCCAACGCCATTCTACATCCTTGCCAGAGTTTGGGGTTACTCCAGGAATTAGTGGCAACCAAACACCAGATACACTTTTCCGTTTCTCAGCAGTGTTAATATCACCAACCGAGAAAACCGAAACATCGGCATCCATGTGGAACGGGCCGAAGGGGTCGGCAGCTAATTGGCGTACTTCCTCTGTACTAATAGCACCATCAAGGTAAGCAAAATAATCAATATCTGCATCTAGACTTTGGCTGCCTGCGGTTTGCCCTCTATTGCCCATCATCAGATCAACATCGGCTGGCTCGGTATAAGAATTCGTGGCGGATGAAAATAATGAAAGTTCAACACCATCAAGATAGATTCTGTGGGAGTCCCCAGATGCAAATCGAACATAAGTTATAAAATATTCCGTATTAGCAACAAGTACGCTCAAATTAGACCGCGCCATAAAAACCCCGTCAATAATTATAGTAACCCGGCTTGCCTCTAATTCCATTTGAGCCAGATTGGCAACATTGTCGGGGGAAAATACTGTACCTCTAGCAGTTGCCGCTCCAGTCTTTACCTTTGCTATTAAAGTTATCTTATCGGGGTCTGTGAGATTAAGCGGCCCATTTAATGTTGTCACCATATTATCTTCAGTTTGCGAAGTGGGAAAATTAACACGGTTTCCACTTGGCCCGGGCTTCCAAGTAGGCACATTGCTAGTCGTGTCCCAATTAAATTTTAACCCTTTAACGAGATCAAAATTGCTTGTGCCGCCGCCTTCCCAAAATGGCACGACTAATCTTGCCCTCTTCCAAAACCACGCCCACTCCGGCGCGACGAGGCCGGGGGATAAGGCCCACTTGCGCGGCTTCTTCAGCAGCGCAGACATTAGACGCTCACGCCGTCAACCTGATAGGAAACCCGAACCCGGTGTGTGGATGTTGCGCCGTCAGCCCGCGCCGAGATAAGAACATATTGCCCGTTTCGCGCGTCAACCGTGATGCTGTCGTTGTTCTGGTTATCACTATCGGTGGTGGTCTGCGGGTCCATGATGAAGCGGAACGCTGCCATTTTATAAAGCGCATAGGGATCACCCGCAGCCGTGGTGGTTGTCACGGCATGAGTCGGAACCACACCATCATCAGAAGCCACAGAGTCCACTATT
>SDBT01009346.1_pt1 | contig 15911 bp, 11 predicted proteins | sample 2277101 | NCBI WGS metagenome assembly SDBT01 (sample SAMN10404973, study PRJNA504765) | marine sediment metagenome | isolation source: marine sediment core GS10_PC15, 103 cmbsf | place: Arctic Ocean: Southern Knipovich Ridge | collected 2010 | reverse complement strand
GGTATCATACACAAACATCACTCCGGCTGCTCGGGTCAAAAGCGGCCAGTGAGAAGGATTTTTTCATTTTGGGGTCAGGGTCTCCGAGAGTATCGGACGACCATCGCGGCAGTTCCTGCCAAGATTGCTATGCAATAGAGGTGTAATGTTTGTGCATTGGTAAAGGAGGTTTGCCCATGGCACTGACGCTGAGGGAAAGTATTTGCAGCGCCAGAAAGTTGCCTCGCGACCCGGCGATTCTTGCAGGACGGGCCGAATTGCTGTTGCCCCACGAGCGTGAACTGATCGAGGCAATTCTCATCAGGGGCCAGAAAGTTCTTTCCGTATCTCGCATGACCGGGCTGAGCCCACGGGCGGTGTCCAACCGCGTCAGGAAGATATCCAGGCGGATGGCGAGCAGGAAGTTTCTCGATACTGCACGCGCGCTTGGGTTTCTCACGCGTGAGGATGCTTCCCTTGCGCGCCTGAAGTTCTGCGCCGGAGTCTCCGAGCGCAAGCTTGCAGCCGATGTGGGCCTGAGTTCGTACCTATTGCGGCGCCGCCTCGATCGCATCAGTGCGCAGATCGTAATGATCAAGCGGTTCCGCCGCGCCGCCAAACGCCACGGTGCGCTTGTCGCTCACGAGAAACTTGCTGAGAGTTACTCATACGAATCTACCGGGGGCTCATCAGGCGGCAGCTATACCAACTGGCGAGACTGACGCCAGGGGGAAAGTCTGTTCCCATCTAAACTGCATTTCTTTACGAGAGGAGTCGTTCATGTCACCACGCTCAAAGGAGCATAGTTGGAGTGTGTCGCTCAACGTCGAGATCGCTCGGCCGATCCCGGCTAGCATCGATGCCGGGCGAATCGCCGGTATGTTCGGTCTTTCAGGCGGAACGGAGAAGTTGTACGAAGATTTCACGTTTGCGATTTCGCCTGGCCAGATAGTTGCTATCACCGGGCCCTCTGGCGGGGGTAAGAGTATGCTGCTAGCGGCCGCTGAAAAAGAGATACGCACCTGCGTGAAACTCGATACCGCCGGACTTGGCCGCTCGAGCGAACCTGCGATCGCCGCACTGAAAGGAGGAACGCTGGGCGAGAAACTCAATATTCTTTCGCGCTGCGGACTCGCCGAGGCCGCCACGCTCGTTACGCCCGCGAGGCATTTGTCGGGCGGACAGCTTTACAGGCTCGCACTTGCCCGCGGGGTTCATGCAGCCGCTCGCCGCAAATCGCCCACGCTTGTCATTGCCGATGAATTCGCCGAATCGCTCGACCCGGCGACGGCTGAGATTCTCTGCACCCAGACGCGAAAGCTTGTAAGCGGATCACGCATTGCGATGCTGCTTGCCACTGCAAGATCTGAACTGGTTGGTTCCCTTCAGCCTGATTCGCTTGTGGTCAAACCGCTGCGCGGTCCGGCAAGCATCATCGACGGGCGATCCATCAGGCACCCAGCGGCCAGGAAGTGGCGGATTCAGCGAGGAACAATCTCCGATTACGATGCGTTATCGTGCTTTCATTACCTTGCCGGACGCCCGGCTACCCACAAACGCGTGTATGTCATACGCTCCGGGGCGAATCGGCCCGCCGGCGTCCCCGAGGTAGCGGCTGTCTGCGTAGTTTCCCCTCCGCTGGCGAACGTTCGCGGGCGAAATGCGGCTACGAATCGTCGCTACTGCGGCCCTGACCGTCGCTCGGCGATGCTTCTGCTCAACAGCGAAGTCGAGAGCATCTCACGCGTGGTGGTGCATCCGATCTTTCGCGGCTGCGGGCTGGGTGTGAAGCTGGTCCGCCACGCAATCGCAGACGCTCAAACTCCGCTGGTCGAGGCTTTGGCGGCGATGGGTGCGGTGCATCCGCTGTTTACCAGGGCGAAAATGACGGGCTACGATTTACCGCCAGATATGCACATGGCCAGGTTCATCAGCGCCGCCGAATCGGTCGGAATCCGCGCCGAGCAGATCACAGCCGTTCAGCCAGTGCGGAAACTACTGTCCAAACGAACCAAAGCCGCCAGTTTTTTGCGGAACGAAATCAACAGATGCATCCAACGGGTGTTTTCAACTGCTCAACTGTCTCGCCTGGCAGATCCGGTCGCCGAACTCGCTCGCCGGGCGGGCAGGCAGTACGTTTACTATCTCATTTCTCGTTAGAGGGAGAACTCTCATGTCATCATCTCACGACCGTACACCGCGCCTGCGCAGGATCGCATTGGGCGATCTTGTTGTCCGTCGCGGTCACGCCAATAGCATCTCGCCTCGGGTCAAGGGGGCAATCGCAGCCCATATCTCAGCGGCAGGTTTATATCCTCCGCTGATAGTTCGCCCGCACGAAAACCGGGCCGGTAAGTTCGAGATCATAGACGGCCATCACCGGGCGGATGTGCTCGGCGAACTGGGCGCGCCCGATGCGCGTTGCGAAGTCTGGCCGATAGATTCCGATACGGCTGAATTGTACTGTGCAACGCTGAATCACCTTCGCGGCAGGACCAACGCCATCGCCAGGGCAAAGCAGATCAAGAAACTGATAAAACGTCTGGGAGATCAAAGCGTGCGAAAGCTTCTGGCGCTGACGCCGCGAGGACTGCGACAGCTTTTTGTTCATCTCAAACCACCGGTGGTGAACAGCGCCGCGACGTCGCTCGATCTGACGCCGATTGCATTCCACTTACCGACGAGCAAGGCAAAACGCCTGAACGCCACGTTGAGCAGACTGTCCCAAAACGGACGCGCCGACGGACTCATGAAAGCTATCCGCCTCGCCGAAGAATCGCTGAACCGCGCAGGAGGGCGCCAAAATGTCTGATGTATTCTTTAATGGTCCGAGTTTGATCGGTACGTCGGGCAAGGCAAGTCCGCCGCGTCGCAAACATAGCCGCAAGGGCATAATCGCCGCCAAAGCGCCAAAAAATCGCGAGCAACTGGCTCGGTTCGTAGCTAAATATCTCAAGCTCAAGGTGCCGCTGCGGAGCGTTTGTGAGCATCATAGTTCGCCGCTGGATTACTTGGCTGCCAGCTTTTTCGGTCAGGACGATCTGGTAATATGGGCCAATCGCGGCGGCGGTAAAACCATGCTTGCAGCGGCGGCTACCATTCTGGACGCGCTGTTTCGCGGGCCGTTGAAGATGCGGATTCTCGGTGGCAGCTTCGATCAATCGGACAGGCTGGCTGACTATGTTCGCTCTATGATCCAGAGGCATCCGCAACTGATCGCGGGCAGAGCTACCAAAACTCGCGTCGATCTGTGGGGCGGGTCTGACCTGCGAATGCTCACCCAGTCCCAGCGTGCGGTTCGCGGCCTGCACGTGCAGAAGATTCGCTGCGACGAGGTGGACCTGTTCGACGCCGATGTGTGGAAGGCCGTTCAGTTCGCCACGCGTTCGTCCGGTGCATCGAGGGGCAGCATCGAAGTGCTCTCGACGCTGCATCGCCCGAGCGGACTGATGCACCAGCTCGTGAACCAAGCCGCCTCTGGAATCGGCGGATACAAGCTCATTACGTGGTGCCTATGGGACGTCATCGAGCGTTGCCCGCCCGAGCGAAAATGCGCCGGCTGCTCGCTGGCTGACGATTGCGGCGGGGTTGCACGAAAGGCGGAGGGGTTCTTCTCCATCGACGATGCGATCACCATCAAGAATCGCTCGTCGCGGGCGTCTTGGGAAGCCGAGATGCTCTGCAAGGGCGCCCAGAGAGATTCGCTTGTATTCGGTGAATTCGATATGTCGCGTCACGTTCGCACGTTCGATTGGCAGGCGGACTGGCCGACGTATCGGGCGATCGATTTCGGATATCGCAATCCGCTTGTGTGTTTGTGGATTCAGGTCTCGCCGGCAGGGGTTGTGCACGTCTGCGACGAATACGTCCGCAGCTGCCTGTCCATAAGCAAGCACGCCGAGGAGATTCTCTCCCGCGACCGAATGCCCGTGGTGGCGACGTATGTAGACCCCGCCGGTCGACAGAAGGAATCCACCAGCGGGGCGGCCTGTACGGAGATGCTCGCCTCGGCGGGAATCGGCTGCACCTGGCGGGGCAGCACGATAGCCGAAGGGATAGAACTGATCCGCTCGGCGCTCGACCCGGCCGATGGTCCGGAGCGATTGGTTATCCATGCTCGCTGCAAAGAACTCACCGCCGCGTTCGGCGATTATCATTACGGCAGGGCGGATAAGCCCGACGCGGACAAGCCAGTCAAGGACGGTCCCGACCACGTGCTGGACGCGCTTCGTTACTTCTACATCAACCGCATGCGCCCGCGAATCGCCGTCCGGCGTGGGCAGTATTGATTGGGCTGCAATGCCATTCAATCGCCGCTTGAAGGAAGTTTTGCTATTACAAAGGCGGCATCTCGCTACAATGCTGCCCAGCGGGTTGTTAAGAGGTCACAGTTCATTTTTAACAGAAGGGGCTGCACATGAACGCATTGTTTCTGGAACACAAAGGGAAGATTCTCTTCCTCGTCATCGGATCGGTGTTATTCCTCGGCTACAAAGGATGCGATACGTGGGCTGTCAAGCAGAGAAAGGATTTCGCAAGCGGCAAGACCATGGCCGAACCGCTTATCAAGGATGTTCTGACGTGGGCGATAATGTTCGAACCGTTCGACAGTTTCAGGAAACCCGACCCTGCCGATGAGGACTTCTGGGATGAAATGACCGGATTTCGTTTCCGCGTGAACTTTGAAGACATTAAGGTCTTTGTCAGTGCCCCGGAAAAGCTGCTGTTCGAGTGCGCGACGACAAACCGGGAGACAGGCCTGACCATCACGATTGACGGTGCGTACGAGGTCGAGTCCGATACGTTGGAGTTCGAATATTCAACGATGGGATTTCTCGGTGATCGCGACGGCTATCGAGTTATCGCCGAATTGATTGATCATGACGACACCAGTAGCGAGTGGCAGGTGCAGTATCTGACGCCCGGGAAGGATACAATCGCGGATTCCGGCGTGCTTACAGTCAACCAGATCACACGCGAGAGCGGCCTGACGATCACGAAGACCGAGACTGCCCGCTACAAAAGCGAAAACGCAGCCCGCAAAGAGTTCGTGGTTGAAACCGACATGAGCGAGTAGTAGAACGCACCTTGTTGTGCGGACGGAGAAGCTTTTATGGCGAATAACAACGTATTCATTAACGGTAAAATCGTACCTGCCGCCCAGGCGACGATCTCCGCCGCAGACGCCGGCCTGCTGCACGGGGCTTCGGTGTTCACGACGATGCTCGCACACAAGGGTGTGATCTTCAGGTTCGACGCACACCTCGACCGCCTGCTGACGGCCGTGGCGAAAGTGAACATGCGGATCACAGCCGACGCCGAATCGCTGCGAGAGGCCACCTATGCGCTGCTAAAGGCCAACGAGCTGGCCGAAGCTCGCGTGCGGATCACGCTTACGCCCGGAGTAGTTTCCCAGCCCGACGCAGCACCGACGGTGATAGTTACTGCCGATCCGCTGCCGGAATATCCGCGACAGTGGTACGACGAGGGGCTGACTGTAGTGGTGAGCGATCTCAAGCAATCGCCCGAAGACATCACCGTGGGTATCAAGACCGGATGCTATCTGCCGCGAATCATCGCTCGCCAGGCCGCAGCCGAGAAAGGGGCGGACGACGCCCTCTGGTACACCACTGACAACCACCTCGCCGAGGGATGTTTCAGCAATGTCTTTCTCGTGCTCAACGGCGAACTGTTCACCCCGCCTGAGGACACGCCGATATTGCCCGGAGTTGTGCGAGCGGCTGTCATCGAGTTATGCGAGCAGTTGCAGATCGCCTGCCATAGCGACAAAAGCTTAACCGTCCACGACATGCTGGCCGCTGAGGAAATATTCCTTACCAGTTCGTGCAGCGCGATTCGCCCTGTTGTGCGGGTGGAACGCCATGCCGTCGGAAGCGAGAAGCCCGGCGAGATCACCAAGAAGCTGATGGCTGCTTATCGAGAGTTACTCGACACCGAATGCGCGCAATGATGCTCTAATGGGAGACGGACAATGAAAGTTCGCGAGATAGTTGGTGCATTGGACAAAATCGCACCGCCGCAATACGCCGCCGATTGGGACAACGTCGGACTGCTCGTGGGCGATAGCGAAGCTTCCGCCCGCAAGATGATGCTCTGCATCGACCTGACCGAGCAGGTGCTCGCCGAGGCGATCAAGGCCAAAGCGACGATGGTCATGGCCTACCACCCGGTGATCTTCAAATCGATATCGCGCCTGACCGCACAGGCCAATCCGGTCGTGCATGCGGCATGTGCAAAGGGGATAGCGGTATATTCGATGCACACGGCGCTGGACGTTGCGCCCGGCGGAACGAACGACGTGCTGGCTGACCTGCTCGGAATCAAAGACGCCCGGCCCATCGAACCGCTCACCCAGAGTGGCGGGTATAAGGTGATCGTCTTTACGCCTCCGGAAAACTTCCCGCACGTAGCCGATGCAGCTTTCGACGCCGGTGCCGGTACCATCGGTAACTATGATCGCTGCACGTTCTTCTCGCACGGGATTGGCACGTACTACGGAGGTCCGCAGTCCAAGCCCGTTCTCGGCCAATCCGGCCGTCAGGAAGCCGACGAGGAGATACGCCTGGAGCTTGTAACGCCCGCTTCCAAGCTCACAAGCGTGTGCGACGCGATCCGCGCATCGCATATGTTCGAGACACCTGCGATCGACATCTACAGGCTCGCCGAAGCGCCGGCTGGCGTTGGCATGGGGCGAATCGGAAGGCTCACCCGACCGGTCATGGCCGGGACGCTCATTAATCGTATCAAGAAGCAGACCGGGCTCAGTAAGGTGCTGCTGGCCAAACCGGACAGCCCGCGTGGGAACGGTAAGGGTCAGTTGGTCAGCGTCGCTGCCTGTGCCGCCGGTTCGTGCGGTTCGATGTATAAGTTGGCTGTAGAGGCCGGTGCTACGTTCTACCTTACCGGAGAGATGCGACACCACGATGCACTGGCGGCGACGGCGGCGGGGCTGACGGTTCTCTGCCTTGGCCACTCGAACTCCGAGCGGATGACCCTTGCACGGCTGGTCAAGCAGTTGAAAGTATCCCTGCCCAAGCTGGCTGTTTCGGTAGCGAAATCGGACGCCGACCCTTTCAGCATTGTCTGAGGCAGCGGGGGAGCCCGTGAAGGTGGGGCTCTCCCGGCGTGCCGGGACCGCCCCAGCCTACAAGTGACCTTTCCATGGGTGCCACTACCCTTCAGGGTAGTGCGGACTTGTATAGCCCCCGCGCAATCGTAGCCGAACACCACCATGAAGGGTGGTGGCACCCTGTGATGGCCATTTACACAAGCAAGCCGTGGCACCCCCGATTCAAAGGTTTCAGGCAGGGAACAGAAGAGGCCTAAGAGTCCACCGGTTGTCGGACTTCGGCGAGTGCTTCGAGTATCGCCCGGGCCTTTACAAGCGTTTCGCGGTATTCGCTTTCCGGCTGGGAATCGGCGACTATCCCTCCTCCTACCTGGATGTGCAGTTTGTCGCCGTCGCAGACGATGGTTCTGATTGCGATGTTCCACTCGGCGCAGCCGTTGACGCCCACGTACCCGATGCATCCGGTGTAAGGCCCGCGAGCGACGGTTTCGAGTTCGTCGATGATCTCCATGGCGCGAATCTTCGGTGCGCCTGTTATCGATCCACCCGGGAAGGTCGCCCTGATGAGCTCCGCCGGGCCAACGCCCGGGCGAAGTCGCCCTTCGACGGTTCCGACCAGGTGAAACACGGTGGGATGGGTTTCAAGGCGGCAGGGGTCGGTCACTCGCACCGTCGAGAACTCGCACACCCGCCCGATGTCGTTGCGGAGCAGGTCGATGATCATGGCCAGTTCGGCGTTGTCTTTGGAGCTTGCCATGAGCTGTCTTGCAGCATCGGCGTCGGCGTCGCGAATGCCGATTCTCGGACGGGTTCCCTTTATCGGGCGAGTGAGGACGTAATCGCCCTGGACCCGCAGGAACAGTTCGGGCGAGCTGGATAGTATCGCGCAGGGCTCGCCGTCGATATCGAAACCGAGATAGGCTGCATACCATGCCGGGTTGCGGCGACGAAGCGCGCGATAAACGTCTCGCGGTGCCGGTGGATCGTTCAGCGTAAATCGCTGGGAGAGATTCACCTGGAAGATATCGCCTGCCGCGATGTACTCCACGCATCTGGCTACCGCGGCGCGGTACTCGTCGGGCGTGAAGTTTGAGATCGTTTCTCTCGCCGGTTGAACGCGGGACTGGGCTTTTTCGATGGCTGCGGGGAACGGTTCTCGCGGCAGCGCGGCGGTGTTGGAAGCAATTCGTCGCAACGCTTTGGCGGCGACGCCTGCCCCGGGCGGCGCGGAATCGAACTTTAATTCCGCCAGCCACCACGCATTTTCGAGCGCATCGTAGATGAGCGAAGCATCGTAAAAACCCAGCATCAGATCCGCAAAACGGGTGTCGCGCCTTGCCTTTGCTGGAAGCTGCTCGACGTTGCGGCCGAGTTCGTAACCGAGATATCCGTACCAACCGGGACCGTAGGGCAGCTTTGCGTCGCGACAATTAGCCGCCACTGCACCAAAGACTCGATTGAGGGCTTTCCACAGTTGGTCGTCGCCATCGGCTAGTACGTTACCGGCCCGGTCGGTCAGAATTCCGTCGCGTGCGGAAATGACATCGAGTGGGCAGCATGTGAGTATCGAGTAACGGCCGTACTGATCGTGAAGCGCAGCCGAGTCCAGCAGTACAGGCCCGTCGAACCTGGCCAATGCGTCGAGCATCGCACCGGGGGGAGAGTCTATTGACACCCGCTCGATTACGACCTTGCCGGAATAAATTGTGTCGTTGAAGAACATCAATTGTGCTCGGTTCGCCGCGTTATTTGGTCGCGACGGTGCGAAACTCCTCTACTGTTAATTCGGCGGCTGCTTTGGCGGCGGCTCGGATGAGTGGATCGTCCTGGTCGGAGAACCGTTCAATCAGCTTATTGGCCCATCTGACGTCGCCGTCGTTCAGAGCATTGTAGCGAAGAACGCCCAGATAAAGAATCGCCTGCACGCGGAAAGATCGATCCGCGTCATTGGCTGCAATGTTGAAAATATCTCCGGGACTCACGTTGCTGAGCGTCCAGACGATGCGAGTTTTGGCGTCGTAGAAATCTCGAAGATCGGCAAGTGCGTCTTGATACTCTTTCAGCCGCGATAGTGCGAGCTTGTCCGTCCGCCCGCTGCGATTGTGCAGCGTGATGAGTCCGCCGACCGCAGCGCTCTGGATGTACAGCCCTTTGCGGACCATGTCCACTCTGGCTCGCTCGGCGACCATGTGATGGCCGAGCACGAAAATATCCTGCATGATCTTGCGTGCCCGCTCGAACTGTGCCTGATCTACACTCGCGATGGCCATGCCGGACAGGACAGTGTACAGCTCCAGCAGATCCTGGGCGGGTTTGTAGGAGTATCCGACCTCGAATGCATCGGGCGTGTGGACGAAGGTGAATCGCATTTGCTTTTTCATCGCACCGATTGCCACGTGGCGGTGCGCTCGGTGAAAGTCATTGGCGCCAGCCATGGAGAATTCGCCGAGTTCGCGCATCAGCTCGATGGCCTTGCTGTAATCGTCGCCAGCGTTTCCCGCTTCGCAGGGGGCCTGTTCGAGGACATACGTTATGGGTAGATCGACGGTGTGAAGGTCCATCGCACCATCGGCGAGTGTTGCCTCGGTTGGTTTGGAAGGTGCCGGTGCGAGCAGGAACAAACCGAGAACAGCAGCGCCGCCCACGACGACAATCGCACCCAGTAACCATCCGATTTTCTTAACCACGTCATCGCTCCAGAGGAAAGTTTTCTGCTTCGATCGGACAATGAATATCGTTTTGTGGCGGCCACTTCAAGCGAACCGGGCACTCTGGAAGTTGCAACCCTACAAATCGTCAATCGTCAACTTGTCCGGCGTAGCCTCGGCGAAGCCGGATCGAAAATCGCCAATCTGAGTCTATCGCCCGAGCGGCAGGTACAGCGTTCCCAGCAATCGCGGATCGTAAAAGTGCCTGCTCGCGCCCGACCAGCTCGACGCTTCGTCTCCCTGGGTGGCAAATCTTGCGAAATTGACGCCCCAGAACGGGACATTGGCAGCCGGACCGAATGAATCCAGCGGGATGGCGAGTTCGACGATCCAGACGCCTTCCTGTGATCCGACGGCTGCTCTGGCCCGCGCCGGCCAGGGTGTGACCTCGCCCAGTGGCGGGTCGCTCTGTATGCCTCGCTCGGTGATGATCGAACCGTTCGCCTTGACGATCAGGTGATAGAGTTCGTCGGCTCCGGCCGCCACCGCACCGGGATCGAAGATAATCTCCACCATGTCTTCACCGGTGGCGAGCAGCTGTTCGTACTGTACGAAATTGGTCGCCTTCGCCATGAGCATGTCCAGGCGCGGCTCTTTGCATCGGAATGCGAAGTAGAGATTGCGGTCGTCGTGCAGCACAAAGACGCGAGTCTGCCTGTTCGCCAAGCCGCCGTTGCGACGCCCGCGCCTGCCGATGAGCTTGAATTGCCCTGCGGTATTGCCCGCTCGCATGGGCCAGTCATCGAGGCTTCCATCGATGATAATTTGTCTGTTCAGCCTGCCTGCCCGGACGAAAGCCACTTCAGCCTGGATCGTTGTTGAGACGCCCGGAACCGATGTCACCGTCACCGGCAGGGTAAATTTTCCGTTGGAATCCGTCGGAGCGTACGAACCCTGCGCCGAGAGAGTAACCAGTTGCCTGGCGGCCGGTGGAATGGCGCGGATGTGTTGGCTGGCCTGGACAGCGACCCATCCTTCGGGCAGCGAATCGATTCCGGCATCGAGCTCGACGTGCGTGGAGTATTCGTTGAACAACTCCAGCATGATCGTCGCCTGGAGGGGCGGGTTCGCACCATCGGCCGCCGGAACGGACGGGCCGGTAACTCGCGAGCGAATCTGGTCGAGCCGCAACGAGTGCGTTGTGATATCGAATTCCTGCCACATCAGATATTCGTCGAGAGGCGTGGGCGCACCAAGTGCCTCGGGGTGCACGGCGGCTTGGACGTCCGTTGCGAGAATTTTTTTCGCCTGTCGCCATGTGCGCGGGTCTTTGACCCATCCGTCCAGTCGCGGATCGAGATAGTTATCGCCGGTGGAATCCAGCCCGGCGTAGCGTACCATGGCGTTGAGTATGGCAGTGGCGTTGGCGAGCTTGCCCCTGCTCCGAAGCAGGTGAATGTATGCGGCGTCCTGCAAGCCGCGACGCAGCCGCTTGAGACGGATCGATGGAAGCACTTCGTCGCGCCCGGCGATGGAACCGGGGTAGAACAAAGACGTCTGCACAGCCCCGTTGGTCCGCATCGTTGCCTCGGACTGCCAGTTCAGCACATCGGTCAGTAGCAGGCCCTTGCAATTGTACTTCATGGCGAACCATGCGAACGCTCGGATATCAGCAGGGGCAGCGAGGATTCCAAGCGACGGAAGGTAGGGAACCTTGCCCGGTGACAGCCACAGCCCAGCCAGCGGATGGTCGGATTGTGTCTGCGAATGATCTGCCCTCGGGTCGAGCCACTCAGCCGGAGGTGCGTGGATATCCACGAGCTTTGCGAACCCATCGGGGACATTCCATCCGGTCAGCTTGGGCGGTTTGACGGGCAGGGTGCTCAGCAGTGGTACTTGCGGATCGGCGTTGCGAACCATTCGGGCAAGATGCCCGTAGCGTCTGTAAGCATCCGAATCGGGGGCTGATCTTTCAGGCCAGGCAAAAACCTGTCCTGCGATTCCGGGACGGTGAGCGAAATGTCGTTTGCAGTCGGCTATCGCATCTATGAAAGTCGAAGCATATTCCGGCGAGTTGACCCCGCCATAGTCCGCTGGGTCCGGCCAGTCGTCTCGCACCGGAATCGGCCAGGCTGGACACCCGACGCGGTCGGAAAACGCGCTGCCAGTAAGATACGGCATGACGATAGCGTCGTAATTCTCCCAGTCCATCCTGGCGTCGCCGAACCTGTCCCGTTTGAGCACGGGGCACATGGCGGTTTCGAACAGGTCGATCCTGTGATCGTGCGCCAGTTGCATGAGCTGACGCATGATTTTCAATCCGCTGCGGACGAGCGGGCGCCGTCGATCGAGATGCACCGGAACGTACGGGCGTCCGTCGAATCGAATGAACTCGGCGAATAGCGTGCGATAGTCGAACCCTCCGATTGCCAGCACCGGCCGCTGATCGGGAAGGACAAAATCGTACACCGTCAAGCCGAGCTTTCCGGTCCAGACGGTTTTGTCGTCAAGCAGAACCGAGACGCTGCCCGAATAGTCTCCCGGCAGGGCGAAGCGGGGAACCTTGAGGTCAACCCAGATCGCCAGGCGTTGATTGGCGTCCACTCGCAGCGACTTGTCCGGGGCGATGGGCACGAGCGCATCGTAATAGCCAGCCGGCTGCGGAGGAACGTCCATCAATCGCAGATACCACGAAGGGAACGACGAGATCGGAATCGCGATCATGCGGAACGCCTGGATATTCGCGGCGTCGATCTTCCTGCCTTCGGGAGATTCAAGCGAGTCCAGTTTGATCGTCAGGTTGTGGCAGGTAAGCGGACCGGCGTCTATGACAAGCTGAAAGCCCACCGTCTCGTTGGATGCCGAGAACAACTCAAGAGATTCACCTTGGACCGGGGCCTCTGTGCGATCGGTCAAGTGCACCATGTCGTCTGCGAGCCAGACTTGCTTGAGAGAGGCCTGATTGCAGCCGCCAAGCGAAACTGCGATCAAAGCTGCTATCGTCAGGGTTATCGGTCTGTATTGGTCCCACATGCCTGGTGATTGTAACGACTATTCGCCGCTTACGGAAGTCGCGTCAACAGGTTGTGTGGCGGGTTGAGTTGTCGGCTGCGGTGCCCAGGGCAGGATATAGACCGAGGCCTGCGGCCAGATGAGAGGTTCTTCCGTCGGGGCGGACTTGCTTCGAATGGGAAACTTGCCTTCGTTCAGCTGTCGAATCAGGCCCAGCGGTTCGAGTTGGGCAAGTACTCTCAGTTGGGGCATCGCTGCGGGTCGGAGGCTGTCGAACATGCCTTCGGTCAATTCGGCGGGATAACCGTAACTGTGCGCCAGACGCCACATCTCGGCCCAATTCACGACGATGTGCGTAACGCCCATTTCCTTGAGCCTGGCCATTATCTCCGCCGGATCGAGTCCATCCTGCACCATTTGCTGCAAGGGATGGGTATCGAAGACCGTCGCGTAGATAGTATCGTCGGGCCAATAGAAGGCGCGATTGTCGCCAATAAGCATAACGGAAGGTTGGTAAGATTCCGAGACCAGCCCAGCCTCAAAAAGCCAACGTGATGCGTGCAGATCCTCCTGCTCGATGGTGTGGAGGGGTTGCTGCCATCTAGCCGCAGCGCGGGAAGCATAGAAGGTATACTTGTTGTGGGCGGTCAGCAGGTTCACGCCCACCGCTGCGCACAATAGTGCTACGGCGACAGTGCGGCCCCAGGGTGCACCACTGGCTGATTGTCGCTTGCGCAACGGATTGTACTGCACGGTGGCGAGCCTGGAGAGCATGCCAGCCCCCAGCAGCGCCATTGGAACCAGCGCGGGGGTGAGGAATCTCGGAGGCATTCCGTGTGCGAACATCGCCCACATGGCGATCTGCACCATGAGCATCACCGCCAGCGAAACGTCCCATGCACCGGGTGAGTTTGTGGCTATGAGCACGCATATCGCGAGTCCGGCCAGTAGCATCCCCAGCCGTCCGAGATCCTCAGACGAGATCAGGTTTGTGAGCAGGAGTTCGGCACGCGTCGTCGGATGAGTTTGCTCCTGCCACGTCGCCGGAGCGGGAACGGGGGGGAGTTTCTCTGGACCGTGTCCGTCGACCCATCGCTGTTCGGACTCAGCCGACCAATGCCCTCGCCCGAACGTGCCCGTCGCCAACGGGAACACGGGATTGCCCGTATACGCATAGTTCCGAATCAGCCATGGCGAGAAAACTATCAGGGCGACCAGGCAGATAACCGGTAGATAACCGAGTACACGCCGGGTGTTGGGAATCAGCATCGCCGTAACCACCATCGCAACCAGAAGCGGCGCCGCGACCAGTCCGACCGAGAGATACTTGACGCAACATGCACAACCGATGGCCAGTCCGAGGCAGATTGCGGACCTGCCCCGTTGGGGTTTCAGTTTGTCGCGAAGGAACAACTCGCGCAGCCACAGCACGGCGAGTGTCATGTTCAGAATGATCCCCAGGTCCACCATCGCCAGCCAACTGAGCGAAAGCACCAGGGGGACGGTTCCCAGAAGGGCGGCTGCGAATCTTCCGCGTCCGGGCTGATCTTGCTCGGGGTCTTTGAGCGAACCGAATACCGCGCAGACAGCCAGCGCGGCGAACACGCCGTGGATCATCGTAGCTGCGTGCATGCCACCGTGCGCACCGGTTCGCAGGCACATCGCCAGCAGAAAAAGCATCTCGCCGCCCAGCGGATAGTAGCTGTAGCAGTTATGCTGAAGTTCAGTGATCTGCCCGGTGGTGATGTACTCTCTGGGTATCTGCAGATGATATTCGAGGACGTCGTAGTGATCGGCGAACAGGAGCATCCCCGGTGGTAAGGCGGCACCTGCGAGCCAGATTCCACTCGCCAGCGCCAGTAGAACCCACAGCAGGGACCGACCGTCGAATCTGGCGGGCATCTTCCAGCCTTCGATTGCTTTGAACCCGGGTTTGGCAGCCAGCAGAATTCCGATTCCGACAACAGGCCACCACAGCCACGGGGTGAGCGTGTTGGGCAACAGCGTTCCGACGGTAAGAATTGCAGTCGATAAGAGCCAGAACCCAGCCGTGCACGCGGTAGCCACACGCAAAGCAGCCGGGGCTTTCTCCGGAAGAAACGAGCGGATGACGAGGTACCCGTAGCCTGCCGCAGCAGTTGTTATCAATATCGCCAGGCCGCACTCGGTAACAAGCCTTTCCAGCAGATACACCGCAGCCACTACCGAATAGCCTGAAAGATGGATCAGCATGCCCGCCCCGGCGATCGCGATCATCGCGATCAGACCAAGTCGCGGAATCTGACCAGACTGATTTGTGATTTGTAATTTTCGATTTTCGATTGTTAAAAACCTATTTCCGCTCCCTGCCGGTCCCCGAAGGGGCAGGCGCGGCTAGCTGGTCTGTTTGTAATTTGAGTAATTAGTGTAATTCGTGGATTGATTTCTCTTTCAAATCACAAACCGAAGGTTCCCCGAAGGGAAATCATAAATCATAAATCACAAATCTTTAATCAGGTATTTGCCCCTGCGTCGCCAAGCTGTGTGTTGTATAGATGTTTGTACAGTGCGCAGCGGTCGAGCAATTCGGCGTGCGTGCCGACGTCGAGAATTATGCCTGCGTTCATTATGACGATCTTGTCGGCCTGCAGTACCGTTGCGAATCGGTGCGCGATCATCAGCGTGGTGCGGTCCTTGATGAAATCTTGCATGGCGTCGTGGATTCGCCGTTCGGAATCCGAATCGATCTGGCTGGTAGCTTCGTCGAAAATCAGAATTGCCGGGTCGCGAAGAATCGCACGGGCGATGGAAATCCGCTGCTTCTGCCCGCCCGAAAGCGTGGAACCGTGCTCTCCGACCATCGTGTCATATCCGTCGGGAAGGTCGCGTACGAATTCGTCGACAAACGCCTTCTTTGCCGCCTCGATAATCTGCTGCGGCTTGGGCCTGCGAAGCCCGTAGGCGATATTCTCGCCGATTGTCGCATGGAACAGCACGGTATCCTGCGTCACGATTGCAATCTGCCTCCGCAGCGATCGCAGCGAATACTGCGAAACATCTTTGCCGTCGATGAGCACCTTGCCCGAATCCGGATCGAGCAGGCGCGGAAGCAGGGACACCAACGTTGTCTTGCCGCACCCGTTGGGCCCGACGACGGCGACGGTTTGCCCGGCAGTGATTTCCAGATTGATATCCTTCAGCGT
>SDBT01009345.1_pt1 | contig 15912 bp, 13 predicted proteins | sample 2277101 | NCBI WGS metagenome assembly SDBT01 (sample SAMN10404973, study PRJNA504765) | marine sediment metagenome | isolation source: marine sediment core GS10_PC15, 103 cmbsf | place: Arctic Ocean: Southern Knipovich Ridge | collected 2010 | reverse complement strand
CCCTGGTATTTCCTCGGATTGCAGGAATTGATGCTTCACTTCCATCCTTTGGTTGCAGCTATTATCATTCCTACTTTGGCTTTGCTAGCCCTCGCCCTGTTGCCATTCTATGATTTCTCAACCCACAGTGTAGGTGTTTATTTCCGGTCCTGGCGAGGTCGTTCTCTCGCTTTGTTATCAGTTGGATTAGCCCTGGTCATTACACCTGTCTGGATGTTATTGGATGAATTTGTCCTCAACTGGGCAGGCTGGCTGCCCAGCTGGTCCAGCTTGATCTCCAATGGTCTCATCCCCTTCGTGGTTGTCTTGCTGGGCATCCTGTTTCTGGATAAGGTTATCCAAAAAATTTTCACGACCAACCACGAAGAACGCGTGTTGTTCTTATTTATATTCTTATTTACAGCATTATTGGTGCTCACGACAATTGGTATATTTTTCCGCGGTCCGGGCATGGAGCTTTATTGGCCGTGGGATATGCCGGTTCACGTGTAATGGAGGACAGACAGTGCAGTGCCGACCAGGGTCTGGAAACTGTCTTACGCACCACGCTCACCAATAATAAAGAGGTACTTATGTCGAAACAAAAAAACGGAGCACTGATATCCCGGAGCGATTTTTAAAAAACTGCCTGGAGCGCGGCGGGAATTATTGCCGTATTGGAATTCGGAGGGCTCTCTCTGTTTTACATGCAGCCACGCTTAGCCGAAGGAGAATTCGGGAGCATTGTCACGGTTGGTTCGGTGGATGATTATCCTCCAGGCTCTGTCACTCATATCCCGGATGGGCGTTTCTATCTTTCCCGGCTGAAAGATGGAGGTTTTCTGGCGATTTACCAGCGTTGCACGCACCTCGGTTGTAATGTCCCCTGGGATCAGACGCAGGGTAAATTCACCTGCCCATGCCACAACTCGCAGTTCACTGCTGATGGTGAGTTGCTTACCCCCCCAGCGCCACGCCCTCTCGATATCTTCCCCATCGTTATCGAAGACAGCATTATCAAAGTTGACACTGGAAATCCAATCGTGCGTCAAAACTTTGACCCATCGCAGGTGGTGTACTCATGACTGACAAACAAATGACTGACAGACAAATTACTGACAAACAAATTACCTCCCCCAATCATCAGAATATTGAACTCGTTGAAGTTCTGATTGGTCTTCTTGCTACCCTCATGATCGCAATCGGGGTTCTGGTCTATTTTTTTGGTGAGCCGGACCGGCTAGAAAAAGCTCAGGCTGCGCAGCTAGGTTCTGAACTTGACGATGCCATGACTCTCTACGCCGAGAATTGTTCGGTGTGTCACGGTATTGCCGGTGAAGGCATCGGTTCCATGCCACCACTTGACAACCTTGGTCTGCGTGAATCCGATTCTGACATCCTGTTTAAGATCATCGGACGTGGTTTGTACGGCACATCTATGCCCGCCTGGAGTAAAGAGGACGGCGGTCCGCTCAGCGATTACCAGATCGATGAGTTAGTGGTTCTCCTCCAAAATGGGAACTGGAAAGAGACTCATGACCGGGTTGTCAACCTGGGGTTAGCATCCCTGATCCCTTTTGTCACCGAACCCGATCCGGAAATTTTGGATGGGTTAGCTGATATCCCCGATGGAGAACTGCTCGCTCAAGGTGTCACTCTTTATGCCCAGGAATGTGTTGCCTGTCATGGCGCCGATGGATTGGGCACCTCTCTGGCGCCTGCTTTGAATGATCCCCAGGTGCGCGCCAAATCCGAGGATGAATTGCGGCGAATTATTCTTTATGGTGTACCCAGCACACTCATGGCCGGGTGGGAAAACGCTCTCAACGCAGACGAGATAGATGCCAGCGTTGCTCTCATTACCCAATGGGATCAGATTCCCACAGGGGCTATCCCTGCGCCAGATATCGCGGTTCCCGTGACTGAAGAATCCCTGGTCCTGGGGGCTGACCTCTATGCGGCAAACTGCTCGCGCTGCCACGGTCCCGATGGACAGGGAACACCGCGCGCCTCGTCATTGAATGTCAAAGGTTACCTGGAGGAGACCAGCGACCAGGTCATCCAGCAGATCATCACACTGGGTGTGCCAGACACTGCCATGCCTTCTTGGGGTGACCGCATGACCGATACTGAAATAGGGGCAATTGTGGGTTTCATTCGCTCGTGGGAGCCTACCGCACCGGAAGTGGCTGAACCAGCCCGCGGTGGAGGTGGTCCCTTGTGGAAAACTGGAGGCAGCAGCCTCGGAGGACGCTCTGGAGGTGGTCGGGGGCGTGATGGTAATAAAACGCCATAAGTGAGCCGTCAGGTTGATCAATCACATTTGACAGAAGTGTATAATAGTTTTGCTCTTGATAGGCACAGGGAACATATCTCTTTACCGGGATTAGCCGCACATGCAAGAAAAGAACTTCTGGATATTGATGTCGATTGTGGTTGTTGTTCTTAGCTCAATTTGTGTTTTACTGGTTGGGTATATGTATTTTTTTGTATTACCCCGCCCCAAAATTGCTGCACCCACACCCATTGTTAATTCGACGAAAACACCAATTATGACTGCCAACTATGGGGAGAATGGAACCATATTCCCTACTATCGCGTTGTCCATATCCTCGCCAAAACCAAGCAACACTGCTGTACCCCCTACAACCACAATTGCACCCCAATCCGGATTATCTCCCGAGGAATTCATCAAATCGTATTATTCTTTGATCAATCAACGCCAATATCAAACCACCTTCGCGATGCTTTCGGATAGTTTTAAGGATAGAAAACATTGCTGTAATCGAGATGGCTCATTTAAATTCGAACCTTATGAAGAATGGTGGGACAGCGTATCCGAAGTTACTATAATCTCGGTTGATACAAAAGGATGGGATAATACGTCGGCGAAAGTAATTGTAATGATCAATTATTATATGAATGATGGGCGTATCGTGGATAGCACCCACACTTTCGATTTGAAAGCTGACCCCTTGAGAAAAAGCTGGTTGATTGAATAGCGCGTAATTGCCAGATACTTTCTTGCAGAAGTAATTAAACACAAAGGTAGAGGTCTACGGTTATCTGACAACCAGTAGTCCCTCTACCTCTGTTTACTCACAAAAGCGAGACTGAATGTCTAAAAAAAGTTATATTACGCGAGACCTACGAGAGCGAGCAGCCAGGCAAGCCCCCAACTGACCACTACAATGGCAATCGCCGCGATAATCGCCCCCAGGAAACCATCCACCTTCATACCTGGCAGTATTTTGTCGCTGAGTATCAGGACCACCGCTGCGATTATTAATAATACTACAAAACCTAAGAATCCCACAAAAATGGTAATTCCCAGAAGACCAAGCAACCAAAAAACAATCGCATTAACGATTGCGATCACTATCGCTGCAATGATTGCGCTTCCGTATCCATCGACTGAAAGTCCGAGGTTAAGTTTACTCACGATCCAGATAACTACAGCAGAGACCAGGATCAATATAATGAGATCAATAAGTAGTTCCATTTCATATGCTCCTTTATTAAGATAAGTTAGTTGAAGATTTTCATGAGATCTATAAAAAATTTGTACTGGTTAATCTGTTTTTCTAATAAAATATCGCCTCCTTTCCGGGGATTTGACCAGGTCTTTGAGACCTTGCTGGTTTCACTCCAGGTTCACCTGGCGCCATATATGCATATATCGACGCTCATATATATTTCCGTTGCCGGTAAATCTGGCAACATCTTTACTTAACCAACAATAACACCAATAAAAACCCATAGTTACGATTGGTTCGTAAGTTTTTATGGGCTAACAATTAAACTCACCTATCCAAGCTTTCAATTTTTAATTATTTTCTCTTCATCAACTGGCGAGCCCATTCGTGATATTCGTCCCAGGTCTCCTACATTGATCGCGACCAGTGGTGGACACACTTGGCGTGTTCTTCAGGAGTTGACGAGCCATGTACATCTGCGACTGTTATTTCCTCCCGGTCTTCGGTTGATTCTAAGAGTGGTATCTCCTGATCGTTTTCGATCTGGTTTGCAAACCAAGCTGGATTCCAACCCAGCAGCTAACTTTCCTCTCTTCTGGAATTCGCCAACTAATCTTGTGTTAATATTCTACCGTACTTTCAAGAAACTTGGGTAGTTTTGTAGAAATCACACTTGGTATTGTTCTTTGGGTTAACCGTTTTTAGAGATCAGGTATAAGGGACCAGGTATTATCGATATTCGGATGGCTTTGATGAAGGACCTTGATTTATAATCATTCCATTCAATAAGGTGTTATCGTTAAGAATCCGTCGGTAAGGAACATATTATGGATCAAGTTGTTACAGTTGTAATAGGGCTGACCGGTTTGTTTTTTGTGCTGGGTTTTGGCGGGTTTGCCTTAATCTCAATGGTCGAAGGTGAACACAGGGCGATGAAATTGTCTTCCGGTCTGATGCTGCTCAACGGGGCGGTTTTTATGTTGGCTGTTTTCATGCCGCCTTTAGCGAAACTGGTCCTGCTGGGCTTGTTGGTTTTTTCCGGTTTAGTAATGATTGTTCTGTTCGTTCTGCCGGTAGGGAAAGTTGAGGCTGGGAATGATGAACCCCACAAGCGCGTGGATGAGCGCGACATCCCATTTGCCAGAGAGCGCCTTGAAGCGGGCAGCCCTGAATTCGAGGCTTATTACAAGATGCGCCCTGGTAACAAACCCATTGATGATCGCTTTCGCTCAAAACCTGGACTGCTTTCTCCTGAGGCGCGCTTCGCCAACCCCTTCCAATTCTCAGCCACCGAAGGTAGTTTCTGGCTGACAGATGGACTGCGGGAAGCGGTCGATGGACCTGTATCTGAAGAGCGTCATACACTTCCTGTTGGGGAGATGACGGAATTTCTCAAGAGCATGGCACAATTTTACGGTGCTCTTGATGTGGGCGTCAGCGAGTTGAAACCCTATCATGTGTATTCGCATATCGGGCACGGTACAGGTGAATACGGGGACGCCATTTCTGTGGATCATAATTTCGCTATCGCTTTCACAGTGGAGATGGATTTTCACATGGTCGGTTCCAGCCCGTACCCACCAACATCGATGGAGACCGGTAAGCAGTATGTTGAGGCAACGCGTATCGCCGTGCAGCTTGCAGCGGCGATACGTTATCTGGGATATTCTGCCAGGGCGCACATCGATGGCAACTACCGCGTGATCGCCCCACTGGTCGCTCGGGATGCTGGATTGGGAGAGATCGGGAGGATGGGATTATTGATGACGCCCCAGCAGGGTCCCCGGGTGCGGATAGGGGTGGTGACCACGGACGTTGAGCTGGCAGTGGATCACAGACAGCCGGTCACGTCGGTGATTGATTTCTGCAGTGTGTGTAAAAAGTGCGCCCAGAACTGCCCTAGCAAATCGATCCCCCAGGGAGAAAGGGAGACCATTGACGGTGCCCTGCGCTGGAAGATCAATGCGGACAACTGTTTTCTCTATTGGAACGTAGTCGGGACTGATTGCGCTAAATGTATGGCTGTCTGTCCTTATTCACACCCCGATACCTTCAGCCACAACCTGATCCGGTGGGGGAACTCAAAGTCGGGCACCTTCCGCCGGGCAGCAGTCTGGATGGACGACTTTTTCTACGGTGTGGAACCCCCGCCCCGCGAAGCGCCTGAATGGACGGAGGTTCCGTAACTGGGTTTGTGGGACTTGTTAGTTGATTCTTTATCCCAGCCTGACTTTAGCCATCAAAAGTGCTGTTCCTGATGTGTGATAAGAACTCAGCGCGGGTCTTTTCATTCTCACGGAAACATCCCAGCATCTTGCTCGTCACCATCTTGGTATTGGCTTTTTTAACTCCGCGCATCATAGCGCACATATGAGCGCCCTCCACAACGACTGCCACACCTTGGGGCTGCAGTTGTTCCTGGAGGAAATTGGCGATCTGGGAGGTCATTTGTTCCTGGATCTGCAGACGCCGGGCGAACATATCAACAATGCGCGGTATCTTGCTCAATCCGATCACCTTGCCGTTTGGGATATACGCCACGTGGGCACGCCCGTAGAAGGGCAGCATGTGATGTTCGCACATACTGTAAAAATCGATGTCTTTCACGACCACCATTTCGTCGTAGTCGACGGTGAAGATGGCGTCGTTGATCAGCTTTTTCGGATCGATGTGATAACCCTCGGTAAGTTCCTGGTACATGCGGGCGACCCGATTGGGAGTATTTAGCAATCCTTCACGCTCCGGGTTTTCACCGATGTTTCTTAAGATGCTGTTTACGGCAATTTCAATATCACCCTGATTTAACCAACTCGTTTGAGTAGCAGTTTTTTGATCTTCATTCTCTAGACTTTCTTCGAGAAGTACGTTGGAATAATCTACTATAGCCATTTCTACCTTCCTCTTTTGATAAGATTTCGGGATGAAAAACACGTATTCTTCATTTCCCGTTATCTAGATGAGGTATCCTGGCTAATTATTACCTGGTTGGGGTGGGTTTTTGCTTTTACACGCTATACCCTTTGCCCGTCCCTTACCGGTTATCTGGGTAGTTAGGCTTCCCTCTACCTGCGGAGGTAGGCTTCCTTCAACCTGCGGAGGCAGGCTTCCCTCAACCTGCGGAGGTAGGCTTCCCTCAACCTGCGGAGGTAGGCTTCCTTCAACCTGCGGAGGCTTTCTCGTCGCCGAAACCTCTCTCTAGCTGCGGCGGCTCCCACGCCGCCGAAAGGAAGTAGAGTGGTTATCGTGACCGCAGGTGTTGCCTAAAAATCGGGGGAGACATGTGTGCAGCTGCTGGAACGAAATGGGGACATTTTCCTGCAGACAGTTCCTGAAGTGCTTGAAAACGCTCCGGATGCCATCTTGTTGGTCGCAACGAACCCGGTAGACGTGTTGACCCACATGACTGCAGATATTACGGCGCAATTTGGAGTGCCCAATTCACATGTCATCGGTTCTGGTACAACCCTCGATACGGCCAGGTTCCGAACTCTTTTGGGTCAGCATCTGGGTGTAGACCCGCAGCATGTGCACGCTTACGTACTGGGTGAACACGGAGACTCGGAAGTCCTGACCTGGTCCCTGGTAACCGTAGGCGGTGCTCCGTTGGAGGAGTTTTGCCGGCAGTGGGATATTTGCATGGATGTTGAAGTGCGTGCCGGTATCGAACAGGGCGTTATACTGGCGGCTTATTCGATTATTGAAGGAAAGGGGAGTACAAATTTTGGGATCGGGAGTGCCCTGGCTCGTATTGTTGAAGTCGTCTTGCAAGATCAGCGTTCCCTGTTGACAGTCTGTACGCCGGTGCCTGAAGTGGCGGGTGTGAAAAATGTGACGGTATCCTTACCTCACCTCGTAGGTGGGGAGGGTATTTTAAATACGATCATGCTGCCATTGGCTTTGAGTAAGGAAGAAGAAAGCGCCCTGAGAGCAAGCGTAATCATCGTCAAGCAGTCTATTGAATCCAATATATTGAATTAATGGAAAACCCTGCGATGAATATTTCTGTTGATTAAGTTGCTGTGATTACGGGCTGAACTCATGGTTTTTGTATCGGGAGTGCCAAATTGTATCCCCGAGTTTTAAGTCGTTTTGTGTTCATTCGAATAGACCCAGTCCGGGCGTTTACTCATTAAAGCGCGATAATCCATCCGTATCTCTTCAACAGTGGCTCTACCGACATACCACCAGCCGTTATATATCTTGTAAATAGTTCGATCACGATCGAGGATAAATGTGTAAGGGATATATACTTCGCCGTGAACGGGATCGGTCGTGTCGACCATCTCAAGTTCGTGTAGCAGCCTGCGGTCGGGGTCGCATAAAAACGGCCAATCGGCGCCCAATGCATTCCGTACTTCGTTGGTCGTCAACCTGTCATCTACCGAAACCGTAATAATTTTACAATAATTGACACTCAATTCAGGTTGCAGGTGTGCGACGTAATTAGTCTGCTGGCGGCGCTCCTTAGGGCAGTAGTAACCACGGCTGAAAATGAGCACACCCGGGAAACCGCGCAGTAGTTGGGATAGTTTTCGAAGTGTCCCTGTGTGGTCGGGCAGTTCGAAATTGGGGAATTGATTGCCTACTTTTAAGTCAGCCCGCATCACTAAGTCCATTTTTCACATCCTTTCTGAAGGTTTGTTAACCTGCTAGCCCACCCCCATCAACTACCAGGGTCGTGCCGGTTACATACGAAGCAGCGTCGCTGCAAAGGTAGAGCACCGCCTGGGCAATATCCTGTGGAGTGCCGATACGCTGTAATGGTCGCTCGGCGGCATCATCCAGGAAGGTTTTTTCATTTTCCCCAAGCTGGCGCGCCTCTACGCGCAGCATGGGTGTATCCGTATCGCCGGGGCAGATGCAGTTCACGCGGATATTTTGGGCGCCGTGATCTAGTGCCATTGCCCTGGTCAAGTTTACCACCGCCGCTTTTGACGCGCAGTACGAGACCGCATCACGACCTCCGACCAATCCCCAACCGGATGAGGTATTCACGATCACACCACCTCCAGCTTGGACCATGTGAGGGATTGTGTACTTGCTCATCAGGAAGATGGATTTGACATTCACCGCCATCACACGCTCCCATTGCTCTTCAGTGGTGTCTATCACGGATGCCCGGCGGATGATGCCGGCGTTGTTGAATAGTATATCCACCCCGTCGAATGAATTGATTGTTTTTTGGACCGCTCTTTGACAATCTTCGGCTTTGGTAACATCACAGTGCACGTAAATTCCTTCTCCGCCAGCCGTATGTATTTTTTTTACGACAGCCTCGCCGCCCTGATCATCGATGTCGGCAATCACAACCGCTGCACCAGCGCCTGCGAACAGAAGAGCAGCAGCGCGCCCAATTCCTGAAGCGCCGCCGGTGATGATCGCTTTTTTACCCACCAGTTTATCCATGATGTTCACCTCTTATTTATGAGCCTGATCCCCAATTGTGGGATTATAAAAACCGGTCAGGTCGATACACGATACATGCTGCTTTCGGCGCGCCCGGTTACCACGCGTATGTAACCTGTAAGCATTATATCGACTTCTGGATCACCGGTGTCTACAAGCATTGGTCGACCGGACAGCGATTCAATTTTTTCTGCCGTGCTGATAACCATTATGTTATCTGCACCTACCCTTCTGATCACTTTGGGGCTTATCTGCTGGTTTCCACGACCAAACAGGAAGCCCTGACCGCCAATTGGAGAGATGATGATTTTTGCCTCCCGCTTATCCAGCAGTTCGATCAGTTGGCTTTCATTAACGTCAACTGCCAGCAGCTTACGATTTTTAATAACGTCCACTCCAAGCAGGGTCTTCTGCAGCCCCAACATCGAATTAATCGCCCGTGTTGTGGTCCCGGGTGCGACGATGTAGAGCAGGTCGTCCCGCATATTCCGCACGATCTGGTATGCGATTTCCATTAGTGCGGCTGGCTCTTCAGGGCGGCTGGCAGTTTTTACACCCTGTAGTTGTCTTTTTATGTACGGAACGTCCAGATAGCCATAGAGCTTTGAAGATAAAATCCCATCCCGTAGCGAGCTTTCATCGATATCCATGACCTCAGCTTCGCGAGTGGAAATTTCATTCGTGTTCAAAAATTGAGCTGCAATTTCACCCGCGTTTAAGGGATTAGTGGCGAATACTGCAGAGTGAATCTTCACACCAGACGGGATACCGAGGGCGGGCAGCTCTTGACCTATCGTATCGTAGATATCTCTGGCTGTACCGTCACCGCCAGCGAAGAGTAGAAGCTTAACATTCATTTGTAGCATTTGTCTGGCGGCTTGCATTGTGTCCTGCGCCGTAGTCTGTCCGGGTTTAATTGAGCCGATGACAGTAGTATTAATATCACATTCATTGACGGCATCTGCCCCCATTTCACACGCATAAGTAATGATTTCGATAGCATCCTTCAATGGCATTAACCGTTTAATTGCCAGCACTGCACGGTTATGAGATTCTGGCACAGCGCCCAGAGCGAGAGCTTTGCGATGAATTTCAAGCCCGTCGCTGCCCTTAAGTCCAACCCGACCTCCTATACCGGCGATTGGATTGACGATAAAACCCAGTTTTTTCTTGATCATTTTATTATATGGATGTAAAAACCTTATTCACCGGTTGTCGGCTGTCCCATTTTCCTGCGATAAGCTCTCCAGGTCACCGCCCATCTCTCTGGATCATCCAGGGGAGCATGATCGATTGTATGGATAGTGCTGTTATGGGGAGCGGTCTTCACCAATTCGGGGTTAGTGTAAGCTTCTCCGGCGACATGTTCCATAATGGCAGCGTATTCATCGAGTTCCTCTCTTGTGTATGACTCGGTCGGTTCGAGAGTGCATGGTTCCGGAACGATGAATGGGTGGTGGCTGGTCCAGTAGTGTAAGCCGAAATCTATTGCGCGCAGACCAATCTGCTCTGAAGACACTCCAGTATCCGCCGCCAGCTCTTCCCAACTGTAGCGCACCTGCTCGATTCGGCGCTTTCCTCTAGCGTATGGTGCGCTCACTCCGCGTATCTGGAGCATCTTATTCATCAGATAGTTGTTATTCAATACAGCAATTTCAGCGACCTCCCTCAGCCCCTGAGCGCCGAGGCACATGACCCAGGCATACGCCTTAAGGATCACGGAGGAGTTCCCATAAAATGGACCGATCTTTCCAATGCTGTCCCGACGGTCATAGTCAAAATGGTAGTTTTTACCATCGAAATCAACCACCGGAACTGGAAGGAATTTCTGGAGCTCACTGGTCACCCCACATGCACCGCTGCCCGGTCCCCCGCAGCCGTGAGGTGTCGAGAAAGTTTTATGCAGGTTAAAGTGGCACAGGTCAAAACCGGCTTCTTTGGCTCTGGTAATGCCCAGGACACCGTTGGCGTTTGCTTGGTCATAAGCACACAGCCCTCCAGCGTTGTGGACTACTTTCACAAACTCTTCGATTTTTGGGTTGAAGATGCCAGTATCTTCGGGGTTTGTGATCATCAAACCGGCTGTGCGTTCACTCACTGCAGCCTTGAGCGCATCCAGGTCGGGGTAGCCGTCGTCGTCTGGATAAAGCGTTATGATCTTGAAACCGGCGGTCTTAGCGCAAGCTGCGTTAGAAGGGTGCGAGAAAATTGTGGTGATGATTTCATCCCGCTGCTTGTCTTCTGCGCGGGCGCGGTGATAGGCGCGCATGATCGATACGTTGGCATAGATCGCGGCGGAGCCGGCACTGGGCTGCAGCGAAAAGCGATCCATCCCAGATATCTCTTTAAGGAACTGCTCGAATTTGTACATCAGCTCCAGTATTCCCTGCACTGTATCCTCGTCCTGCAGTGGATGCAGAGCGGTCATTTTGGAAGACCGGCTGAGCAAATCGTTTATCTTGGGACTGTATTTCATCGTGCAGGTTCCTTGACCGACATCAATGTTGAAATCTGTGCCCAGGTTTTCCTGGGAGAGCCTCATATAATGTCTGAGCACCTGGGGTTGTGAAATCTCTGGTAACGTGGGAGGCTCCACTCTGCGGATTTTTTCCGGTAGTGCTGCAGCGACGTCGCCAACTTTTTTGTGTATCTCAACCTCCGTTTCGGGCACCAAAATGCCTCGTTGTCCTGGCTTGCTTAATTCGAAGATAATTGATTCGTCCCACTTTGCTTGGTGGAACCTTCTTGCTTTCGGTCGACCATTTGTGTATCTTTGTTTGGTTATATCTGGGTTCATTTTGTGATGATCTCCTTGAGGGCTTTAACCAGACGGTCTATGGCGGTTTTGGTGTGAACTTCTGTAACGCAGTAAAGCGCGCTCTGACCGAGTTCGGGGAATTGTGATGATAAATCTGTGCCTCCAAAGATTTCATATTCTAATAAAGCCTGATTTATATCCATAACTTTTTTCCCGGTTTGGTTAAAGTTGACCACAAATTCATGGAAGTGATGGGAAGTAAAAAGCGGTGCTTTTATGCTTTGGATCTCATTGAGCTCCAATATGGCATATTTTGCTCTCGACATCATCGTTTCACCGATTTCCTGCATTCCTTCTGGTCCCATCAGAGCCAGGTATACCCCGGCGGTAATGCCCCACAGAGCAGCCGCGGTTCCAACCCACTCCTTTCCTTTCTCACGCACCGCGAAGGAGGTCCGCTCGTAAGCGACATCCCCGAAGCCATATTCTCCCTCGACGGCAGTTGGTACGATCCCGAACAATCGTGAGGGGTATTCCATGACATATTTCTCTTCGTCTCGCGTAGCGATAAAGCCGGCATGTCCACCGCCGAACTGCATGTGAATTCCCAGCGGTTGTATGTCCCCACACACGATGTCGGCGCCGTATTCAACCGGCGGTTTGAGAATGCCCAGAGTGATCGGGTTTACGGCGACCACACTGATGGCTCCATGGTCACGGGCTATGGTTGATATTTCGTCTCCCTGGATTTCGATCACCCCCAGGTAGCCGGGATTTTCAAAATAAACCGCAGCGGTATTTGCAGATATTCTGTTTCGTAGGGCAGCGAGGTCTAACTGTCCAGTTGCGGGGTCGTAATCGATGAGGTTTAGTTCTAAATCGTGTCCACAGTATTCTTTGATCTTTGACAGTTTAGCTGGATTTATCTGGAGGGAGATCAGCACTTCGCCACGTCCGGTAATCCGGGACGCCATGCGGATTGCAGTCGCGGCAGCCTGGAAGCCATCATAGGTTGGTATGTTTACTACATCCATATTCAAGAGTTCACCCATCATGCTGGCATATTCGAATAGGGCTTGAAACCTGCCGTGGTCGTCATAAGGTTCACCAGCGTAAGCCGTGAGAAACTCGCCTCTCTGGTTGATCTCGTCGCAGACCGCTGGCACGTGGTGCTGGTAGCATCCCGCTCCCAGGAAGCTGGTGTATTCACCAGCGGTCCTGTTCTTTGACAGCATGATTTCGACGTGGGTCTTCAGTTCGTGCTCCGGGTGGAATGGTTCGGGTAAATTCATCTTGCCTTTCAACCGCAGGTTATCCGGAATATCTGCGTAGAGCTCTTCTATGCTTTCTGCGCCAATAGCGCTGAGCATTTGCTTTTTGGTCTCGGGCACAGAGTTCGGGATGTATGGGTAGATCAGTGGTTTTATGCTCATATTTTTTTCCCTAATACTGAATGTTATTTGATTGTGTGTCAGTCGGCATCCGGTGTGGTTTCCAGGTGTGTGGTTTCGGTATAGGTTGGGCTGAATACGCGCATCAGGACGAAACCGATGATTCCAGCGACCAGAGATGCGATCAGGATACCCAATTTCGCTTGCGACAATAATTGTGGACTATCGAAGGCGGCGCTGGCGATAAAAAGTGCCATCGTAAAGCCAACCCCCGCCAGCCAGCTGGCGCAAAAAACCTGTAGCCAGCTGATGTTAGCCGGTAGTTCTGCCAGACGTGATTTAACTGCTATCCATGAGAAAAGGGTGATGCCAAGAGGTTTGCCGAAAACCAAACCCAAGATAATACCCAAACTGATTGGGCTGATAAGGCTCCCGGTAAATTCCAAGGTGACCCCCGCATTTGCGAATGCGAAGGTGGGCAGGATCAGGTAAGTCGTCCATGGATGCAAATCATGCTCCATCCTCTGGGCGGGTGACTGCATTCGATCGGCGACCGTATCCAGGGTTTGGGCGGCGACTTGTTGTTGCTCCTCAGGTGTAATCTGCCCCTTTTCTGGTTTGTCAAATTTGTTCATAACAGCCATGTATTGGGCGAGCAGCGCCTGAGTGTCAGGCGGGCTGCGAGTCGGGATTGTCAACGCCAGCAGCACGCCGGCGATGGTAGCGTGAATGCCCGATCCTACAAAAGCCACCCATAACCCAATCCCCAACAAGGCATAAGGCAATGGTGAGTAAACACGCGACCGGTTGAGACCTATCAGTGCGATAAAAATCAATGCTGCTATGAGCAGGTATATCCAACTTATTTCTGAGGTGTAGAACAGCGCAATCACCAGAACTGCACCCAGGTCATCTGCGATTGCCAGAGCGGTGAAGAATATTTTTAGAGAGAGGGGCACACGTGAACCCAGTAAAGCCATGATCCCAAGTGTAAAGGCGATGTCGGTAGCCATCGGTATTCCCCAACCCGGCATCCCGGGTTTACCGGCATTGAGCAGTAAATAGGTGCCGGCGGGAACCAGCATTCCGCCGATGGCTGCCATGACCGGCAGCATTGCTCGTTTAAGATTTGCCAGCTCTCCAGTTGTTAGTTCGCGTTTGATTTCCAGTCCGACCACGAAGAAAAAAATCACCATCAGCCCGTTGTTAACCCATTCCAGGAGATGGTGAGTAAAAGAAAAATTTCCTAGAGTTATGCCAAAATCGGTCGCCCAGAGTTGGTAGTAGTATTCCGCCCACTGGGAATTTGCCCACAATAAAGCTAAAATCGCGCAGATCAACAGGATAATGCCGCCCGAGGCTTCAATGCGTGCGAACTCCTGGAAAATCAAACGCACCTTTACGCCCAGGGGTTTCTCGATCGCTTCAAGGAGGGATTCTAAATCCCATGCACCTTCGTAGCGCTCGCCGTTTATGAAAAAGGTGGGCGTTCCATTGACACCGCTCTGGATCCCGCTGTGGAAATCATCGCTTACATGTTCGGCATAAACACCTTCCTTTAGTTCGCGTTCGAAATCCTCCACGTCCAAACCGATTTCAGCAGCATATTGGATGAGGTGAGATTCATCCAGCTCGCCCTGATGATCGAATAGGGATTCCTGCATTTCCCAGAATTTTCCCTGGGCTGCTGCGGCTTCGGTGGCTTGCGCAGCGAGCTGGGCGTCGGGATGGATTGAGCTTATCGGGAAGTGCCTAAATACATAACGCAGACGGCTTCCCACCTGTTCTCGCAGGGCTCTGATTATTGGATTTACCTTACGGCAGTGGATGCACTCCAGGTCACCGTATTCAACCAGGGTGACCGGTGCATTGTCAGGTCCAACAGCGTGGTCACGATCCCCAACGGGGGGGCTCAGCTTCGCAGTTGTGTTAACAGCCATGCAAGACCTCCTCGCTTTTATTGTATCTTTTTTGCAAACAAATCAGTACGAGTCGAATAAAATTGTACCTCCATCCGAACAAAAAGGTATAAACTCGAAACGTGACCCTTTGATTTCCTGCCATCTATTGCACATGTCTGCATTCTGATGTATCATTAAGGTTACAGGGTCAGAATATTTTTTGATAAGCTGCCCCAGCAGCCACAATGGTGCTGTATTCGTCTGATCACATCAGAGAATAATTCTTACATTATTATTATCGATGCATGGATAAGGGAGCATTCTTCCTTATCTATCTACAATTGAATCTGGTAAATCGATGTTTGCCAAACGTTTAGTTGTCGACCCTGAAATCGAACCCTCAAAATTTGAGTGGAGATCCAAATAACGATAAACGGTGGGGGAAACGTGCGTTGATCCCACTCGATATGGTTGAGGGTGCCTAAAAAGTGGTTGCGTAAATATTATCAAACGAAAGGAGGTGTGAGAAAAAACCAAAATATTATTGACCCGTTGATAAACAATTATTAGACTATTAGACTTAGAATTGGAGGAATAATATGTCCCGTGCGGTTGTTAAATCCTTTAGTGTTTTATTGTTGCTGTCCATAGTTCTGGCAGCTTGCGCACAACCAACCCCTGAAGTTATCAAAGAAGAAGTTGTGGTCACCCAGATTGTCGAGAAGGAGGTGGTTGTCACCGAGATTGTCGAGGTTGAAAAGGTCGTGACACCGACCTCCGAACCTGGAAGGCAGACTCTGATCGTCGCACTGGCAGGTGCTCCAGTGTCTTTAGACCCGGCAGATCACCGCAATCGAGAAACGGAAACAATACTCCGCAATATGTTCGATGGGTTGGTCACTCGCGATACTCGCAGCGGCGTCCACATGCAGATAGCAGAGGAAATGAACTGGCTTGACGATGTGACCCTGGAAGTTAAGCTGCGCCAGGGTGTGAAATTC
>SDBT01009344.1_pt1 | contig 15913 bp, 41 predicted proteins | sample 2277101 | NCBI WGS metagenome assembly SDBT01 (sample SAMN10404973, study PRJNA504765) | marine sediment metagenome | isolation source: marine sediment core GS10_PC15, 103 cmbsf | place: Arctic Ocean: Southern Knipovich Ridge | collected 2010 | reverse complement strand
AACATATATTTTACTTTGGGGTATTACTGGTTTTGTTACTGGCTTGTTTGTTTTTTATTTGTTGGTTTTAAAAAATCCTTGGGCGTTTCAACTTCCAAAACTTATTATTGAAGGTTTAGGAATAGCTCTCCTTTGTGTGATTCCTGGTCCAATTTTAACATTAATGGTTGCTTATTGGTACTGGTCTGGTTGGCGAAATTCGCTGCCCATCGACGACGATGATAAACGCGTTTATCCTTGGCAAGATTAGTATAAATAAAATGCATGAAACACTTAGACGAAACGGGTGAAACATATTTTGAGCACTTTGGTTGTGCGATCAAGTTCGCTGGTGTTTTATTCGCTTTATCCCTTGTCTGTGCGGTCCACGCACTTATCCCTTGTCTCTTTACATCAACAGCCAGCACTCGTTTGGAATCCCTTATCGATGAAATGAAGCGCTGTAACGCAGAAAAATAGCAAAAAATCGTCAATTCTGACAGTTTTAACACATAAATCCCTTTAAAATCAAGTAGTTACTCCCTGTTGACCTTTAGGGTCAGTCGTGTAATATGCACAGTATGAGATACGAAGGATACACATACCTTTGGCCACCTCGCCCTGACACGGCGATACCAGATAATATGCTTCACTTTTATGAGAAGCGTGGATGGGTGGCACAAATGAAAAAGAACGGAACGTGTACCGTCGTGTTCGTTTCTCCAGAAGGCGAGATCAAGTATAAAACTCGTCATAACGCTGATCACAAAATGTGGAAGTCGACTGACAGATCGTCAGCAATTTTCAAAGACCTTCCTGGAAAAGGTTGGTACGTATTTGTTGTAGAAGTTCTTCACAACAAAACTTCCATTGTTAAAGACACGGTTTATATCTTCGACATCATGGTAAATGATGGCGATTTACTTGTTGGTAAAACTTTTACCGAGCGCATGGAGATGCTGAGAGAAATTTTCGGTGTTCATGACGAAGACAATGTTGTATCGCTTTCGAATACTAGCCATTATGTTTTGAATAGTAATGCTTGGCTTGCTCGCACGATCGAAGGAAACTTCGAATCGATTATGAGGATCGCCAATAACCAGAAGCCTGCAGAAGGTGCTCCGATAGATGAAGGAATTGTCTTGAAGAATCCTAAGGCAAAATTCGATATGCCTGGTCGACAGAAGTCGAATTCAAAATGGCAAGTCAAGTGTCGTGTGGCACACAAGAACTACGATTTCTAAGGTGAAATTTGTGATTAGAATAATTATTATGCTTTGTGGTTTGATGATGATGGAAATGTCGAACCCAGCAACAGTTACTGTAGGTGTTCGAGTTGAATTCGTAAATGTTAGCGAAAAGTACGGCGGATTCTCAAGTCAACACTACATCGCCATGGAGTCAACCGGCGTTTATGAAACAACTTCTCCACTATGCGGAGAAACAGAAGAAGGAGTAATTTGTAAATGAACAGCAAACGCAGATCTTATTTAATTAGTCAGATCACTAAACAACAGAAGTGGATTGAAGACTGTGAGAGTAACGGCATATCGTATGCTGGTCCGAACGGTGGAGCAATCCGTCAGGCAGATAATAACCATCTGCTAGAAATGGAAAAAGAATTGAAAGGGTTGGAAACCTAAACGAGCGTTTTTGGAGATAAGAAAATGAAGTATCTAGTTTTTAGTATTCTTGGCATTCTTGCCCTTAGTGTTGTTGCTACGATTGTCATGGCACCAGCTTCGGAAGTGGTTGAGACGCGAGTCGTTGAAACGGCTCAATATGAAGACTTTCGGACTCGAATGCAAGATTCAGTGTTAGTCACTGGAAAGGACTTTCGGGAGTATCGTATTAACGCAACGTACATATTGTCTGCGATGGGCCATAAAAGTGATCGTAGATTGTGTGAAGTTAAAATTGCAAATCTTATTAGAGAAACCGCGGCGCGAACCAGTGGCTCTAAGCAAATTCTTACAGCTGTTACATTAAAACTTAACACCTTTGTTGAGATAACAAAGCATAACTCCGAATGTCGCGTTCTGGAGCCTTATGTTGGTGTAGCTCAATTGGCGGGGAATTGATATGAAAAATTTACAGAAAGGCTACTCGTTAATGGAATTGCTGATTGTAGTTGTTATTCTTGGGATATTTATATCCTTTGCTATAGCTACCTTTGGCGGACCTGATATCGATTGTAAGGATAAAAACCCAACCAGACCTCCAACGTTGGGTAACCCCTGTCCAAGTTGTAGTTTTGTTGTCAGGGCGAAGATCGCTAATGCTATTGGCAGATTGGGCGAGGTCAATTTAAAGGTCCAGATGTTTGAATTAAGAACTGGTCGTTACCCAACGAGCATGGACGAGTTAAAACTCTCCGATTCCAATGATCCGTGGGGTAATCCATATGTATTCCTTAATCATGCGGACGTCAACGGCAACGGAAAGAAACGCAAGAATCGCAATATGGTTCCCGTTAATAGTTATTTTGACATTTACAGCAAGGGACCTGACGGTAAAAGTGCTACACCCTTTACCTCTATTCCAGGTGGTGATGATATTGTCATCGCTAATGATGGACTGTATGTTGGTGTGGCTTGTTTCTACTACACAAAGAAATGATTTAAATGGAGTAGTATTATGATTAAGATCACGCTGGAATTTACCGAAGATGACGTGCAAGAAATACTTGATGCGGCTAACTGGACAGACAAGGATTCTCGTCAAGCTGATGAGCTTTCACGAAAGGAAATCAAAGCTCTAAAAGACGAGCTTCAAATTTGTGCTCCTCAGTTTGTTTGTGAATTGGTTGATGGATCACGCGACGCTTGTGCTAATGATTGGCTACAAGGTTGGGGTCCTGACGAAAGGGAAGGACTCTAAATGGGATACCACATCCATTCTGCGAATCCAAGCCGGAATCCAGGGATTGGAAACAAAGTAATGAAAACGTATTCTCGTAATTACTGTCCTCCTGAATTAAAGGATATAAAAGACGTAACCGGTACGGGTGGTAGTAGAGCATATCGTGCACTGTATAAAATAGCAGCCGAACTCGCTCCAAACGACACATGGGCAGAGTTTGGAGTTGGTTGCGGACATAACACTACCAAACATTTGAGACATGTGCTTGGGGCCGATGGTCATCTTTATCTATTCGATAGTTGGACAGGAATTCCTGAGGCTTGGAAGTTAAGTGAACACCACATTGAACCAATCGGTAAATGGAAGTTCCCATCTTCGGTTGGTATAAGGTTGCAACAACTAGATAACCGCTTAATCATCACAGATGGTTTCTTTAAAGATACCATACCAAATGTTCTTTTTCCTGAACAACTTGGATTAATTCACATCGACTGTGACATTTATTCGTCAACACGAGATGTGCTTTTTGGATTAAATAAATTTATCGATACTGGTACAGTGATCATTTTTGATGAGCTAATCGGTTACCAGTGTTATGAAGATCATGAATATAAGGCGTTGCAAGAGTGGTTGGAAGAAACTGAGCGTAAAATGGAATGGCATGCGAAAGAATCTTTCGCTGTCGTAGGAGTGGTATCATGAGTGAAGCTACAGAACTGTTTGAACGCGTTGAAAAGCGCTACACGCTCGAGGAACTAAACGAGCTTTTACAGAAAGGAATCTACGGATGAATCCCTACGGATTACTGGTTGGTGTTATTTTCGGTATATTATTCGACAATTTTATAATTGGTCTTACCGTTGGTATTGTTCTTGGTATCTTGTGGGGTGGGGATTGGTAATTGCTACACAAAGATGATAAACGAGACCCCGAACGAATAACAAAAGCGATGCTCTTTGTTTGTATTTTAATGTATGGTGGAATCTTTGGATATATCCTCTGGTCACTATATGGATAAAATTGAACAAAATCATGTCGATGCAGCTCAGAAGCGCTTAGGTGCTTTAAGAGCTAACAAACAAGATAGAATTGATGCAGCGATGCAGTTGCTTGGTATAACACAAGCACAATACATTGCCATTATTCATCGGTGGGACGATTCTGAGATGATGGATGTCCCAGCACCGTTTGTATATGGTGCAAGCGATGCTTGTTTTCGAGCGTGGACAACTAGTTGCCTAACAGATGAAAGAGGTATTAAAGAGCTTGAGAAGATTATAGGACCAGGCATTCTACCTGATTTTTCTGCGTATACTCCCTCATCGCCACCTCTTTATAGGCCACATCTTCCACAAATAAGATTGTGGGACACAATCAAAAGGATATTTTCATGAGTGAAATCTTTGATGAAAAGTTAAATGTGAAAATAGGAAAAGTAGCATACACAATTGCTGAGAGAGAAATTATGAAAGCAGTAATTGGGGTCGTCGAGAAAACCGCCGACCGTGAACTCTTTGAGGATTTTGATTTAAAACAACTACTTGAAAATAGTTTTGAGGAAGCACTCGGTGCTGTTTATGGAAATGAGCCATGAAAAAGTATGATTGTGGATATGACGGATCAGAAGAATGCTCTGATGGATGTTTTGTAAACATTGATGACGTTGAGGATCTTATTAAGGGACAAATATCCGTTCTAGAAAAAATAAAAACTGCTCATGCACAAAGTGGTAGTGAATATGGTGAAATGATATTCGCGGCCAAAATTGAAATACTTGAAATGATGCTTGATGATATATTAGAATGACAATGCAACAACAATTCGAGACGTGGGCCGAAATGATCCGAAGTGACCAGATGTCTCATCGTCAAGTGATCGATTTCCTCGAAAAACACCCGGTTTTTGCGTTATGGTACACGAAAACACGACTAAACCCTTGAAAAATAAGGGATTTTTGCTGTTGACCTCCTGAGAAATTGTGGGATAATTACCCTATATAATCTTATTTGGAAATATAATGGCTAAGTATCACAAAGACAAAGATCGTCTTGCTTCACTTATCTACTTTCGTGATGGCATTACCGAAGACCAAGCTCGCAAAGCATTACAAAGCATCAGCGGTCTTATAGAAATACCTTACGGTTCAGATGACGCTGGCGATTGCGTCCAGTCTTACGATGCTCGTGGCGGCTGCCCAGTATGGTACATACCGTGAGTCCAAAAATAGCACTTGCATTCGATGCACTTTGTTGGGTTGGTATTGCTTTCACGTTATATTATTTTGAAATATACTGGCTGTCAGCAATTACTGGTGTGTTCGGAGTCGTCTACATCTACAAAGCAATTCGAGTGATGCTAGAGATCATAAAAATCGAACAACAAATGAGAGCGTTTATGTTGGGTGAAGAACTTGGCACTAACGAAAGGGATGACACTGATGAACATTCTTGATTTTTTTGATGTAAATGACATTGAGCATATTCGTGCATATCGCAATTTGCAAAATACAGGAATGTGGCCAAAGGGATTTATCCCTGAGGGAACAACTTTTCCTCCTTATGCATGGCAGAGCAGTGTTGCTAGCATGTTAGCAGATGCTTGGGTCAGTCTCGCTTTAGATGTCCCAGGACCACATACAGACCCATTGTCGAGAGTGAATGATGGTTAGAGAGCAGACAATTCAAGAACGTCTTGTTACCGCAGTAGGCAACCTTCGTGTTAGCCGAGTCGTTAAACGAGACGATTGGACCTCAGAAGCAATTTTTAATATTGCTGCTGGAGATAAAACAGAATGGTCACCACTTGAGTGGCAGGCAGTTTTATCAGATCTTACTAACTGCAAACTCAAAGTTGCAGATTGGCTGGAGGTATCGTGAGGGCAGCCGACAGATTATTCTACTGGTCGCTAGCGATCGTACTTGCAATCTGCGCCATTGGTGCAGCATCGAACGGTCATGTTTATCTATCAGTTGCTTATGGCATGTTTGCTGGATATTTTCTTGGAGAACCACATGATTAGTATTTTAATTGGTATGCTTATTGCGGGTGCTTTCTATCTTGGCTTTCGTGCTGGTAGAGAAGTTGGAATTAAAGAAGGCTCATGGGAAAGTGTGCTCGCTCGAGCAACTCGAATAAACGAACAGAATGTAAACAGGAAGTGGAAAGCATGAGTACCTTGAGTGACGGCACACTTTACTGTGAAACATTTATTGAACATGCCGAAGATGGGTTTCGTCACCGCTTTTTCGAGGTGGATGGTGTTTATCAAATCGAATACCAAGAGTATGTAAACGATGAGGGTAAACTTTGTTCTACATTGGAAGGTGGTCATTGGAAAACCAAAGATACATTTTCAGGATTATGGATTGATGAAGTAGACAAAATTTGTGCTGCTCTTCAACTTGTCGCATCCAACGGAGGATCAAGATGAGCGCTATTAGTGTGGAAGAATTACCTAACAATCTCGAGCAGCAATCTGCTGACCAGTTAAAAACAATTCTCGAAACGTTTATTGCCAATGGCGTTGAGCCAGAAGAAATTAGTCTTGGGTTCTTCGATGATGGAAAAATTGCAGTATCAATAAGCGGTGACGTTGTTGGTACAATCATTCGCACATTCGACGGTAAAACCGTCGATGCTACATTTACACCAAGGAGTTTAAACTAATGTATGACTTTTTACTCGAACAATTAGAATCAGTACAAGATATAGACGTCATCGAAACCCCGAATTATTATGCAATGATCGTTCTTCGTGACCGTTTAATGGAGCTCAATAACCTTAACACCTCCACCGATCCGTATCCGAGATTTACGAAAGGTGTTGCAAATGGTGTTGCTGCTCGAACTCGTCTCGACCTAACAAAGCTTGAGAATTTGGAGCAAGTCAAACGTCTTGTTACTCTCTTTGCAGATATTGTTTACAAACTAATGATTGCAATGTTTGATGCTGGCTTTTCTGTCGATGATATTAATGCGATGGTGGCGCGAGATATGAAATTGGAGATAACATAATGATTGAAGTAACAGTCACATATGTCGTTGACCCGGAACACCTCGGTACGGATAAGGAGTCCTGGGCATCCAGGATGGTTGCCGAAGTTGAAGGCAACGTACAGAATTCGGAAGTTGGGCTAGCTGAGCCCGTCATAGAGGTTGACGCCTCCAAGTGGCTCATTGCAAACGCTGTAGCGATAAATCCGAAAACCGGATTTCCCGTTTCCAAGAAACGGAGCAAGCGATGAAGATTGAAATGGAATTTCCGTGGGTCGCAGTAGGCTTTTTTATAGGCGCTGCAATTCTTGGAGCAATTCCTGGACCACTAGGTGCGGCGGCTTGGTTATGGTTTGGGCTGGGACAGATTTTCCTTTTGAACCATTACAAGAAATGGGCATTGGGCTTATGGGTGCAAGTGATCAGCCAGGGAATCAAGGCAGACAAATTGGCCCATGCTCGAGCAGAAGAACTCTTAAAAGCAAAGCAGGATAACTTTACAGGTAACCCTGATGACGCATAGACATCAAGAAGGCGGAAGAGAAACTCTTAATCCTCTTCTTATTAAACGTCAAAACCGAACTGACGAAGACATTGAAAACATTGTCGAGCTTCACGGTGAACTTCATAAAGCATTTGATGAGATGGAGGCTGAAACTGAAACAGAACGATTACAAAACCTTGCGATTGTTGTTAAGGAAATCGAATTTCGACTTCAAGAAGCGTGGGGATTTGACCGTAATACAGATTGGCACTCCTGGTGGTTTCAGGTTCCTCACTGCACATGTCCCGTTCTGGATAATTGGGACTATGTTGGCACAAGACTATCAGTAACAACGGGTGGATGCCCAATTCATAGTCCTGATCCAAAATGAAAAAGATGCCCTTCATACAATTAGGGTCCATAACTTGGTCATTGATAAAGATCATCTTTTGGGATTACTTTACTCCAATCAGCAAGTACTGTGAGCGCAAAGGGACAGACGCTCGAATTGAGTGCATAGCAAAACAAGAAACAATTAATAATACCCTTGAACAATAACCTAGATTGTAGGAGGGTAAATTACTAAATCTTTCTAGGAGAATTAACATGGGTGAATTTTTTACAGGCCTTCTCGCAACCGTGGGCGGCTTATTTCTTTTTGGTACACTATGGTTCTGGGTTGTAAGCGCAGTCATTTTTGGTTGGCTTATTTTCTTAACCGAATGTGAAGAATCTCACAACTTTGGCGCTGGTCTTGTTTTGGTTGCCTTTATTTGGATAATGTCGTCCGTCAATGATATTTCAGTAATCGCTAATCCGTTATTGTGGCTCAAGTGGGCTGCTCTTTACTTGGTGATCGGTGTCGTATGGTCTGTTATCAAATGGTTTTCCTTTTTACACAAGCAAAAGGATATACTGAACAATCTTAAAGAAGATTGCGTTGAGACCGAAGGAATTGGACTTGTCGATAAGAAGGTGTCTGATAGTGACTGGCCAACATTTGTTAAGTTTTTGAAGGACCATAGTTATGCACCTAACGGCCATGATAAAATTAAGAAGCGAGCAGATGTTGTCCCAACCGTCAAAGGACGATTTGGTGATCTTACTCGTTGGATTATTTGGTGGCCAATGTCCGCTTTCTGGACGATTCTTAATGACCCACTTCGACGTGTAGCTGAAGCTATTGTGCGTGCACTTAAAGGCATATACACAAACATGGCAAATGCTGTGTTCAGTAGCGAGATTTAAATGTCAAAATTTTTATCTTATCTAACGTCACTTGCTTTGATAGGAGCTATTTATAGTACTTCTATCATTGAAAGTGGCACTTACTCAACTCTTGTTCTCACTGTAGTTTGGGTTCTGATTCTTCTTGGTGTGCTAGCGGCAGCAATTTTTGGGATAGCCCTTTTTATGATGAGTGCTGTCAAGTATGAAATGCCTGAAGAAATTGTTGCAAAGTGGAAGGTAGTTGACAAACCGAACCTGTGGATATCAATTCCTTTAATGCTTGGCTGGCTTTCAGCGCTCACATATGTTGAATGGACCGTAACTGCTGTCGTATATCTTCTTGAGACAATCATTTTGCTAACAGTTTCATACTTAATGTATGCAAAACTAGATGAACTTACAAATCCAGATGCAGATGATATGATTAAGTACGTGAAAGATCCTGTTGTTCGTGAAGAACTGTACAAAGCTAGGGAAGAAAAGCGAAAAAGCTAGTAATCGGACTTTTCATAGCGGCGTAATAAATATTGCTATGAAGATCAGGGAAATACTTGAGGCTCGATACGCGGTACAGAAACCGAACACGCTCGAAGTACATAAAGTAGCGCGCAGATATAAGGAATTTATCAATAACCATGTTGCTGATTATGACGCATGGGATGAAGGAAAGCCCGCAATAGACCAAAAAGGTACAATTAGTCAAGGGTTTACCTCATTAGACTTCACATTTCAAAATAAAAGTTCAGAAGATTCACTTGCGTGGGTTAGAAACTTTGTAGGTGCCTACAGTCTTCCATATCATGAAATGTGGGCAAGTGATCCTAGAGGAATACCAATTCGAGGAAACGATAACCTATACACACGTGTAACTATCAAGTATTCTGAGTATGAGCCCGCTAATAGACGATCCGTTCCCACTCATCGACTCCGTGAAGCCCGATATCCAGTAAGAAATATACCAACAAAAGAAGAAGTACTAAAGATTTACAAAGAATTTAACGAACCATTTCCTTACAACTGGGACACCAACGTACCTAAAAACGGTGCACCTTTGGGAATTGAAGCAGTTACAGCGTCTATTGATGTTGGTATGGAGATACTTTTTCACTGGGGTACACCGCTCGATGATGCGCGAAAATGGCTACAAGACTTTTTAAAAACACACAATGTTCCACATACGGCAATTGATGTAGATCGTACTGATTACACTAACGAAATTACTTGGTCTATATTTGTTACCTATAACCCTGACAAGGTGAATCTGAAGGAGGCTCGTTATACCGGTCGAAATCCTAGCTCAATGAAAGTGTGGGACAGATATCATGAAATTCTTAACAAATATGAGTTTAATGATCGTCATCAACGGCCATTTATATACGGTGAAAAAATTGAGGTCGTTGACGTAGACCACGGAGATACTGTGCGTCATGGAATGGCTGATAACAATCCACGAAACGTTGCTAAGTTGTACATCATTGTCTATGAGGACACGCCTAGAAAGGCTATTAGGCGTGTTAAAGCATGGATAAACGACATAAACCTCCCTCATACAGGAGTTGATGTTGAAGATGCAGTAGATGATGCTGGAGGTGTCATGCATGTTACGATTTCATACATTGACCCTAATTAATTCGACCGTTGATTCCTACAAATTAACTCTGTAATATACCCTCATGAAATGCTTTATTGTATTTGAAGTAGCACCTCCTTTTCGTTGGAAACCAAAATACGAACGAGATCATTCTGGTGGTCCATTTCATCGTGTAATATGGGCTTGGTTTTCTATTACAGTTGTTTTTGGACTGAAGTGGACCGAGTTTATTGATAGGCTAATGGACAGTGAGCCTGAACCACCTGACATGAACGACGAACACGAGACTTTAGGCATTGGTTGAGTGGTATCTTATTTGGAGTTTGACAATTGAACTGGCCGGTGGTTCCTTAATGCAACAACCAAAAATATCAGTCAAAAAGACAAATGAAATAGAGTGCATACTGGAAGCAACAGCAAAGAATGAATCATTAGAACTACAACTCGGAAAAGATGCATATGTGGGATATGGACCGTATGCAGCTTATGGAGGATTACTAATTGGATTTACTGTTGGTTGTGAAGAGCGGATTAAGAGAAAATGGATTTACTTGCCAACGCCAAGTGTAGACAAAGGAATTCCTTTTGGTCGTTCGCGTATCTCTAAAAAAGATGATAAAAAACGACGGGGGAGTAGGTTTTAGATGACATTTGAACCACAAGCAATGGAAAAGGTAATTAAGCTCGTTAGACAATTGTCTGTGCATAGCCCGTACTATCCCAAACAATGTCGTGCTGATGGATCATGTCCCGTATGTAGCATGAACAAAGATGTTTATAGTTTAGCTCGTGAAATGATAGAAAAACGAGATGCTACTTAACGTATCTTACAGTAATGTGGCAAAAGTTTGTTCCACTTAGTGAGCACCCAACAGTTATTTCTAAGGTTCCCCCTCCAACATCAACAAACCAATCAATAGTTGGAGTGTCGTAAGTAGAATCACTTTCATCAGGTGGTCCGTACTTTTTTGTTAATGCTTCTACGGACCAGTCAACATCACTTCGATCAATTCTGAATTCCTCAATACCAAACTTACCTTTTTTGACGATTTCATCAATTGTATTAATTATTGGGTGAACAGCATACCTAGCTTCTTGTAGTTGAAGTAATTTCATGAGTCATACGAAAGCAGTTCTTCATAATATTCTGGTGAAACAATTTTTGTCCACGAATACCTAAGTCCGCGTCTTTCTGGATATTTTTTCTTCATATTATTACTGAATGTTGAAGCGTCATTACGGCTTCGAAATGGACCTATTACAATATCTGTATCCTCGAGATCGATAACGAACCACGAATCTTGTAGATTCATACCAGCATATTTTGCTTCATTTAATTCGCCGAGTTTCATGGTAATTCAGTCCACCAGTTGTGTTCGTATTGAGCATCTTCATAATATTTTTCTGGTGATATAACTCCGTAAACGTCAGTGGGTCCAGTAATCACAACATCAGTAAAATCTTTTTGGAGTTGAGCTTCAAATTTCTTTGCGTGATTAATAGAAGCAAAAGGACCAACCAACTTAACTCGTATTTCCATGTCTCCAGTTTCTTCAACTAAGAAAAACATTTCTTGTGATTGTCCTGAATATCTAGCCTCAATAACTCGTCTTTTAGTAATTCTTCGAGCCGGTTGGTTGCTCTTTTCGCCCGTTAGTATTTTCTTTGCTCTTTCTGGTGAGTTAAGTATAAAGCTTAACTTGATTTTATTTTGTTTGTTTGAATAAACCCAACTTTGTCCACTACCACTAGTACCACCTTCATACTTGTAGTAAGCAATTTCGTTTCCTTCTTGATCTTCACCAACTAAAATATATGACCACACCATTCGACCTCGAGTAGTATTATACGCACGACCTTGCATAAACCGTTTCACGTACATTGCATTCCATTCAACTCCAAGAATTTCAGCTAACTTATTGACTTTTGGTAACTGTTGACGTCCTAGTATCTTATTTGCCTGATCAGAATTAGGTGAGATGAGAGCATCTGGTACAAACTTCCGTCCGCCTGCAAACGTATATGGCTCCCCTCTATACGCATATTGCGCTTCTGTGATGTGTCGCAGTTTCATAGCGGTATTTATTGTTGACCTTTTTGTTATAATCAATTATTATACAGTAATGAGAGGTTTAACCTTTTTTGTTGTGTTCGCCCTCATCCTGTCTACAGGATGCGCAGGTCTTACGGAACAAGAAGTGGCAGATTTCACAGTGCAATGCGAAAAAGACACAACTAATCCACTGCTTGTTAAAGCATGTGTGAAAGAACACGTTAAAGAAGAAGTTTCATATCGTACTGGAGTTCGAAACGCTGAACATTATGATGAATATCGAATGTTTAAATCAATGTGTGATGCAAGTGGAGGCCACATAAAGATAGATCGACATATGCTATCACGAGCTTGTATGACTGGACAAAAAGAATGTCCCCCAAGATGGGACGAAAATTACCATTGTGATCACGGATATTAAAAATGAAAGAATATAAAGTATATCAAACTCAACATAGATTAAAATTCGATAAAGACATAGCAAACTTAGCTAAAGAAGGATGGGAGTTAGTTGGTCCCGTTCAATTTCAAGTCTTTCCTGAACGGAAAGATAATAATACATACTATCTGGCAACGTTTGTACGCAACTTAGAGCCACTAAAGACTTAATTATTAGTCGATCGCCGGTGTAATTAGTTTGTCGCGCTGAGCCTGAAGTCGGGCAATCTTTTGATCAATCTCATGAATTTTTGCTTCAACGTTTGCTTGATGACCGCCTGATTCAACATTTTGTTGTCTAATTCGGGTTTTAAACGCTTTTACTGCTTTGGAACTCAATATTTCGTCCATAAGCGCATATTTTTCTGTGTATTCAAGTGCTTTAAGCGCTTTTTCGTGCTTCTCGCCAAGTTTTGTGGCCATTAAATGTAGTGGCCATTCACGACTCCGCCAATTCCACACAACTTGATTTCGATTATTAATATAAAACCACGGTTCATCCTCGATTCCTTCTCCCCGTTGAGCAATGTCGGTTGGTTTTCCGTTGATAATTACGTCAATTAATCCGGATCGAATATCCGCTATGGGATCTCCGCTCGTATATCTAGCTTCTATTATTTGTTTGATCTTCATTAGTAGTCTAACTTTTGATATACAGTAAACAACTCTCGTGGTTCCATCTTTTGTGATTGTTTAATTCGAAACTGTTTACCGCTCCTGGTTCCAGTCCGTTTGGATTCAAACGACATACTAGTTATTTGCCCATTCTTAATTCGAACAGTTATATAATTTATAGGAATATTATCAACAGTAACAATTAAGTCTCGGTTTGGATAATATCTTCGAGTATTTGCTGTTGGTATGCTTTCTTCTGGAAGTGTAGTTTTGATTTGATTGAATCTTTCGTCTGCGCGATCTCTGACTTTTCGATACATACGATACGCGTCACCGTCCCATCCCGAAGTTCGATGATATCGGTTCCATGCAGCCAGTTCTTCTGGTGTTAGGGTGTCCAACACCTGGTTTAGTATCTGTTTTTCAACCTTACGGTACTCAGGATTCGTACCATGCTCTGTATTTTCCTGACCTTCCTCAAAAAACCTATGTAAATGCCATACAAGATCACCTTTTTGCTTGATTTTTAGCCGAGAATTGAGCTCTTTCGGGCGAGTATCGCGAGCAGGTGCGGCTTCTAAGATATGTGAGACTTTCATACCATTATTTATAAATATTCACATGAAACTCGCAGACTTACATATATTCGAAGCTAGATATACTGAACCAGCTGTCAATAAGGCTAGTTTAAAGCGAGTATACCGTGAAGTTCAAGAATTAGTCGGCGGTGAGTTGGATGATTACGAAAGCAAAGAGGATATGTATATCCTCGATAGAATGGAGATGTTCTTTGATGGAGTTGAGAAAGCGCTAACAAAGAAATACGGCGAAGCTGAAAAATTTAATATTCCAGAATTTACAGTTCCGTGGTTTAGATACACAGTTGGTGATTTCTGGATTATGTTAAAAAGCTATAGTGGAGAAGCACAAGTAGAAATAATGCCTGCTAGGACTCGTGAACATGGCGTACCACTTATCTCAACGACGAGTTCCAGGTTGAGACGAGGTGGTCCTGAAAGAATACGAGAAGCCAAATATAGTCACGACGTTCGTCAAGTTGCAAAACAATATTCAACATTTAAACAAACTCTTGAAAATCCAGATAATTGGCTAGATGATATGGAAATGTTTGTCAATCGATGGAATTACCTTTCAAAAGACAAAATGGCATACTTAATACTTCAGGTTGAGGGTGATGATGAGAGACATGCTGAACACCGTACACGTTTTCACCTAGAACATTTTAATCTGCCATTTACAAAAATTGAGGTTCAACCAAATTATGATGGTGGTCATCGTCATGGCCGAAAAATATTCAACATTTCAGTATATTACAAATGAAGATAATCGATTTACAAGAAGCAAGATATGCCGAGCCAAAAACTAGAGGGCTGTTTGGTATCCTATATGTTGACGATGATCGCGGATATGGTGGAAGAGGAGAATGGGTTCAATATCGACACACGAAAATGACTATTAAGTGTGGACAACCAGATAAAACTGTTACTTCCCACACATATGAATGTGAAATTGTATCTGCAGATAATCCTTCAACTTTAGTTGAAATCAAACCTGGTGATCGTGTTTTTTTCACAAGAGACGAACACGGATGGGTTCTATCCGAACAAGACGGAAAATGGAACTTAGCTGACCGCTGACCCTTGATCCTCCTCCTTATTCAAGTATACTAAGGGTTATATGGCCAGATACGCCGAACAACAACAAAGAAATGTTACGTCAAAGGATGTCGGGAAGGTGCACAAGCAATATGAAGCACTTTGTGAACATCTTAGTGAGCGTGGTATTAAAGCTGATGTAAGACGACGTTGGCGAACAAAGTACACACAAAGCTTAACTCGAATGAGTATAACGTTTGAAGTCTCACCTCTATTAGACGTAGATACCGAAGCCGCAAGCATTCTTGGTTATCTTAACAATCTAGTTACAAAACACAATCTTCCGTTTCATGAAATTGGATCAGATGCTGTTCCATTAGAAGGCTATCATCATCCTAACGGTCACAAAAACTCATGCTTGTTTGTTTATGCCTGGCTGGTGTTTCTTGAATCACGGTTACCTCTTCACTTACGTTAGTTACCCTCGTGTGACCATGAATGCTCTGTATAGTATTTGAATAAATCTTTAAGAACGGCTGGAGATAAATCCTGTACTTGTGTCCGGTAGTTTCTTGATCCACTATCTAACGCAATCTTGGTTTTTAATATGTCACCACTAGGATCAAGAAGAACATCTATATGACTAATAGAATCTCCACCGTGTGGCCCTTGAATAAAAGCTCGATATTCGCTTTTTGCTTTATATCGCACTAAAGTCTTTTTTGGTATTTTTGCGGTGGGAAGTTGAGATTGAGCTCGCTCAAGGCGAAATTTGATTTGATCGTTCAAAACTTTAAACATTTTTTTAGTTCGCGGCGCGTGATCCCAACCGCGTTTTTTCCAAAACTCACCTAAGCCATATTCAACATCAACGCGCCAACCTACATAATCCTGCATCCACAGGTCGTGTCCTTCCTGTTCATCCGCTACATCTTGAAGATATGCCTCGTGCCCACCCTCGTCCTCGTATTCTTCAGGATTATACGGCCAGGCTTCAAACTGACCCTCTTCGTCTTCTTCTGAATTAAATTGAATATGTGTAACAATAGCGCC
>SDBT01009343.1_pt1 | contig 15915 bp, 15 predicted proteins | sample 2277101 | NCBI WGS metagenome assembly SDBT01 (sample SAMN10404973, study PRJNA504765) | marine sediment metagenome | isolation source: marine sediment core GS10_PC15, 103 cmbsf | place: Arctic Ocean: Southern Knipovich Ridge | collected 2010 | reverse complement strand
CCAACTCATACGACCATACCTACTGTTACGATTGAAACAACCAGTACACTGACACCCACAAATACTTCAGGATCAACTGAAACTATCGAACCTCCTCCGATTGTAACTGATACTCCCATACCTACTCCTTGACCATGAAATCTTGCAGATTTTAATCGTGATACAATAAACATCCGCATGGAATTTGCGGATTTATTTTTAAATTTGAATTTATTTTATATTTCTTTTAAAGAAAAACACATATTTTAGGAGAGATTGGATGAAAGAATTAAAGATCGTTGTAAAAAATAAAGTAGGATTACACGCTCGGCCAGCCTCGTTGTTTGTTCAGGCAGCCACAAAGTTCAAATCAGATATCAATATTTTTTGCCAGGACCCTGAAACGAAAGAAGACCGGAACGCTAATGCAAAATCGATCCTCGGTATTCTTACCCTGGGTGTGTTTAACGGAATGGAAATAACTATCAAGGCGGAAGGTGAAGATGAGGATGCCGCAGTGGACGCATTGGTCACCTTGGTTGAAGAAAATTTTGGAGAAAAATAGTGAAAGAACTAGCGGGTATTCCAGCTTCACGAGGTATTGGTATTGGTCCGTTATTTCAGTTTGTTCGCCAAGAATTAATTATTGAGAAAAGATCAAACATACAACCAGAAAAAGAACTAAGACGGTTGAATGCCGCAATTTCCACAGCAAAAGATCAAATTGACACCATCTATAAAAAAGCGTTAAAGCAATCCAGTGATGCGGATGCGGAGATCTTTCAGGCACACCGAATGATTCTGGAAGATCCGGAATTGCTTACAGGGGTGGAAAATAAGATCAAGAACCAGAATAAAAGTGCGGAATTAGCCATGCAGGAAACTGGTCAGTCGTTTTCTGACATAATGGCGGAAATGAAAGACGAATATTTTGCTGCTCGCGCAACAGATATATTGGACGTGAGAAATCGGGTATTAAGGATACTTTTAGGTATCGCCGAATCTCCCACTGCTGCCTTGAAAGAACCTTCCGTGATCGCGGCGGATGACCTTACTCCTTCAGATACCATTTTGCTCGATAAAACGCTCGTAATCGGTTTTTGCATTTCGAGAGGTTCGGCTACATCTCATACAGCTATTTTGGCCCGTGGATTAGGTATTCCTGCTGTGGCTGGCGTAGGAGCCGAGGTTTTATCACAAAAAAATGGCACTAAAGTAATTTTGGATGGAACAAAAGGGACAGTAATTTTTGCGCCTGATGAAGAACTAATTGATGAATACCGCCAGCGGATCAAAGTATCTAAAAAGATCCGTGAAGAAGCGATGAAATATGCTAAAGAACCAGCGATAACAAAAGATGGCAAACAGGTTGAAGTGGTAGCAAATATTGGCAACGTAGAGGGTGCTAAAAGCGCGGTTGACAATGGCGCTGAAGGTGTTGGACTGCTGAGGACAGAGTTCCTTTATCTTGAAAAAACGAAATTGCCAACTGAAGACGAACAATTTCAAATATATAGAGATATTTTAGACGTATTTGGAGAAATGCCTGTAATCCTGCGCACTTTAGACGTTGGCGGGGATAAAGAGATCTCTTATATGGATTTAGAAGCAGAATCAAATTCATTTCTTGGTCATCGTGCACTTCGGCTTTGCCTGGTTCGACCAGATATTTTCAAACCACAACTGAGGGCAGCATTGAGGGCAAGTGCAGGTTATAACCTGAAGATCATGTTCCCTATGGTTGCAATAGCGAGCGAAGTTAGAGCTGCTCGGAAAGTGTTGGATGAATGCGCTGCTGAACTTAAAGAAGAAGGCATCCAAATAGCCGAAGATATTGAGATCGGCATTATGGTTGAAATTCCTTCCGCAGCGTTGATGGTAGACCAACTGGCGAAAGAGGTAGATTTTTTTTCAATAGGCACAAATGATCTTAGCCAATATACAATGGCGGCTGATCGCACGAATCCGAAGGTAGCAGAGTTATCCAATGCATTTTTCCCCGCGGTTCTACGGTTGGTGCGGAAAGTAATTCGAGATGCGCATAAGGAGGGGAAGTGGGTTGGAATGTGCGGAGAACTGGCAGGTGAACCACTCGCTCTTCCAATCTTGTTGGGGCTGGAATTGGATGAGTTCAGCATAAATCCCCCCATGATTCCTCTGGCCAAACAGATTATTCGCAATTTAGATACGCGTGAGATGAAAGAGATTGCGGACCAAGCACTAGATTTGGAGTCACCGGCTGATATTCAAGCATTCATAAAAGAAAAAATACCCTTCATCGCGGAAATAAGCGAATAAAGAAAGAAGAGGCTGTCCTTTTTTGACAGCCTCTTTACAGAATAAGGTAAAAATCCTTTATAAGAATGTTAATTGGGTGGGTGGATCCCATAATGGTGGGTCACTATCAAGTAGTTCTGTCCATAAATGGAGATCAAGACCTTCCTTTTTCGCTAAACGGCGAAGATAGCGAAATTTAAGAAAATGCCAGCCATTTTCCACAGCAGAAGCAAAGCGCGGATCATGAAGTAGGCGATAATAGATCCAGGAGGAACGGCTACCTGGGAAAACAATCACTTGCTGCGTATTCCCAATCGGTTCATGCTTGAATATAAATTGTGATATTTCTGTAGAAACAATTGGATAGAAAATATAAGAGTAGTTCTTTGAAATTGGATCTTTCCAATAAATGATTGAGTTTCCTGTTGCTTGCAGATCAAATGATTCGCCGATTATTAATAGCATATCCTTGATTTCTATTAAATCTTTTTCGCGGGCGTCGGCTGTTTCATTTGAACGTAATCTAAAAAGATATGGATCACCTGGTTTAGGAGCTGCATAAGATTGGAGAATTGTGTTAATTAATTCGGGCTCTGGTGTTCGTTCACCTATAAACTTTTCACAAATTTCTCGATCCAAATCTTCTAAGTGTATTTCCTTTCTAGATAATAGAAGTTTTCGGACAGCGGTCTCGACTCTTTCGGATATGGGTAATTCTACGTTTTTTTCATTCAGCAACCACCATCTGCTTCCGCCTGGTAGATCGGAAGAAAAAGGTTTAAGGAAATTTGTTTCTGCAAGCAATTGTTTTATTAAGTTCTGCAGCCGTGTCAAATCGGATTCCTTCACCTCAGAAAGGTTGGCAGGTATCCCATTTTCCTGTGCAAATTCAATGATTATTTGCATAATAATACGGTGATATTCTGCAGGTTCCCCGCGATCCGTTAATAATTGGTCGATTACCTTACGAAGATCAACTTCTGATTGGAGAATACTTTTAGCGGCAGGACGCTTTTTCCATTGACATTGAAGTATTTCATCTGATATTCGATAAGCGGACCCCATCAATTCAAAACCCGCTGCGTGCATACCGGAAAATAATCCGAAAGCCAAATTGGGAGTATATTGTGGAAGTATGCCTAAGGCCAGCGTATTATCTTGGAGGGAAAAGGCAATTCTTTTCAATGCAATTTGCACTGCTTTGGTGAACCAGTACCAGTCGTATCTTCTCCTTCCTAAAGCACTGCGCATGGGGCTGACAGCTTTGCTTCCCCATAACCAACCGGACCACACCGCAGATAAGGTCCAAAATGCTTGGCCTGGGCGTGGAAAAATAGTTGTGATCGCAGTAGGGGTATTTTTAGAAACCAACTTGTTTTTCACAGCTAAATCCCGCTGATAAAAACAAATACCTCCATCTTCATCAGGAAGGTTTGGCCAATAATTTATTTTTACGGCAGTATTTATATGCTTCCAATGTTGAGATGCGGTTTGAAGGGATAGAAAAAGATTGCGTTCAAGGAATTTTGTTGGAACCGATAATTGAAGGAACCGGTCATCACGTGGTGGCCAGTGTTTCAAAGAATGCGCATCATTAAAGACAGATAACAATAACGCACGGATATATTTCGCTTGATCCTTCTTTAACGACAACCTTTCCAACCGATTCGTCAGCAACATACAAACATACAATGCGCGTGGTAAATAACAATCCAGTGCTGCGTGAAGAGATGCTTGCTCATATTCACTGCCAGATGCTACCCGTTGAAATGCGCGTGAGCGGTGAATACCTAAATTCCCAAGTCGTTTCAGAATTCCTAGATCATAATCACTGATATCTTTTTCGCCTTCATCCGCACAGAATTGGCAGTGATACACCCTTGAAATTGGCTGGTCTTTTCCCTTTTCCCAAACAAACCCATCCGGTTGGATCATTTTTCCGCAATTTACGCAGGGTGTTATATATAAACCTTGAAGATGGTCGTATAGAGTGGCATTCTCATGCCGGGTGTTAAAAAGTTTATTTAGTACGGCTGAGAAATCCTCTTCTGTTGGTGCTGAGGCCGCAACTTCAGTCATTAACCAAATGATAGGATTGCTGCGAGCACTTAAGACACGGAAACCAGAAGCAGCTAAATCCACTGGGAGCAGTGGATTTGCGCTGATGGGATCAATTATTAAATGACTAGAAAGACCCATTTTTTCAATCCAAGAAGTGAAGGTGTTTTTAGGCAGAGGAGGGATAAAATTTTCCAAGGGCAAATCATACCCCTTGATACTGCCTGGTATATAGGAGTAATTATTTACACTCATTAGAGTTTAACATCAGTATACAAGTAAAATCTTAGCGATAATAATTAAATTATCTGGTGTTCTATGAGAAACGAGAATATTAGTGAGGTACTATGTCTATCTCAAAAAGCTGCTTGACAGGCTCAAATTTGACAACTCCGATCTGCGTGGTTTTCAGTTTAAAAGGCAGCTGTATTTTCATGCAGATTTCAAGAGCTGCAGGAAGGTTCTTTTTCTCAATATCGTGGACTAAAGTTATATGAGGGACCCAATTGCCTGGCTGATACATTTCCCATGAGCCATCGGCATTATTATTAAGAGTGTGATGGATCCTTTTTTGAAAATTCATCAATTCCCTATTTGGCGCTGGTGCAATGAAGATCACGGGATAAACATGAGGAAAAATACCGAAATGGGCGGCATTAATTATAAGTAAGCCGGAATTATCAGCAAATTGTCTGATTTCTTTTTCACATTCTATACAATTAAATGAATCATAAATAGCAAGTGTAATATGCGGTCGGATGACGGGATTGTTCTTCGCCTGCGTTACGTTCTTTTTTTCCAGCTCTCTCCATATGTTTAAGATTGGTTGCTCAGAGATTTCATCAAAGTAGATAACGACAGCGTAAGCCATATTGTAGTTTAGGATATTAATGATATTTCAGAGAACTTCCACCAATAAATTCTCGAATGACAGAATCACTCGGGACAAAGGAATCATCTTCCAGCGCGGGAATCTCTGAAAGCATTTCATACACGCGTTTGGAACGGATATATGAGTCTTCACGCAAAGGATCTTTTTTGAATTTCTCACTCCAGTCCTTGAAGCTATCAAACAAGCGTGATTTGTATATTGATAACTCATACGACATCGCACTGTTAATGATGAAATCAGCGTAAATATTATTGGGAATGATATTCCGCATTTCACCAGAACGTACATAGTGCCAGTGGTTGAGGGTTCGCTCAGGAGCATATCCCCTGTATGCCGCATCACGCAGCATGCGACGCATCAATCGAATGTCTGTCCAGCGGATATACTGTCCTTTTGAATTTTTCATTTGTAGTAAGGGCTCTAGATATACCTTAAATTTCTTTTCGGGAGCGATATCTTCTGTCATTGGCGGATAAAGGCCGTGTAGGGAATCGATCAGGATAATATCATCTTTTCCGATTTGCATTTTGGTTTGTTCATTCTGGCGTTTTCCTTCCTTAAAATCATAGAAAGGTATATTCACTTCTTTTCCCTTAATGAGTTCAGATAAGTGCTGATTGATTAGGTCTAGATCAAGTGCCTGCGGCGTTTCAAAGTCATAATCGCCAAACTCGTCTTTTGGATGTTTTTCCAGATCAAAGAAATAATTATCTACGTTTAATGCGACCAGACTGATCCCCATTTGTTTGAGAATTTGGCCAATTTTAATGGTGGTTGTGGTCTTCCCGGAAGATGAAGGCCCCGAGATCAAGACGATTCTTAGTTCATTCCGTCTTTCGCAGATCTCATGAGCAGCTAATTTGATATCTTCTTCATAGAACATTTCAGATTCCGAAACAATTTGCTGCAGCTCGTTGTTTTTCAATCGATTTGTATAATGTTCTATGGAATGCAGGTCGTGTGACGCAGCCCAATCCAATACCTGCCAGATTTTTGCCCAAGGAATATTAGTTGATGGGCGAAAGGTCTGCAATTCTCGCTGCTCACGCATCCGTGCCCGTTCATCTCGGTAGAGAATATAGGCTTTTGCTACTTTCGCGTGCCCGTTTTCAATGAGTATCTTCTCGGTCGCATCTTGGATCTGTTCAACTGTGAGTATATTTTTTTCAAGAATCGTTTTTTCCATATATTCGATCACTTGATGGGTGAGTTTATCAGCAGTCTTTTTATCTCTTCCGCCTACTGCAACCGCAGCTCGATAGATAGCATTGGTAATTCGGTTAGTGGTAAATGGGACTTTAACCCCGGAACGCTTGATTACATGTGTAAACCGAGACATTTTCAACCTCTTTTAATCTAATCTATTATAGCAAGAGAGTATTCGAATTGCTTTTTAGAATGTTATTAAAAAGAAATCATTTTCCAGCGTTCGCCAAGTTTCATCTGTATCAATCCTGAAATATGGAGCAAAGAGGGGGTATTTATTTCGGATATCTTCAGCAATTCCTTGAGCTGCACGGCGTATGGCAAAATGCGCGTTTTGTGCGGACCGCAGCTTAATCAAATGGAGGGCTGTGCGAAGATTCATTTTTAAAAAGACGCGCCGGTTATATGCGTTAGGAAGTATATAGGCGGCTGCGTGTGGATGAAATTTGTGAATCGCGTGGAAGATTTTTCTTGCTTTGTCCATAGCGGTTTTAAAATTATCCAAAAGACCTGCTTCACTTATAGTTTTAGGAATGGCATACCCTAAGTGAGGGGAAAATGATTTAGCAGTTTGAGCCATCATTCGGTGGCGTTTTAGTTCAAAATATGCACCCTGATCAATGATCAGATCAAAGCTAATTTGCGCGTATTCCAGTTCTCTAACTGGGATATCATGCTTCCCCAATTTTCCAAGAAGTGATTCCGTCATACCCTCAAGCTCTGGTTGTGTTAATTGTGAAATGTATTCATACGCTTCTTTAAAAGATAAATTACTGAATCTATAAAATAACGCGGCCAGAATTTGGAATTCGCCATCCTCATCATAATCCGTACATTCACACCATGCATCATCTAAAGTAATTCTCGAGTTCAACTTTGCAACTTGCTTTGTGATATCATTTTCAATTCGGATAAGGTAGTCATTACGATCAGCATATTTAACCAAAGTAGGGATATTCTTTAAAGATACTGTTTTTATTTCTTCCCCGATCTTACGGACCTCGCTTAATGGGTGTGAAAGCATTTTCCGAAGCGCGTGTTCGAGTGCCCTGGCGTTGATCGATACTCCTACATTTGCTAAGGAACTAGTAGGGAGGTAGTATCGGCACACATCTGCTGTGCAAGCACGAATGCGGTTGATATACGCTCGTTCAGATTCATTATTTTGGCGTGAATTGATCTCTGATAAATAAATCCTTACTTTTCCAAAAGCGGTTTGATACTCATTAAAAAGCAATTTGCAGGTTTCTGTGTATTTATCTTCAAGATCGCTGCCTCGGATCTCTTCTGGGATGAAAAAAAGGTCTTCATCCCAGATCTGATATCGAGATGATTTTTCAGTATATGAAGCAAGCCGGTTAGATTCTAAACATTCAACTGCTAATCGAGAAATATTTTCAACAGCGATATGCAGAACAGCATGTTCAGCGACAGAAGAATGTCCATACCCTAAAACCCATTTTTCGTGAAAATCGGCAGAACGCTTATCTGATAATTCAGCCGCGATCTCATCAAAAGACTTTGGAGAACGGGAAGTTTTCGCAAAAGCTACTGCTATGGTTTCCGGGCTGAGTTTTTTTGTATCAAGAAGATATATCCTCCGGGGTTGTGTCATTTGTTAGCACCTCCTCAGCATTGCTGATATCTTTTCGAATCTGCTCCATCAATTCATTTACAGATCCAAATTTCTTTTCTTGCCGCAATTGCGAGATAAATTGGAGTTTAATTTGCATGCCATAGATCTGATCAGTGAAATTTAGAATATGCGCTTCAATTGTTTGTTGTTCTGGGATATCATAAAAAGTCGGTCTAAATCCTATACTAACTACTGCGGGAAATCTCTTTTTATTTATAAATGCAAATGCGGCGTAAACACCCCCCCCCGGCAGTAGTTTTTCCTCCCACACTGAAAGATTTGCGGTTGGTATACCGATATGTTTGCCACGCCCGTCTCCATGGACAACTGTACCTTCGATGGAGTATGGATAACCAAGCAAGGTATTTGCAGTGCTCAGGTCACCATTCTTGAGGGCTGTTCGGATAATACTGGATGATATTGGTTTTGACTTCTTTGGTAGTGGTGTTATTGCACGCACACAGAACCCCATCTTATTGCCTAAATATTCCAGTCTTTTCAAATCACCTTCCTGATCTGCCCCCAAACGAAAATCGTATCCCACCAATAAACAGGTGAATTTTAACTGATGGTGAAGTGTGCTTATGAAATCTTGTGGAGATAATCGTGAAATAGAATGGTCAAAATACATCGTCAGGATCGAATCAACACCTAATTTTGAAAGAATATGATCTTTTTCTTCTGGTGAAGTTAAATAATATGGGCCTGTGATGTTTTTAATAAAGACTGTAGGGTGTGGATAAAATGTAATCACGATCGAGGGAACATCTGTTTTTTTTGTTCCTTCAATTAAATATTTTATAATCTTTTGGTGCCCTAAATGAATACCATCAAATGACCCGATAGTAATCCATGCTCCCTTTAAAGATGATTTTCTTTCTTTAAACCCTTTTCCCATTTAGGTGAAAAACACTTTGCGTGGTTGAAATTCTTTGGTTTCTGGATCAAATTGCATCAGCGCAACTAATTCACCCTGTTCAGTGATTGCACGAACCATTTTTTCAGGACCTTCCTCCCGGGGAATGCGGTGTCCATGCTTGACCAATTCGACTTCTTCATTCGACAAAGTAATTGAAGGCCAATCTGATAGTGCTTCTGCCGCGGGAATCAAATATTGATACCATGAATTGGTTTCAAATGCCTCGGTGAGTTTTCCGAGAGGTACTGCATCGCGAAGTGTGAAGCGCCCGCTTTTTGTCCTGCGTAAGCCGGTCAGATACGCACCGCATTCCAGTATTTCACCCAGATCATACGCTAATGATCGAACGTATGTGCCTGATGAACAATGAACATCTAAGATTGCTTCTGGCGAATTCCATTCGAGGAGATCAAGACTGTACATATTGATAAGGCGTGGTTCTAGCTTTACTTCTTCACCTTTGCGTGCCAAATCATAGGCGTGTCTGCCTTTCACTTTTATTGCGGAATAAGGTGGGGGTACCTGCTCAATTTCACCGACGAACTGTTTCAATGCTTCTTCGAATTGAGCGTGAGTCACATTTACCTCCGAAGTACCTGTGATTTTTCCTTCGGCATCATATGTATCTGTTTTTTCACCTAATTTAACGGTTGCCTGATACCGCTTATCCTCCGCAGAGAGATATTGTGATAATCGAACCGCGGGACCAATGAGAATTACTAATACTCCTGAAGCACGCGGATCCAGAGTACCTGTATGCCCTGCGCGTTTGATGTGCGTTCCCCTGCGAATCACTTGAACAACTTGATGTGAGGTCATGCCAAGAGGTTTGTCAACGATCAGCACACCTGATATCGTATTTTTAATTGGATTCTTATTTTCTTCCATATGAATATCTCCTGATTAAATTTTCCCCTGCATAAATTTCTTTGTTTCCCCTAATACTAGTTCCATCACTGTTTCAAGCTCGCCTGTTATTTCAGCCCCTGCGGCGGGAGGATGGCCTCCTCCATCGAACCGCATTGCGATCTTCGAAACGTCAAATTTTACATTGGACCGCCAGCTTACTTTTACTTTACCATCTTTTTGTTCATTAAAAAGGACCGCTACGTCAATTTCTTCCAATATGGATAAATGATTTGTGAGGTCTGCATCGTCCCTTCCTTGATATGCCGCGTTAGTTCTATCTTTAAGAGTGATAGTCGTCCAAGCAAGGTTGCCTTTAGATTTGATCCGTGAAAGTGCATTGCCCCAAATTTTACTGGCGGGTAGGGATTGCGCTGTTAAAGCTTGATGATATAGCCTTGGCAGGTCCGCACCTTTTTCCATGAGGTCTGCAACCAAGCGAAAAAACCTGGGAGTAATGTTGGATGTGCTAAATCCGATTGTATCTGTGATCATTCCCATTAATAGTGCATTTGCAACATCTTTGTCTATTGATAACCCCCAGTGTGGAAGATATTCAGCCAGGATTGCTGTTGTCGCAGGTTGCTCCGGAATCACCAAATTGGTCTCCGCATATAGATCGTTGGTGATGTGGTGGTCAATATTTAAATGTACAACAGGAAGCTCGGTGGGGGAGCTAACGCGTTTTTTATCTGCGCAATCGAGAGCTATGACAAGATCGTAATCATCTTTTATCCTCCGAGTAATTTGATCAGCTCCAATAAGGAATTTGAATTTGCGAGGTAATCCATTGGTTAAAACCACCTGTGTTTTTTTTCCTTTTTTCTGAAGAGCCAAGGAAAGTCCAATGGTTGATCCAATGGCGTCTCCATCCGGACGGACGTGGGAAAGGATAAGTGGCACATCGGATTGCGTTAATAAACGTTGGATTTTGACGTGAATCTGATCAGAATTAATTTTCTTGGTCTTCATCAGCCGCATTCGTTTCTGCAATAGAATCTAATAACTTCTCAATTCGTTCCGCACGTTCAGGTGTTTCATCCCAGAAGAAACGCAGCATCGGGAAGGACCGAAGGTCGATTTCGTGTGCTAAAGAACTGCGAAGGTACCCACTCGCATGCTCCAGACCAGCGAGAATCTCACTGGATTGTGATTTTCCCTCAAGTGAGGATACGAAGATTTTCGCGAAACTCAATTCCCGATCTACAGTAACATCAGTGATGAAAACTGATGCCAGCCGGGGGTCGCTGATTTTTCCCGTAATAAGCATTTCCGATAATAATTGTTGGATCCTACCCGCGATTCTTTTTGTACGTAATTTTGAAGGCATTCTTATCTTTCTACTTCTTCAATAATGAATGACTCGATCGTGTCACCAATCTCAAAGTCGTTAAATCCTTTTATTCTTATCCCGCATTCAAAACCTGAACGTACTTCTTTCACATTATCTTTTTCATGTTTTAAGGAAGCAAGGTTACCTTCAAAGAGATTCTCTTCATCTCTTAAAACACGCACTTTTGCATTTCGGCGCACCTCACCATTCATTACTCTGCAACCAGCAATCGTACCTAATTTTGAAATGCGGAAAGTTTGCAGTACTTCAGCTTGCCCGAGAACCGTTTCTTTTTCCTCTGGAGCCAGCATTCCTTTAAGCGCTTTTTCAATGTCTTCCAGTAAACGGTAGATTATATCGTAGGTTCTGATGGAGACGCCTTCGGTTTTCGCAAGTTTTTCTGCCGCAGTTTCTATTTTTACGTTGAAACCTAAAACTATTGCGTTTGAAGCAGAAGCAAGCATAATATCATTCTCAGTAATATTGCCTGCTTCTGAATGAAGAATATTAATTTTGATCTCACTTTGGTCGATCTCGTTAAGGGAGTTTGTGACGGGTTCTAATGATCCCTGAACATCTGCTCTAAGGATTAAGCGTAATTCAGCCATTTCTCCAGCCTGGAATTTTGCAAACAGGTCTTCTAATCCTGTTATCTTTTTCACGGAATGCGCTTCCTCTTCTTTTTGCTTGCGGTCATTTACGATTGCACGAGCTTCTCTTTCTGATTCACACACTTGGAATAAATCTCCTGCTTTGGGTAGTTTATTCAAACCCAAGATAAGAGCTGGTTGTGACGGTCCTGCTGTTTTAATCTGTTTGTTCGTGAAATCGAACATTGCTTTTATTTTTCCGCTTGCTGTCCCAGCTGCAATAGCATCCCCTATTTTAATAGTTCCATTTTGAATCAGGAGGGTAGCAACAATACCTCTGCTTTTGTCCATTTCTGCTTCAATGACTGACCCTATGACTGTTCCATTTGGATTAGCAAGGATTTTAATGTCTTCGGCAACGAGCAGGACTGCTTCAAGTAGATCTTCAATACCTGTCTTCGTTTTTGCGGAAACAGGCACAATGATCGTATCGCCATCCCATTCATCTGAAATTAGACCAGCATCCGCAAGCTGTTTTTTAACGAAATCTGGTTTTGCGTCAGCTAGATCTATCTTGTTTAGAGCGACAATTACAGGTACTTTAGCCGCTCGAGCGTGCGCAATCGCCTCTTTTGTTTGCGGCATGACACCATCATTTGCCGCAACCACTAAGAAAACGATGTCTGCTCCCTGTGCACCGCGAGCTCGCATGGCAGTAAAAGCAGCATGCCCGGGTGTGTCTAGGAATGTGATCTTGTTATTATTATGTTCGATTTGATAGGCGCCAATATGTTGGGTTATACCGCCGGATTCTCCGCCAGCCACATCCGTATGCCGAATTGCGTCCAATAAAGTGGTTTTTCCGTGGTCAACATGGCCTAAAATGGTGACCACTGGGGGGCGTTTGACAAGATTTTTTGGATCTTCCTTTTCAATCAACCGGCGCCATAAAGGCACTTCGCCAATTTCCTTTTTGGTTAATTCGGGTATCTCGAGGCTAGCTTCTAAACCCATTTCAGCAGAAACAACCGCTGCAGTATCGAAATCAATCTGCTGGTTGATATTTGCCATAACACCATTCGCCATTAGGATTTTAATGATCTGTATGGGGCTTGTATCTAATTTTATTGCAAGATCGCGTACTGTCGTGATCGATGGTAGTGCAATATTCTTAATTTCATTCTCGCTCATATATGCCTCCGTAACTTCCCCTTTGAACAATCCAAATCTTATTGAAACGTTTGCGAGCTGCTTTCAAGAGCGAGTGAAATGTAATTATTGACTTACATTTTATTGCCCTAATGCAACCTGGCCGAATCTTTTTTATTCTTAACCACCATTTTCTTCCTTTGGCAAGGAGTCCATGATATGAAGTAAATGGTTCCGGTCTTCTTCTGTCATTTCAGTTCGCAGTGTTATTGCTAAACCGCTTTTTAATGCGTGTTTCCAGCATGACCGTTTGTTATGTAAATATGCGCCTCGGCCATCTGCTTTGCCTGTGGGATCATACTGAATGCCTTCTGGTGTACGGATGATCCGCATCAACTCTTTTTTTGAAAGCACTTGCCGACAACCAACACAGGTACGCTGTGGAATATGTTTATCACGCCTCTTATGTTTTTTCACCACCTCGTTTTCATACCTATACTTACTCTTCTTCCCAATCACTCCAATTGGATTCAGCGCGTTTGTGCTTTTTCTTCGAGATGGTCATGTCAAGATCAGGATCGTATTCGATCTGCCTTGATTTCTTCTTTTTCTTCTGCTTTTTTTGGGCAGATTTACCATCGAAATCATCCTCACCTGAATCATCAGGTTTGATATCATCGAGCTCAAGTTTGAATAGTTCTTCAAAGGATTTGATTTTCTCAACCTTTTGAGTTTTTTCTTTTTTCTCAACTACTTCTGGTTCGCTAAGTTCCTCAATAGGTTCGGGTGTGAGTTCTGTGAGTTTTGTTTGAACCTCTTCCGGAATCTTTTCAACATGGCCTTCCACAATTTCTTCTGTGGCTATTTCTTCATCTGTCGGAGTTTTCACAGCAGCTGTTTTAGGTTCTTGTTCTGGTATGGGTTCTTCCTCAATTTCCTCTTCTTCGGGGACAATTTCAGGTAACTTATTGCCAAATATTTCGATTTTCTCTAATGTTTTTGGGCCAATACCAGAAACTTCTAAAATTCTTTCAGGATTGATCTTGCTTGTCAGCACCAGATCACCAGCATTAACTAATTTCGCTTCTGATAATGCCGATATGATTTTGTCTGATAGACCACTCTCAGAAAGATCCATTTTAAACGCACCAGCTGGAATGGATTGTAGCGCTTCTTCTTTTTTCTTTTCATAAATATCGCGTTTCTCGCGCCGTTTAATGATCATCATGCGCTCCAATCGATCATTAAACTGGATTAGAAAATCATAATCCTTGGTTGCGATAATTCGCCCTTCTACCTTACGGCCCATTATCTCTTCTGCCTGAGCAATCGCTTCTGTTTCTTCTTCGGCTAATTCTTTAAATTCCTCATTGTTTTTCAAAGTGAACAACCAATCAGAAATGGCCTCAGGAAGACTCTTGATATCAATACGCCAACCAGTTAATTTTGCTGCCAGGCGGGCATTCTGCCCTTCGCGGCCAATTGCCAGGCTGAGTTGGTCTTCAGGAACCACCACAAGAGCGTTCTTGTACTTATTTGCTGATTCATTTAGATAGACGCCGTTGACCCGTGCTGGGCTGATTGCTTTAGCAATAAAAAGTGTTGGATCTGAGTTCCATTCAATCACGTCAATCTTCTCATCATGTAATTCACGGACGATAGCCTGGATGCGGACACCCCGCATGCCAACGCAAGCGCCGACAGGATCAATGCCTTTCTGCGAGGCAGAAACCGCTACTTTTGCTCTATGCCCTGGTTCACGGGCGATCGAACGAATTTCAACAACACCATGGAAAATTTCTGGTACTTCATTTTCTAATAATCTGCGTAGGAAGTCGCGGTGGGTACGGGAAAGAATGATTTGCGGTCCACGTCCAGTTTCTTTAACTTCTGCAACAAGTGCGCGAATGCGTTCGTGAATACGAAAACGTTCACGTGTGATCATTTCTTTTCGCGGCATGGTGCCCTCGGCTTTCAATTCTAATCCGATCGTTAAACCGCGTGCGTTAGCTGCCTGTACGATACCGCTGACGATTTCTCCTAATTGTTTTTCATAATACTCATATTGTGCCGCATGCTCTGCTTCACGAATTTTTTGTTGAATGACTTGGCGGGCTGTTTGGGCAGCAACACGACCAAAATTAGCTGGTGTGCTGTCTGCCATAACTAGATCACCCAATTCAGCATCCTCCGCAACTTCTTTCGCATCGTTGAGGGTTACTTCTGTAAGCGAGTTCTGTACTACCTGGACCACTTCTTTTTCAACAAGGATCTTGAAATCGCCATGATCCAAATCGATAATGGCTTTTATATCCTGCGCATTTGAAGCATTAACTGATTTTCGGTATGCGGAAACCATCGCTGTCGAAAGCGCTTCTAAAATGGTCTCTTTCGGGAGGCCTTTTTCTTCTAATACTTCATTGAAGGCCAGCACAAATTCATTTTTCATGCCAGTTTTACTCCACATATTACTATTCGATTATAAGCAGAAAAGTGGGGGGAGCCCACTTTCCGATGAAACAATAAAGCTGTTACTTACGAATTGAATTCTAACATGCTTTGACAAGTGGTGCAAGAAGAATTATTGGAATTAAGATGTTTAATAAAGCAAAAGAGTCCGTAGAATTAATCAGCAAAAGTAAAAGTACGCAGGTTTAAGGATCATACATGTTGGGAAGCCAGGGATCATTCCTTCTTCAAACTAAATAGATGCAGGATTTCTTACTGGACAAGTAGAAAATCAGGGCCGTTGAGCATGTATTTCACATTGCAGGTTGGCTGGCGGTGGATCTTCCCGAGGGATAAGCAGCTCTACGCCGGTCTTGTGATTCGTATAGATAGCTTCGTAATTGCAGGTGAGAGGCCAGGTTACCCACCAAACGTAGACATCGTTCTCGTCGCCGAAGGCGTAGTCTTCCCCGCGGATGACCAGGTTAAGTGGCTCATTGATGATTAGCGCGAAGCGCTGGC
>SDBT01009342.1_pt1 | contig 15921 bp, 11 predicted proteins | sample 2277101 | NCBI WGS metagenome assembly SDBT01 (sample SAMN10404973, study PRJNA504765) | marine sediment metagenome | isolation source: marine sediment core GS10_PC15, 103 cmbsf | place: Arctic Ocean: Southern Knipovich Ridge | collected 2010 | reverse complement strand
ATCGTTCCCACATTTAAATGCGGCTTCGTTCGTTGAAATGTTGCTTTTGCCATAATGCACCTCTTTTAACTTTAATCTTTGTTGTCGGGTCGCATACTGTGCGTCCCCTACGCTAATTTAATTTCTCTTATCAATAATCTCTTTTGCGACACTTGCAGGTGTTTCTGCATATCGCGAAAATTCCATAGTGTATGTCGCTCTGCCTTGTGACATTGATCGCAGGTCAGTAGCATAACCAAACATTTCAGCAAGAGGCACTTCTGCGCGAATTGCTTTACCTGCAGGCACGTCTTCCATACCTTGCACTAAACCACGACGACGATTTAAATCGCCCATCACATCGCCCATATATTCTTCTGGCGTAACGGATTCAACTTTCATCATCGGCTCTAATAACACAGGGCTCGCTTTCTTAGCCCCCTCTTTAAAACCCATTGACCCAGCAATCTTAAATGCCATTTCACTCGAGTCAACATCATGGTAACTACCGTCATACAATGTCACTTTGATATCAACGACTGGATAGCCAGCAATAACTCCATTTTCCATTTGTTCACGAATACCTTTGTCGACAGCAGGAATATATTCTTTAGGTACAACACCGCCAACAATACCATTCACAAATTCATAACCTACACCCAACTCTTGTGGTTCTATCTTTAAGTAAACGTGACCATACTGACCACGACCACCACTTTGACGCACGTATTTACCTTCCTGTTTGACCATCTTGCGAATAGTTTCTCTGTAAGCAACTTGTGGCTTACCAACATTTGATTCAACATTAAATTCACGTCGCATACGATCAACAATAATTTCTAAGTGTAATTCGCCCATACCAGCAATAATGGTTTGGCCAGATTCTTCATCCGTATGAACTCGGAAAGAAGGATCTTCTTGTGCGAGCTTGGATAACGCAATACCCATTCTTTCCTGGTCTGCTTTTGTTTTTGGCTCAACAGCCACAAAAATAACCGGCTCTGGAAATTCCATGCTCTCTAGAATCACTTGCTCATCTTGACTGCACAGCGTATCCCCAGTAGTCACATCTTTTAAACCAACACATGCAGCAATATCACCAGCACGAATTTCTTTAATTTCTTCACGACTGTTAGCATGCATCTGCACCATTCGCCCAATACGCTCACGTTTTCTTTTTATCGGATTAAAAACCGTGTCGCCTGACTTTACAACGCCCGAATAAACGCGAATAAATGTCAATGTCCCAACAAATGGATCTGTCGCAATTTTAAATGCAAGCGCCGCAAAAGGTTCGTCATCAGAAGCATGTCTGACAACTTCTGTGCTCTCAAAATCATCCAAATTGCCTTTTATAGCCGGCACATCTAAAGGTGAAGGCATATATTGAATCACTGCATCCAACACTGCTTGAATACCTTTATTCTTAAACGCGGAACCACAAAATACAGGCACAATTTCATTCGCAATTGCGCGCTGACGTAATCCTTGGTAAATTTCTTCTTCAGAAAGATCTTCGCTTTCTAAATATTTGTTCATGAGCTCTTCATTTGCTTCAGCGGCTGCCTCAATTAAGTCATGACGATATTTTTCACACTCTTCGAGCATCTCTGGGGCAATGTCTCTTTCTTCAAAGATTGTGCCTTGCGTTGCATCATCCCAATAAATACCTTTCATTTTGACAAGATCAACAACGCCTAGAAAATTCTCTTCAGCGCCAATCGGCAATTGCATGATAACCGGATTTGAGCCCAAACGATTTTTAATTTGATCCGCAACTCTTAAGAAATTCGCACCGACTCGATCCATTTTGTTAACGAATGCGAGACGTGGCACACCATAGCGATCAGCTTGACGCCATACAGTTTCAGATTGCGGTTCAACACCGCTAACGCCACAAAATACGACAACAGCGCCATCCAACACACGCATTGACCGCTCCACTTCAATCGTGAAATCAACGTGTCCTGGTGTATCAATAATATTAATACGATGTTGTTTGAACTGCTTGCCCATCCCTTGCCAATAGCAAGTCGTTGCAGCAGAAGTGATTGTAATACCTCGTTCTTGCTCCTGCGGCATCCAATCCATGATTGCAGCACCATGATGAACTTCACCAATCTTGTGTGAAACCCCGGTATAAAATAGGACGCGCTCGGTCGACGTTGTCTTACCGGCGTCAATATGTGCGATAATGCCTATATTTCTGTAGAGATCTAATGGTGTTGTACGAGCCACTTTCTTATTACCTTTAAATTATTACCATCGATAATGCGCAAAGGCTTGGTTAGCCGCTGCCATACGATGAATTTCTTCACGTTTTTTAACTGCCGATCCTCGGCCTGCAATTGCATCCATCATTTCACCAGCCAATCGAAGTGCCATCGTTTTTTCAGAGCGCTTCTTCGCCGCATCAACCAACCAGCGCATTGCAAGCGCTAATCGGCGAGAGGGTCTTACTTCCATCGGCACTTGATAAGTCGAACCGCCAACTCGACGCGAACGCACTTCAACCGTAGGACTGACATTATCAATCGCCTTTTTAAAAAAACTAATAGCAGGGCTTCCAGAACTACTTTCTTCGCCACCATCGTCTTCATCTAATTTCTTTGACTTAAGCTTCGCGAGCGCTTCATCTAATGCGCCATAAACAATCCTTTCTGCAACTGATTTTTTGCCATTAACCATCACATGGTTAATAAACTTAGCTAACAATTCACCACCATACTTAGGATCAGGCAAAATGTCGCGCTTTGGTGCTCTTCTTCGTCTAGACATAAATTAATTCCTATTTATTTCGCTTTTTCTACTTTAGGCTTTCTTGCGCCGTATTTTGAACGACCCTGCCTTCTCTTATCAACCCCAGAAGTATCCAAGCTGCCACGAATAATGTGATAACGAACTCCTGGCAAATCTTTAACACGTCCGCCTCGAATTAAAACAACGGAGTGTTCTTGTAAATTATGGCCTTCTCCACCGATGTATGCTGTGACTTCCATACCATTAGTTAACCTAACTCGAGCAACTTTACGTAGTGCAGAATTTGGTTTTTTGGGTGTCGTGGTGTACACACGAATACAAACGCCACGTTTTTGTGGACATTTCATCAAAGCCGGTGTTTTTGATTTTCTGGCTTTAACTGCTCGTTTTTGTTTCTGTAACGCATATGCGCTGATCGTTGACATTATTACCCTTTTCCATTAAAAATCAATCAGTTGCGAGCTTGAATTGACCCTGAAAAATTTCTCAAAAATCAATCAAAGCAAGCCTAAAAAAACACGCCATCTTGGACGCGCCATACAAAAATTTCTACTCTTTGCCCCGCTATTATGAACGCAGGATAACAAACACCCTTGCACACAAAGAGGGCGAAATTCTATGTATCAATAGAGGCTAAGTCAAGGATAATTTAGCGTTTTCGCATTATCCTTTTATGATGTGCAACATTACAAAAAAATATGCACGATTTAAGCGCTGACTTCTTGCCTATTTTTCTTCTTTTTCTTGCGAATTTGTGTCTTGTGCAGCCGGTTGTTCCTCCTCTGGAGCTACCTCTGGCTCTTCTGTAGCATGAGGTTCAGCAACAATATCTTGCTCAACCACAACATTTTCGCTTTCCGCCGATATCAACGCTTCGCTTAAAGCAGACTCTATCTCTTCCGCTGTTACAGCTTCTTCAACTTCGACAACTTTGACTTTTTTCTGGCGTCTGGCTTGATGATACGCGTAGCCAGTACCCGCTGGAATCAAACGTCCAAGCATCACGTTTTCTTTCAATCCGCGCAGATAATCTCTCTTGCCTTTGACTGACGCTTCGGTGAATACGCGGGTTGTTTCTTGGAATGATGCTGCCGAAATGAATGACTCAGTTGCCAATGATGCCTTTGTAATACCCAACAATATTGGCTCAAATGTTGCTGGTTGCTTATCTTCTTTAAGAATCTCGTCATTTTTATCCATCACTCTACTTTTTTCAAGCTGTTCGCCTTTCAAAAATGTTGTGTCGCCTGGATCATCAATAAAACATTTGCGCAGCATTTGTTTAATAATCACCTCAATATGTTTATCATTAATTTTAACGCCTTGGAGCCGATAAACATCCTGGACTTCTTTCACGATATAATTTGCAACTGTTCGAATACCAAGCAATCGCAATAAATCATGCGCACTCGGCTCTCCCTCTGCAATCATTTCTCCTTTTGCAATATGCTCACCTTCAAAGACGCTTAAGTGTCGCCATTTTGGTATCAATTCTTCATGCACTGAGCCATCGAGCGATGTAATGATTAATCGACGCTTACCTTTTGTCTCTTTTCCGAAACTAACAATACCGGTTTTTTCAGCAAGAATAGCCGGATCTTTTGGTTTTCGAGCTTCAAATAAATCAGCAACTCGCGGCAAACCACCTGTAATATCACGCGTTTTTGAGGTTTCTTGAGGGATTTTAGCGATTACTTCACCGACAGTAAGCTCAGCATTGCCCTCAACCGTAACCACTGCATTAACAGGTAAAAAATAGTGAGCGGGTACATTAGTGCCAACAATATTTAAATCGTTGTCATCTTTGTCAACCAACTTAATCATCGGCCTCAAATCAGCGCGAGAAACACCTCGCTGTTTTGGATCGATAATGACAATATTACTTAATCCCGTCATTTCATCAGTTTGACGATTGATGGTGACGCCATCGATCATGTCAACAAACTTTACCTGACCTTGTGCCTCAATAATAATTGGATGCGCATGAGGATCCCATGTGGCAACAATCTCGCCAGCAGAAACTTTCGTTTCATCAGCAACAGTCAATAAAGCACCATAAGGAATTTTGTAGCGCTCTTTTTCTCGACCATGTTGATCAAGAATAGCAAGCTCACTGGAACGCGATACAATTACAAGCTTTCCGTCCGCACGACGAACAAACTTCATGTTAAATAATTTTGTTGTGCCTTCAATTTTAACCTGGACATTGTTAGCAGCACTTGATCGCGATGCGGCACCACCAATATGGAATGTACGCATTGTTAACTGTGTACCTGGTTCACCGATAGATTGTGCAGCCATCACACCAACAGCTTCTCCAACATTGACCGAATGACCTCTCGCCAAATCTCGTCCATAACAAGCAGCACAAATACCGTATCGAGTTTCGCAGGTAATAGGCGAACGTACTTTAACTTCATCTATGTTTAATTCTTCTAATTTATCAACCCAAGCCTCATCTAATAAAGTACCAGTGGCAACGGCAACATCGTCTGAATTTGGCAGCAAGACATCTTCTGCAACAACCCGCCCCAACACTCGCTCTCTAAGCGGCTCAACAACATCCCCCCCTTCAACGAGAGGTGTCATTGACAAACCATCAAGCGTTCCACAATCCAGCGCTGTCACAACCATATCTTGGGCAACGTCAACTAAACGACGTGTAAGATAGCCTGAATTAGCAGTCTTTAAAGCAGTATCTGCCAAACCTTTTCGAGCACCATGAGTCGAAATAAAATATTGCAATACGTTCAAACCTTCACGAAAGTTTGCCGTAATTGGCGTTTCGATAATGGAACCATCTGGTGTTGCCATCAAACCTCGCATACCAGCCAATTGTCGCACCTGTGCTGCTGAACCTCTCGCACCAGAGTCCGCCATCATATGGACGGAATTAAATGATTCCTGTAAAACTTCTTCACCTTGTGCATTCATCACTTTTTCATAAGCAATTTCTTCCATCATGGCTTTTGCTACTTGTTCATTAGTGCGCGACCAAATATCGATAACCATGTTGTAACGCTCACTTTGCGTCAACAAGCCTGAGGAAAATTGTTTTTCAATTTCTTTGACTTCATCTTCGGCTTTTGCAATAAGCTCTGCCTTAACGCCTGGGACGACAAGATCATCAATACACACTGAAACACCCGCACGAGTTGCATAAGCAAAACCTGTATACATAAGATGATCAGCAAAAATGGCTGTGGTTTTTAAACCAACTTTACGATAACAAGCGTTCACTAATTGAGAGATTGTTTTTTTATCCAGCGTTTTATTAATCAATTCAAATGGTAGGGCGCTCGGTAAAATCTCATATAATAATGCTCGCCCAACCGTTGTCTCAACAATACGCGTAACAGTCTTCTCGTTACCTGTTTCATCAACTGATAATTCAGAAATACGAACTTTAACTTTTGCCTGCAAGTTAACCAGATCCGCCTCAAATGCTCTATGTACTTCCATTACATCAGCAAAAATCATTCCTTCGCCGCGCGCATTGATTCTGTCGCGCGTCATGTAATACAAACCTAACACCACATCTTGCGTTGGCACGATGATTGGCTCTCCATTTGCAGGCGATAAGATGTTATTGGTAGACATCATTAAGGCACGTGCTTCTAATTGAGCTTCAATGGTCAACGGCACATGCACTGCCATTTGGTCGCCGTCAAAGTCAGCGTTATAAGCAGTACACACAAGTGGATGCAACTGAATGGCCTTGCCTTCAATTAAAATTGGCTCGAATGCTTGAATGCCCAGTCGATGCAAAGTAGGCGCACGATTCAGCAGCACTGGATGTTCACGAATCACATCTTCTAAAATATTCCAAACCTCGGGAGTTTCACGTTCAACCATCCGCTTGGCAGCTTTGATCGTTGTCGCTTGACCTAAAAACTGTAGCTTACTAAAAATAAATGGCTTAAATAATTCCAAGGCCATTTTCTTCGGTAGTCCGCACTGATGAAGCTTTAACGTTGGACCAACAACAATTACAGAACGACCAGAATAATCGACCCGTTTACCCAGCAAATTCTGTCTAAACCGACCTTGTTTACCCTTAATCATGTCCGCTAAGGACTTTAATGGACGCTTGTTTGAACCCAAAATAGCACGGCCACGACGACCATTATCTAAAAGCGCATCAACAGATTCTTGCAGCATACGCTTTTCATTGCGCACAATAATGTCCGGCGCACTTAAGTCTAATAGTCTTTTTAGTCGGTTGTTACGATTAATGACTCGCCGATAAAGATCATTTAAATCAGATGTTGCAAAACGACCACCTTCAAGAGGCACCAGCGGACGTAAGTCTGGCGGCAAAATAGGTAGAACAGTCAAAATCATCCACTCAGGCTTGTTGCCTGATTCGACAAAGGCGTCAATTAATTTTATTCGCTTAGTCAGCTTTTTGAGTTTCGTTTCAGAGCTCGTCTTTAGCATATCTTCGCGAATTTGTTCCGCTTCGCTTTCAAGATCAATATCTATCAATAATTCTTGAATCGCTTCAGCACCCATACGCGCCGTAAATTCATCGCCATGCTCTTCAATAGCATCCAAAAATGCTTCATCTGTTAATAATTGTCCTTTCTCAAGATTCGTCATGCCTGGATCAGTGACAACAAATGCTTCAAAATACAAAACACGCTCAACATCGCGCAACGTCATATCCAACAATAAACCAATACGTGAAGGTAACGATTTTAAAAACCAAATATGTGCAACTGGGCATGCTAGCTCAACATGTCCCATGCGCTCACGACGCACTTTAGAAATAGTAACTTCAACGCCACATTTTTCACAAATAACACCGCGATGTTTTAACCGCTTATACTTGCCACACAAACATTCGTAGTCCTTGATTGGCCCAAAGATCTTTGCACAAAATAAACCTTCTCGCTCAGGACGATGAGTCCGGTAATTAACTGTTTCAGCTTTTTTTACTTCACCATATGATTCTGCAATAATTTCTTCTGGCGAAAGAAGACTAATTCGAATTGCGTCGATATCAGTATAGATTGGTGTCTTTGCTATGCTATGAATCAAGTTATCCATCGAATGCCCCATTGTTTAAAAAAGTTATCTAATTTTCAAGCTCACTGCAGCTTATCGGGACGCATGCTATGCGTCCCGATAAGCGGGTCACGCCTTTGGCGTGCCCTCTACAGCTATTTACTCGCGCTCCAATTGAATCGAAATGCCTAATGAACGAATTTCTTTAATAAGCACATTAAATGATTCCGGCATGCCAGGATCCATTCTGTGATCGCCATCGACAATACTCTTATACATTTTTGTTCTGCCAGCCACGTCATCTGATTTCACTGTCAACATTTCTTGTAAAGTATATGCCGCGCCATAAGCTTCCAGCGCCCAAACTTCCATTTCACCAAAACGTTGTCCGCCAAATTGTGCTTTACCGCCTAATGGCTGCTGTGTAACCAAACTATAGGATCCCGTTGAACGCGCGTGCATCTTATCATCGACCAAATGGTTAAGTTTGAGAATGTACATACACCCAACTGTTATTTGTCGATCAAATTTGCTACCCGTTCGCCCATCGTACAATGTTGTTTGTCCACTTGTCGGAAGATCTGCTAATTTCAACATTGACTTAAGTTGTTCTTCAGTAGCACCATCAAATACTGGTGTAGCCATTGGAACACCACGACGTAAGTTACTGGACAAAACAATAATTTGTTCATCAGTCAATGCATTAAGATCAACTTTTGCAGCATTATCCTTATTATAAATTTCGTCTAATGTTTTTCGAAGCGTGCTAATGTTCGCTTGGCTTTCTATTAACTCATTTATTTGATTGCCCAAGCCCTTTGCAGCCCAACCCAAGTGTGTTTCCAACACTTGCCCGATATTCATACGAGAAGGAACACCCAAAGGATTTAAAACAATATCGACTGGCTCACCATTTTCGAGATGTGGCATATCCTCTGTCGGCACGATAAGGGAAATAACACCTTTATTTCCGTGTCGACCAGCAACCTTATCACCAGGCTGAATACTTCTTTTAACAGCAAGATAAACTTTCACAATCTTCAACACCCCAGGAGCTAAGTCATCTCCCTGCGTAATTTTCTTGCTTTGAACAGAGAACTTATCGTCATATTCTTGACGCAATAATTTTAATTGTTCATCAATTGCTTCCAGCTGCTTTCGGACTCCCGCATCTTTTGGTTGAATTTCAAACCAACGCTGCTTTGGCAAGCTATCTAGATATTCTTTTGTAATTTTAGCACCTGATTTCAATTTGTCAGGACCGCTTTTTGCAACACAATTATTTAGCAATTTTTCAACTCGAGAAAGAATATCTCCTTCACGAATACGAAACTCATCAGCCAAGTCTTGTTTAACTTTATCTAGCTTATCTTCTTCAATTTGCAATGCGCGGACATCTTTTTCAACGCCGTCTCGAGTGAAGACTTGGATATCAATCACTGTACCACTCGTTCCTGTTGACACGCGAAGTGAAGTGTCTTTTACATCTGACGCTTTCTCACCAAAAATGGCTCGTAATAATTTTTCTTCTGGCGTTAATTGTGTTTCTCCTTTTGGCGTCACTTTACCAACTAAAATATCACCAGCAACAACCTCTGCACCTAAGTGCACAATTCCCGCTTCATCTAATTTTGCTAATGCGCCTTCTCCAATATTCGGAATATCAGAACTAATTTCTTCTGCGCCAAGCTTGGTATCACGGGCAGTACAAGTTAATTCTTCAATATGAATTGAGGTAAAACGATCTTCTTCTACAACTCGTTCAGAAATAAGAATCGAATCTTCAAAGTTATAGCCATTCCAAGGCATAAAAGCAACCAAGAGATTTTGACCTAAAGCCAATTCTCCTAGATCCGTTGAAGGACCATCTGCTAAAACATCTCCTTTTATAACGACTTCATCTACTGACACCAAAGGCTTTTGGTTAATACAAGTATTTTGGTTTGAGCGCGTGAATTTTATTAAATTATAAATATCGACGCCCGATTCATCTTCGCCCGCCTCATTTTCATTCACTCGAATAACAATTCGTGATGCATCAACATAATCAACGATACCACCACGACGTGCAACCGCAGTCACACCAGAATCTTTAGCTACCATGCGTTCAATGCCTGTGCCAACCAAAGGTTTTTCACTGCGTACAAGTGGAACAGCTTGGCGTTGCATGTTTGAACCCATTAATGCTCGGTTAGCATCGTCGTGCTCCAAGAATGGAATCAAGGAAGCCGCGACCGAAACGATTTGTTTAGGTGAAACATCCATAAACTGCACTTTGTCACGTGAAGTAAATGTAAATTCGTTTTGGTGACGACAAGAGATTAAATCATCAATAAGATTTCCTTTTGCATCCAGTTTTGAGCTTGCCTGAGCAATGACGTTGTCGCCTTCTTCAATAGCGGACAAGTAAACAATTTCACTTGTTACCCTTCCCTTAACAACTTTACGAGCTGGGGTCTCTAGAAACCCATACGAATTACAACGAGCATAAACAGCCAGCGAATTAATCAAACCAATGTTTGGTCCTTCTGGTGTTTCAACTGGGCAGAGACGACCATAATGTGTTGCGTGAACGTCACGCACTTCAAATCCAGCGCGCTCACGACTTAAACCGCCTGGACCAAGTGCCGACACGCGGCGCTTATGAGTCACCTCTGAAAGCGGATTATTTTGATCCATAAATTGCGACAGCTGACTTGAGCCAAAAAATTCCCTGATCGCTGCTGCAACAGGTTTCGCATTAATGAGGTCTTGGGGCATTAAGTTTTCAGCTTCTGCAATATTCAGTCGCTCTTTAACCGCCCGCTCAACACGAACCAAACCTATTCGAAACTGATTTTCTGTCATTTCACCAACGCTACGAATTCGACGATTTCCCAAATGATCAATATCATCAACCGAACCTTTACCATCTCGAATATCTAACAATATTGTAATGGCTCCAACAATATCTTCCTTGGATAAAACGCCTGGGCCTGTTACTTCTTCGATGCCGATACGACGATTAAACTTCATTCGACCGACTACAGATAAATCATAACGATCAAAGTTGAAAAATAAATTTTTAAATAACGCTTCAGCAGCCTCTTTAGTTGGCGGCTCTCCTGGTCGCATCATTCTATAAATTTCGACCAGCGCCTCTAGCCGGCTATTAGAAGGATCAATGCGAAGCGTATCAGAAATATATGCGCCATGATCAAATTCATTGACATATAAGGATTTAAAGCTCTTGACTCCGGCTGCTTCAATCGCCTGAATTGCTTCTGGGGTTAATGCAGTATTTGCTTCAACAACTATCTCCCCAGTTTCTTCATTTACAATATCATGGGCAACTATTCGACCTTCTAGAAAATCTGCAGTCACTTCTAAGTTCTGGATGTTTGCTTTTGCAATTTCTTTAATATGTCTTACTGTAATTCGTCTCTCAGACTCAACAATGACCTTGCCTGATTTATTTGTAATATCAAAAGTGGCAATTTGTCCGCGCAAACGCTCTGGAATTAAGGCAAGGTTCCAATGTCCATGCGAAAAAGAAAACTCGTCATGATCAAAAAACATCTCGAGGATTTCCTCGGTGGAATACCCTAATGCTCTTAACAAGATTGTCGCTGGTAATTTTCTGCGACGATCAATACGAATAAACAAACAATCTTTTGGGTCAAATTCGAAATCTAACCACGAACCTCGATAAGGAATAACGCGTGCTGAATAAAGCAGTTTTCCTGAAGAGTGAGTCTTGCCTTTATCATGATCGTAAAATATTCCTGGCGAACGATGTAATTGTGAAACGACAACTCGCTCTGTACCGTTAATAACGAAGCTTCCATGTTCGGTCATTAATGGTAGCTCACCCATATATACTTCTTGCTCTTTAATATCTTTGATTTTTGCATTCGCAGCAGACGCATCTTTATCATACAGCACTAAGCGTATACGCAGACGCATCGGTACAGAATATGTCATACCGCGCAACCGACATTCACGAACATTAAATGCGGGCTCGCCAAGACTATAGTCAACATATTCTAATCTTGCCGTTCTAGAAAAATTTTCAATAGGAAAAACTGAACTAAAAGCAGCATGTAAACCACTATTTGCTCGTTTTTCAAGAGGCACATCAGTTTGCAAAAACTTCCTATAAGAATCCACTTGCATTTTTAGCAAAGGAGGCGCATCAACTACTTGAATATATCGTCCGAAATTTTTACGAAAGCGTTTTCTTTCCGTATGAGTGATAACAGGTTTAGCTTGCGACATTGACTTACCTCTGCTTCATGAGAAAAGGGAGAAAAAAGTTGAAGCCATCACTCTCTTTTTCTCTATTCTCAAATATATGTAAAAATACTAGACACACCTTAGGGCACCTAGTAAATAACCTTAAATTGTACGGCATGAGTAAAAACATGCCGTACAATGTATTTGTTGTCGAATTACTTAATTTCGACAGCTGCACCAGCTTCTTCAAGTTGTTTCTTGACTTCTTCAGCTTCTGCTTTTGGAAGACCTTCCTTCACATCAGCAGGAACAGCCTCAACAAGATCTTTTGCTTCTTTCAAGCCCAATCCCGTCAGCTGACGCACAACTTTAATTACTGAAATTTTGTTAGCGCCGAAACTACTCATCACGACCTTAAATTCAGTTTGTTCCTCTTCTGCAGCGGCAGCGCCAGCAGCTGGTGCGGCAACAGCAACAGCGGCGGCTGCAGAAACACCAAATTTTTCTTCCATGTCGCTTACCAACTCAACAATTTCCATTACGCTCATGTCCGAGATGGCTTCCAATATGTCATCTTTTGTCAATTTTTTCGTTGTCATTTGATTTAACTCCTAAATAAATAATGCTTTTAAGCAGCTTGCTTCTTATCACGAATGGCTGCAATTATACGTACCAACTGAGTATGCGGTTCTGCACATGTTCGCACAAATTTGCCAATTGGTGCTTTCATGACAGACATCAAGATTGCGATCGCCTCATCACGCGAAGGCAATGATGCTATCGTTTTCAACTCACTAGCAGATAACAGTTTTCCACCTAAGACTAATGCTTTAACTTCAAGCGCCTCATGCTCTTTAATGAAGTCTTTAATAACGCGTGCTGCTGCACCTGGCTCTTCATTGGCAAAAGCCAAAATTAAGGGCCCCGTTAAAACTTCAGCAAGACATTCAAATTCTGTCCCTGCGACGGCACGTTTTGCTAACGTATTACGAACAACTCGTAATTCAACGTTTGACTCTCGAGCTTTTTTTCGAAGCTCAGTCATCTCTGCAACCGTTAAACCGCGATAGTCAGAAACAACAGCAGATAACGCTTTAGAAGCAACATCTGCCATTTCAGCTACGATTGCTTTTTTCTGTTCGAAATTTAACGCCACTTTTTTTACCTCACAATTATGAGAGAAAAAAAACAAAACAGGATTAAACCTATTTTCATTTCATCTCCTCTCTATTTCTATGGTGGCCGTCAGATCATTTATTAATAACCATGTCGGTTCACCGCCTGCGCAGACATGAAGACAGGTGACTGAGGACAGAAATAACGCCCTTCACTTTCACCCAACCCTCTAATTAAGCACCCTAGCTCCTAGGATCTAGAACGCATCTGCGGTCTTCGACGACATGTTGTTCATATAAAGCAACAACTACCGCGAAACTTTTAAAAACCTTTTTTAAAACCTTTTTTAAAACTACTTACCCAGCTTGCAATGTTGACTGATCAACTACAATACCAGGGCCCATTGTCGTTGAAACAGTAATTTTTTTAATATAAATACCTTTTGATGAGCTTGGCTTAGCCTTCTTCAGTGCTACAATTAATGACTCTAAATTCTTTAGTAAGTCTTCAGCAGAAAATTGAACACCCCCAATACGGCTGTGAACAATTCCTGCTTTATCTGCTCTAAACCTTGCTTGTCCAGCTTTCACATTTTTCACAGCACTTGCAACATCTGGTGTAACCGTACCCAACTTTGGATTTGGCATTAAACCACGAGGACCTAATAAAGGACCAAGTTTACCAACAATCGGCATTGCATCTGGCGTTGCGATCAAAACATCAAAATCATAGTTGCCTGCTTTAATAGAATCAGCTAAATCATCATATCCAACAATGTCTGCACCAGCTTTCTTTGCAACTTCAGCATTAACATCTCGAGTTAGCACGGCCACTCTCACTTCTCGGCCAGTGCCTTTTGGCAATGCGCACGCGCCCCTTACAACCTGATCAGATTTTTTTGGGTCAATACCTAGATTGATACTCACATCAACGCTTTCAGCAAACTTTACTTTAGACAGTTCTTTTAATTTTTCAAACGCTTCAACTGCACCCATTACCATACCTGGCTGAATCGCTTTTCTAATTTCTGACATTCTTTTTGCAACCATTATTTAACCCTCTCAACATCAATACCCATGCTACGCGCTGTACCTGCAACTGAACGTATTGCCGCTTCTAAATTGGCCGCTGTTAAATCAGGTGCTTTTATTTTTGCAATATCTTCTAATTGCGCTCTATTTAATTTGCCCACTTTATTTGTATTGGGTGTTGAACTACCTTTTTGGAGACTCAGCGCTTTTAAAATCAAACGAGACGCTGGTGGCGTTTTAATATCAAAAATAAAACTGCGATCCTCAAAAACGGTAATCATCGTAGGAACTTTTAATGACTTGTCTAATTCTTTAGTTTTATCATTAAACGCTTTACAAAAGTCCATGATATTGACACCCTTTTGTCCCAATGCAGGACCAACGGGTGGACTGGGATTTGCGCCACCAGGAGTAATTAATAATTTAATATATCCTGTGACTTTCTTGCTCTTCTTTGCCATTTTTCACCTCTTTTTTGGGTAATAACACCTTTTGGGCTCCCCGTTGTTAGGATTGAGGCTTGTGGATTTGTGTCACGCCTACGACGTGAAATAAATCCTCAATCCTCAATCCTATACTATCCTTTCTCTACTTGGCCAAATTCCAGCTCGACTGGAGTTGATCGACCAAAAATCAATACCGCTACGCGCAATCTATTCTTTTCATAATTTACTTCTTCAACAACACCATTAAAATCTGCAAAGGGTCCATCAACAACTCTAACAACTTCACCAACCTGATAAACTACCTTTGGTTTTGGTTTATCTTCGCCAGCTTGTACTCGATTAACAATATCAGTGACGTCTTGATCACGAATCGGCGCTGGTTTTGTGCTAGTGCCACCAATAAAGCCTAATACTTTCGGCACTGACTTAACGAGATGCCACATATGATCATCCATATCCATTTGCACAAGAAGATAACCAGGAAAATATTTACGCTCGCTTGTACATTTCTGACCTCGACGCATTTCAACAACTTTTTCCTTTGGAATAAGTATTTCACCAAAGCGATCTTCTAAACCGGCGTCCTTTACTCTTTTTCTCAAGGCTTCAGAAACATAGGCTTCATATCCCGAATAGACCTGAACAACATACCAACGTAATTTAGGTACTTCAGCTGAATCTTGGTTTTGTTCTGGTGTCATTTCTGACATGTCTTCTGACATTATGCTTCCTCTTTAACCTGTCAACCGTGTAATAAGCCACATAAAAAACACATCGACGCCCCACAAAAATATCGCTAGAACAATCGAAATCGCCACAACGATTAATGTCGTTTGAAAAGTTTGCTGACGCGTTGGCCAAACAACTTTTCGCATTTCATTACGTGACTCTTTAAAAAATTTCCAACCTTTTCCACCAACATAGGTTTGATAAGCAATACCAAGCATAACTAATACAAGCAGCAACCAACCCACAATTCGTAAAGGCAATGGCACACCATTGAAATAGTAATTTGCAACAAATCCGGCAACAAATAGAAGCCCAATGGCCACCCATTTTAAAACATCAAATTTTACAACATTTGTATTAACTTGTTTTGCCATAAAAACTAACACCTTACTTACTTACTTTCTGTCCTCTGTCTTCCGTTATCTGAAAGTGGCAGGCCAGGAGGGAATCGAACCCCCAACCTGCGGTTTTGGAGACCGCCGCTCTGCCAATTGAGCTACTGGCCTAGTTAATTATTCAATCACCTCTGCGACGACACCGGCACCCACTGTGCGCCCGCCTTCGCGAATAGCAAAACGTAAACCTTTTTCCATCGCAATCGGCACGATCAATGTCACGACCATTTTGATGTTATC
>SDBT01009341.1_pt1 | contig 15923 bp, 11 predicted proteins | sample 2277101 | NCBI WGS metagenome assembly SDBT01 (sample SAMN10404973, study PRJNA504765) | marine sediment metagenome | isolation source: marine sediment core GS10_PC15, 103 cmbsf | place: Arctic Ocean: Southern Knipovich Ridge | collected 2010 | reverse complement strand
TCAACGTATCCATATGTAGAAGCTCTGATCAAAGGGGTGTTCCCGTAATCGTTTTTAGCTTCAATGTCAGCTCCGATCTCAATTAAGATTTTGACAATATCAACGTATCCATATGTAGAAGCTTTGATCAAAGGGGTGCTCCCACGATCGTTTTTAGCTTCAATGTCAGCTCCGCTCTCAATTAAGATTTTGACAACTTCAACGTATTCAAATACAGAAGCGATGATCAAAGGGGTGCTCCCACGATCGTTTTTAGCTTCAATGTCAGCTCCGCTCTCAATTAAGAATTTGACAACTTTAACACATCTATTTGCAGAAGCTCTGATCAAAGGGGTGTTCCCGTAATCGTTTTTAGCTTCAATGTCAGCTCCGCTCTCAATTAAGATTTTGACAACTTCAACGCATTCATATGCAGAAGCACTGATCAAAGGGGTGCTCCCACGATCGTTTTTAGCTTCAATGTCAGCTCCGCTCTCAATTAAGAATTTGACAACTTTAACACATCCATATGCAGAAGCGCTGATCAAAGGGGTATCCCCATCATTGTTTTTAGCTTCAATGTCAGCTCCACTCTCAATTAAGAATTTGACAACTTCAACACATCTATTTGCAGAAGCTCTATTCAAAAAGGTGTTTCCATAATTATCTTTAGCTTCAATGTCAGCTCCATTCTCGATATACTCTTTTGGAAGTTGAGAATTTGTATCCATTGGTTTAATTTAGATCAAGAATTGTCCGCAATTTGGTGATTTTCTGTTGAAAGACGTCATTTTTCTAAATGATAGTATTTTGTGATTATTTGATTTGGTAGTTCTTTTTTAGGTCAACAAACCTAAAAAAGAATTAAGGTAGCCTTAGCAACTTGATAAGTCTTCAGGATAAATATCATCGTCAGCCTCTGAGGATGAACTCTCCTCCTCAAGTTTCAAGACAGATTTCAGTTCGAGCTTTCTTTTTTTGTGTTTTCTGCTATCTATGATATGTAAATCTATTTTATTAGAGTGAAAATTCTTCACCGTGTCAATTTTAGCTTCTTTTAGCACGCGGATGTCAGCTACATCCAAGGGATCCACCTCTTTTAGGTGTCCATCAAGTTTTCCAAAGACTTTTTTGTCACCACTGTAGACAAATTTACCGTCTGTGTATAGTTTGTATTTTGAACACCAGTGTACATCACCCAGGTTCAATTCTTCGTCGTCGGAGCTCTCTGATTTTGGAGTTGCTCGCTCTTTTCCAATTCGTTCTTGTTTTTTCAGATCGCTCATCTTAATTGTAAAACACCCAAAATTGTCTGTTCCACAAAACCACATTACTTTAGCATCTGGATATCTGATATATCTTTTGGCCATTTCCTCACAGTGACGACCACCCTGGAGGATACGCTCACATTGATGCTGATCTTCTTCCTGATCTTCTTCGGAAGAAGAACTATAAGAAGATTCTTCCGAAGATATATCACTGTCATACTGCTGATGTCGAATATTATCAATCTCTCTTGTGCTAGTGACATGCAGATACTGCATGTCACGATCTGTCAAATCATTTATTTCAGATATTGTCAATGGTCTTAGTGTTCCATTATCCGATAAAGTTGCATATACCTTCTCAAGACTGGTGTAAACAAATTTACCATCTGTATAAATTTTTTTCTCATTATCCCACACCATACAGGGAACAACTTTAAAACCTTCTTTGCCAATGGTGCCTCTAAAAGAGAATTTCCTCTTTTTTCCACAGTCTTGCAATAAGAAAGAAAATGTATACACCCCATGCTTGGTGTTCATCTCATCCAATTTCTCAAGAAATTCTTCTGCGACCTGCAAAGGAGTTTCTCCAAAGAACACGCTATTATCGAAATATCTTTTTATAACACCATCTCGTTCTTGAGATGATTGACTTCCCATTATGGAATTTAGTTTGTAGCCTCCTTCTGCTCCTTTCTTACATTTTCTGTTCTGGTCTCTGAGTATTTGCTCTACTTTCTTTGGACTTATTATTCGCTCTATTTTCTTTGGATTTATCTTTGGCCTTTCTTCGTCAGAATCAGGATCAGAATCATATACTTTCTTACATCTTCTGTTCTGGTCTCTGAGTATTTGCTTTAGCATTGGTCCCGGACCTGGCTTTGGATTTGGCTTTTTGTCATCAGATTCAAAATCGTCAAATTCTTCTCCAGAGTCGTCGGTTGATACGACAGAGACTGAGTCGGGATCTGAACCTTCATCTTCTCGAACTTCCGAAGTTACTAGTTTAGCTAGGGCCGATCTCAAAGCTATTTTTTTGGTGAATAGTTCAATCTTTGAACTACCTTTGTATAGATCTATCTTTCCGTCATAGAAGACAACCAAAGCAGCGTGATAAGTCAACCCGGAGAGACTTTCCTGTCCGAAGGTATGGTGAAGTACCCATTCAAACTTTCTGTCTGACTTTTGATTCTTCCATTCCTCTAGTTTTTCAAATGACGGATTCATCTCATCTTCTACAGTTTTTGAGAGTAGCTGTAGATTTTCCAGCGACAACGAAGGTAACATCTGAATTATTTGTTGGGTATCCATGGTCAACATTTGATAGTAATTATTAATTTTATATCAATTTTATATCAATTTATTTGACCAATAAAATTGAAAAAGTCATTTAACAAGTGTTGATACTTCAAATACCTGACAGAATGAAACAAAATATTATCCAGCTTCCAAAAGCACAGGCAACAATTGTTGATCCTCGAGAAAAAACAATTAAACATGTACCAATTGAAGAGATACAGCCCAGCTTTATCGATTCTCTGAATCTTGATAAATGTTACTACGAGGAACACCGGACAAATTTTTACTCTTCAACAGACGAAACCCTTGAGTCATGGACTTTTGAGGACAAAGAGGTTAAACAGACGTTTTATGGAATCACATATATCTTAGGCTTGAGAATAGGTATTTCTGACGATGAAGAATACTTTCTCCCACCTCGCATTCACCAAAGGTACATTTCAAATTATATTTCATTCAAATAAGTAATTTTACATTTTTACACTAGAATAGTGTAAAAATGTAATTAACCGCATCTATTCCTTCTTCTTCGGTACTTTTCCTTGGTACTCAAACAATAGGAGATCTACATACGACCTATTTTTGATAGTAGAAGGATATTTTTTCATAGCTTCTTCAATATCCGCTTCACACAAAGAATAGTTTAGAGCTCGTTCTGCTTGGTCATTATTTAACGGAGTTAAATTTAAGTTGAATGCATCGTTCAGAATTTGAGCGGCGTCATCTGTAACAGTATATTTTGCGGATTTGTAGGTTGGGATAGTTGATATATAATATGAGGTTTTATCGATCATGATTTTATAAAAAGCACTATTGAGTGCCCGAGAAGCTGCAGATTGAATGGCAATATCCATAATTTTATCAATATCACTCCCAGAATACCCAAACCAGTAATCTTTGTCGTCGTCTGAAACTTCATCAGCATCTACTTCCTCGTTATTTTTAATCTTTTTGATAATCTCTTTAGCGTTCTGGCTCATTTTCATCCCACCGCCGTCGTGAGATTTAGCGGCTATATTATCAATAAACTCTTCATTGGCCAATTTTATAACGTCTTTTGTCTTAGTTTGGGCTCTCAACCCAAACAACGTGGGTTCATCATAATTTTCGCGGACTGTACATAATTCTTCGCCTAACTTTTCAATCATGTCAAAAATACCGGGCTTCCAAATTTCTACAAATTTCTTCTGACTGCTATCATACTCTCGAATTACAATTTTTTGTTTCTCTATTTTTATCTTGTTCTCTTTCGTTCTTGATTCATTTTTACACAAGATTCTCTTAATCTGTTCTTTTTCTAGAGGAGAGTTATAAACAGTAGCTATTTGAAACTTCATTAGCCATTTTCTAGCCCATTTATTGGGGAGATCGATAAAAACTTTAGCACTAAACCGTCTTAGTACAGCCTCGTCGATATCCCACGGCCTATTAGTTGCCGCGATAACAGAAACGTTAGGAGACGACGAGATACCATCCATTCCTTGCAGTAAAGCGTTGACACTTCTGCGCATACCTGGATCGTCTCCTCGAGCTCCCGCCAGAGAATCGAACTCATCAATAAAGATTATAGCGACTTTATATTTTTGACCTTTTGATTTCGGGATGACGTTTCCTTCTCTATCTTTTTGTACAGGCATAGGTTTGCCAATAATTTCGGCAGCACATTCAAAAACCGCTGCGATGTTTTTCTCCGTTTCACCTTCATATTTCCCTCTCATCTCGCCAGGAGTGGGAGCAAAGAATGCAGATCCTGGGATCTGAGCGGTTGCAGCCTTCGCAAGCATAGTTTTTCCTGTACCTGGAGGTCCATAGAACATGATACCTTTAGATTTAGTCGGAAACAGGTCTGGATACTTATAAGGATAGATGTAACTTCTTTTAATATTCTCTTTTGTGTCTTGTTGGCCTGCGATTTCATCGAATGTAGTATCTCCTGGAGCAATAGGATCTTTACAGATAGTGACTCCCGCAGACGCACCTTCTTTAGGCGCAGCTGCAGCCATTGCTCTCAACGCGCTTTCCAACGATGAATCCCCGGGCGTCACCGAATGTTCTACAGAACTCACCGGAGCCCCAGTTTTCAATGTTGAGATAAATCTCAACAAGTCCCAAGTTTCTTCAGGTACGTATTCTCCTTCGTGTCGGTCTATGTATTCGGCAAGATGATTTCCAAACCTGATAGCATCTGGTTTTATTTTGGACGGTAATAACTCTTCGAATTTTGGGTGTCCTTCTCTAATACGCAGTACCGCTTCATCGACACGTGCTGCACTTTCGTATAAACGTTCGTATTCTTCTTTTACTGATGACATACTTTCTTAAATATATACTAATATATTAACATTTATCTTTAATTGTTAAATTATGGAAACTGCTCATTTACCACAAATAAGGCAGACTGTATCTCCTGACAGCCCAAAATCACAGTCTGCTATAGATAAATTGTTATCAGAAAGGAAAAAAGAGGTTAAGCCACAACCGGTAGTTCCACCTTCTGCTATTGATAAATTGTTATCAGAAAGGAAAAAAGAGGTTAAGCCACAACCGGTAGTTCCACCTTCTGCTATTGATAAATTGTTATCAGAAAGGAAAAAAGATGTTAAACCAGTTGTCCCGTCTTTGATGAGCGGATTTCCGCAAAAAGGTAAAAGAATTCCAGAGAAAACTGCCATTGATCGACTTTTACAAAAAAGGAGGAAAGTTTCTCCCATTCTTCAACCAAAAGAGTCATCCATAGACAAACTTCTCGGAAGGAGATCCAAACCTGTTACAACAGAAGAACCTGAAGTATTACATTCTCAAGAAGGTAATGCAATAGATGAAATTACCAATATTCTCAATGATAATAGTTTATCTTCTGCTCAAAAGACCGCGAGGATAGTCAGAACAAGCGTTCGACGAGGCGCTACTAAAGAGAATACGGCTGCCGCATCATGGTGGTTGTTAGGAGCAGCAAAACCTATTTTATACAGCGTGGGAATATCGATGGCCATTACACTAGCGATATGCTGTTTTTGGATTTTATGGTTTGGAGCAACTTGGTCTTTGTTATGGGGAGTAACACAATATCTCGCTTATCATGAGATACCAGGAATAGTTATGACTACTATTTACGCGATGATGACAGGAGCAAGCGTCGATACAGCATGGTCTGTTTTCTCTATTTACGCAAAAAGAGATCCTAAATGGAAGAAGGCTTTGGAAAGTAAAATCCCAGACTATTATCTAATGAGAGTATTAGGCAGGGTAGGAGTTACTCGAGAAGCTATGAAATATGAAGATGTAATTAAGGGTGTTATCCAAAATTCTGTATCTTTTGGCGTATCAATTTACGGAGGAGGTTTGTTTAGTTATCTTACTACGGTAGGAATAAAAACAGGTATGGGTGTAACCACGAAGCATGGAACGGCTGCTGTTAGAGGTGTAACTAAGGCTACCGCGACTCTAGCCGATGTTGCACGTAGTAGACATCGAGCGACTAAAGATTATCTATTTGGAGATGCATCTCGGGAAACAATCAATAGTACGATACCTCCAGATAGAGTGGCGCGTAGAATTGTCGAATCAAGTGAACGTATTAAACGGGATACCGTAAATTCTATGCTTATTGGTCCTTCATCATCTTCGGTAAGAGATGATATTATTAAATCAGTAGATAGAGAGACGGAGAACATCAGGAAGGAGCTTTCTAAAGAGGCAAAAGAATTAGGTAAAATCGTTCCACCTGAAAAGAAAGTGGAGGTGGAAATTGTCCCTCCATCTGCAGATGACATATTGTCTCGCTTTGCCGCGTTATCAGAGCCTTCACCGCCAAAGGAAGAGATTCCTTTGGCGGTGAAGGTTAAAGAAAAAGAAATACGAAGAAAACCCAAAAGAATATTGATTCCTCTTCGACAGGAAGAAGAAGAGATAATTGTCCCTCTTCCTCGGAGCGCGACAGGCGTTCCTATTCTGAGATCTATACCTATCAATCCTCCGCCTCCTCGAACAGAAATGTCTCAAAAGTTTTCTAATGTTATTCGTGATAACAAAGTTGCTTTGACAGTTGGAGTATCTACGATAGCGGCAATAACTATAGCGCTAATTGTGGATCCTACAACTGCAACTGAGATATTTAGAGATCAGATTGGAACCATTTCTCCAGTAATGGCAGAAACGGTTGTCCCTCTGGCTTTACAGGGATATAATCTTGCCGCGGAGTCTACAATAGTTCGGACATCAGTAATTAATATGGTAATAGAAGGTACAGGCGTTGGAGAAGTTCTTGATAGATACACAGACAAATTAACGTCTGGAGAAAAGAAGGAGATCAAAAATCTAGCCCAGGCTATAAAAGCTGAAAAGGATAAATCGATGATTAGAAAAATGTCTGAACAAATGTTTGGTATATTGACTGGAGGTTATCGTCCACCGTCAGAGTTGAAGAAAATGAAATATAAGGAGCTCAAAGATCTTTATCTGAAACTGCAACCGTATGATCGCAGGAAATATTCCGAGGAAAATCTTAGACGACTTATTGCTCAAAACCAATTAGAACGTATTCAGATATTAGGTGGTATTATGTCAGGAGCTGCTCATTTAGCTGTTCGAACTGCGGCCGCATCTGCGATTGAAAGAACAGTAACCGTTGGATCAGAACAGATCCAAGAACGTCTTGCAGCTATCAAAGAAGCGGAAAAAGAGTTGCAACAAAAAATAGCAGAAGAAGCGATTCAAAATGCGGAAGTAGAACGTATAGCGATGGAGGCAGCCGCAGAAACAGAACGTCTAGCACAAGAGGCAATTGAATCCGAACGTCTAGCACAAGCAGCCGCAGACGCAGATCGTCTAGCGCAAGAGGCAAATGAAGCAGAGCAAGCTCGTTTAGCCGAAGAAGTAGAACGGGCTCGTTTAGAAGCCGAAAGAATTATTTCAGAAGCCGAAGAGGCTAAAAGAATTCAGGAAGAATCCGAAGAGAAAGCCAGAGAATTTATAGCGAAAAAAGCTAAGTCTAGAATTGAAGAAAAGAATATCAGGCAGATTGCGGAAGAAAAAAGATTGAGAGAAGAATTAAAAAGGGTAACAAAAGAATCCCGCCAAAAGGCATTGGATGCTAAAAAGGCTCTAGATGATCTCAAAAAAGCGAGAAAGAATGCAGCTCACCAAAAAGCATTAGATAAGTTAGACGAACGAATACGTAAAAGAGCCATTGAAGAATTACGAAAAGATGCTGAACGTAGTATAAACTTAAAGAATATTCACCAAAAGGAACTGGAAAGATTAATACGAGAGGAAACAAAAGCCTTGGCTAAAAAGGCATGGGCTAAGGCTCAAGAAGCAAAGAAACTTGCTAAAGATATAGAGGATGCTGCAAAAGAAGCAAAGAAAATAATAAAGAAAGCAGCTCATGAAAAAGCGTTGGAAAAATTGGAAGATAGAAAGAAGGCATATGAAGAAGCAAGTCAACGGGCTGTCGAAGAAGCAGCAGATAGACTAAGAGGTCAAATGCTCTCTGGGAGATTCAGAGACCGAGATTTTGCAACTGAATTAGAGTTGCAAGCGTTCTTAGATGATTTAGCAAAAACAGTAGATATTCTCATTGTTAACCCAGACGGCACAACCCATCCTATTGTCCCAGATGACATTCTCATGCCTGATGTATTGAAAGATGCGTCATCTTTTATGATTCGTCCTATTATAGGAGAATTGGCTAAAGAAGCAGTTAAAGCAACAGAACATCTGATTCCGGGATATGGTTGGTATAGTGGGGTCCGACAGGTTGCCAATATAGGAATGGCAGTCGGTGAAACAGCCAAAGATCTTTATAAAATCAACGATATATTGACCCAATTGGATCAAGGAGAAAATCCCCTCGAAATAGATACTAATTACGTGGGAGGATACCTAGACGAGGCGATGAGACTTCGCGCTCCAAGCTTGGCCAAATTAGTGGAAGATGCTGTAAATTTAGATGGGACTGACATGAAAGATATTATTCTTCGAGCTTTGAAAGACCAAGTCATGGAAGGATGGGATGTTGACAGATTAAAATACGAGATTGGTAAAAACATGATGAAAGCTTTAACAACAGGAGATGTTAACCCATCTCTTGATTTCCAACAATCTCTTGGAGGAATGTTATTTGACAAAATAATGTCAGATTCTAGTGTAGAATGGTCAGACATTCTGAAAAAAGGATTTGTTAGGGAAGGAGGATCAGGTATGTTCGGCCAATTTAGATGATATTCTTTTCACAAATTATTATTTTTATTTCTATGTCAAACTATGATAAAAATATAATCTTGCTCATAAGATGATAGTTATTACATCTTGCGTAGTCAAAATATAAACTAAACAGAACAGGGATATCTATTCTGACTTCATTGAGATATTCGCTTCTCAGATATGTATAAGTACTAACCACTTACACCTTAAAGTATACACCCTCAGAAATTTATCAAAGCTTAATTAAGTGGCTTAGAAAAGAGAAAAATATAGTAATAAGTCATTCGAATACTACTTTTAAAAAATGCCTCGACGACGTACTCCCCCAAAAAATCCAGATCCAGAATCTGAAAGTGAAGAAGAAATTGTTAGTGAAGAAAGTGAAGAAGAAATCGCTAGCGAAGAGGACAATCCGTCTGAAATCTCCGCTGAAGAAATAATTTCTAGCGACAGTGACGTTGATATAAAGGAGGAAGAAGAGGAAGAAGAACCTCAACCAAAGAAAACTAAGAAAGCTGCTCCAGCTAAAAAGGCATCTCCGGCAAAGAAGGTTGCAGCTCCAGCTAAGAAGGAAGCTCCGGCAAAGAAGGCTGCAGCTCCAGCTAAGAAGGAAGCTCCCGCCAAGAAGGTTTCACCTTCGAAAGGAAAGGCCAAACCAAATGCTACTAAAAAGGCTGGCGTAGATAATGAAAATAATGACGAAGAACCCGGTAAGCGGTACTTCAAGATTCTCGTCAGTAGCATCGAGGGTGAAGAAGGCTCTCCGCCTGTCCCAATCGGTAAAAAGAGGGATGAGCTGTCCTCCGGTGGAGGCCGATATACGGGTAAGAATCCCATGCAAGCAGCAAAGAAGGCATTTACCCGAATTTGTAGAGTGGCAACTAACGGTGGAGAATGCGCGTACGTCTTTACTATTGCAGAAACCACACAGAAAAGTGCTAAGAAAGAATTTAGATATATCGGGGCGCGTAAAGAATTAGATGAACCAAAAACCGTTGAGAAGGGAGATAAATCCTATGACATCAGATTTTCTTCGGAGGTTAAGTCATACAAAGCTGAAAAAGATGTCAAATCAGCTAAAGCCAAACCAGTCGAAGAAGCCAAGGCCAAATCCAAAGCCGCCCCCAAAGCCAAGGCCAAATCCAAAGCCGCCCCCAAAGCCAAAATTCCAGCTAAGCCTAGCTCTGGGCGCGGTCGTGGAACTGCTAAGGCCAAGTAGACCTTAAAGATTAATATTTGTTTTATGAGAAAGTATCTCATAAAACAACGCTATCACAAAATCTATAATATCCGTAACTTAGATATATTATTTAAGTACTCCAGCGGAGATGTATCAAGTTTACCTGCAAGAAGTTGTCCAAACAGAATTGATCTTATTGATAAAGAAGGAAATGTTATAGAAACTTATAAGAGCGTAAGAGTGGCATCGTCTGATCTTGAGATACCTTACCACAGTATCTATAGGGTTCTACGTGGAGAAATAAAGGAAACAAAAACCGGATATCTTTTTAAGATTAACAGTAATGAATTTGATTAGACTCTTAAAGATTAACATTGATTTATGAGAATATGGATCAAGCTGCCCAAGACAATTACGTTCTCGCAAGGAGCCGCCTCTGGACTCCAGATTTGGACAAATTACTTCGAAAATGGAAAAAACAGGTAGGGAGAAAAGAGAGAGGACATCGTGATTTGGCTCGAAAATATACCAGAAGACACTATATGTTTGGCCTCCCAGCAGTTATTCTCTCTACTCTTATTACCGCGGGAGCTTTTGCCACGTTTCAAGAATGCGGAACATGTGATGATCAGCAATCTAAGCAATGTAAAGCAGAAGTTTGGATTAGATTAGCTGTTGGAGTATTGGGTATTATTTCGATAGGACTAACATCATCAGTGACATTTCTTAATTACCAACAGATAGCTGAGAATCATAAGTCTGCAGCTGATATGTTTGGGGAAAGATTTCGAGAAATCGATTCTATGTTGCAAATACCAGGACCATTAAGAGGAGATCCTATCTCTACTCTTCAGAGTATTCGATCGCAGTATGATAACGATGTCAGAAATGCCCCTGTCTTACCCAAAAAATACGAGTTAGAGTTGACTTATGATGTTATGGCCCCTATTCCTCCGTCTCCAGGACAAGTAAAAATACTACTTACTAATGGTGGCCATGAACAACGGAAGACAGATACAGCCACATTAAAAAAACTCTTATCGGATGAAGAAAGGGGAAAAGAAGAGGACTCAGATGAGTCAGTTACGATTACTATGGATGAAGCTTTAAAAGCGCGAAATGAACACGATACTGATGACGAGAAAGATGTTTGCATCGCTTTTGACCTAGATTGCGTTCCTAATTACAGTCAAGCTACTACAGCTCTAGCAGTGGCAGCCCTAGCAGCTAAAAAGAGAGAAGAAGAGCAACTATCACTACAGAGAGCTTTTGCGTTTGAGATGCAGAGAATGGAAATATCAACCCAAAAATTACATTGCGAAAAAAGATCTCCTGGGAAAAAAGTTAAAAGAGGAAAGAAAGAACTACCTAATAATAGGAACCTGAAGCCTGAAGATGAGCATTCTAAAGAAAACGTTCAAGGAGGAGACTCCTCTTCCTCAGAGAAAGAGACTAGTTGAAACGATAAAGAGCCGTTATCCTACAAAGATTCCTGTTATTTTAGAAAGTAAAACGATAGTTTTATTACAGAATAGATTTTTGATTCCCGATAATATCACTGTAGCAGATCTTTTAATGAAGATCAGAGAACATATATCTTCTATGTTCGAACAGACGGCATATTATTTAATCACCAGTCGCAATATAGTTTTGTCCCCTACTGACAGCATGAGCCTTGTTTATTTCAGACATCGAGAAAAATGTGGGTTTCTCTTTCTTCATGTAGAAAAGGAGAATGTATACGGATAAATCTGTATTTCTTAACATTTCTGTTAAGAAATCGTTGTCTTCAGAAGAGATTCCTGTCAAGGAATTGATATTGGGTGAGAAATTCTGATACCTTGGGAAGTTTCAATTATTAAAACCAAACAAATAAGTGAGCAGCACGGAGAGTTTAATTGCTTCTTAAAATGAGAGATTCTCTTTAGGACTAAGAAATGTAATTAATGGTATCGAAAACGATAACCTCCCCTTGTTTTCTTTGTGACTCGACCGAGAACAGTGTAGATACTGCTATAAGATATTTCAAGGTCGATAGCAGCTGCTCTTATACTTTTATAAGTTTTTATAACATTTCCATCCTCATCAATACGATCAACGTTGTTCGGACATTTTGTTGCGGGTCGATTTAATACATTCTCATCGGAGTACTTAAATACATACCCCTTGTGACTTTTTGAAAGCCCCGAGCATACATTATAAATACATGATATTGAACATCCTGTCTTTCTTGATGCCTCTTTTATACTTTTGTATTCACCGATAAAATTTCTTTCAAGATCGTATTGTTTAACGGCTCTAGATGTACTATATCTGTTAGGATTTGAATTATTCTGATGAGAATGGATCATCTGCTCACTCTTAGTGGCCCACTCGAGGTTTTCTAATTTATTATTGGAACGGATTTTGTCTTTGTGATTTACTTCTGGCTTCTTTTCAGGATTAGGTAAAAAGGCCTCGGCAATAATTATATGAACGAGTTTTTTTGACTCTCCATATGATAAATATCCCTCACCAGTCTTAGAACCGTAAATTATATGGCAATGCGGTGGTTTTATTCGTCCCATATTAGATACTCGTATACTCATTGGTTTATATTCTTTCCAAACTTCTTCGTCTAAATCTTGCCTTTCATAAGTCCATCTGTACCCTCCAGCTTGGTAGATTTTTCCTCTTTTAGCACCTACTACGTGGGTGCTACAAACCGTGCTTATGCTACTTCTATTTATTCCAAGTTCCTTTGATGCAGTAATAATATTTGGCCATCTTTTTATTTCTTCCATGTCCATAGTGTACTGAATGACTGGTTGACCTTTAGGTCCTCGGGATGATTTATCTGAATTAGCCACTTGCTGTTTTTGAGTGGCCCAACGAAGATTGACAAGTCTGTTGTCTGTTGGGTCTCTGTTAATGTGGTCAACAGTAAGATCGTCGGATTCAGGTTCACCAATAAAAGTCATGGCGACTATAACATGAGCAGATATATTTTTAGATTTTCCTTTGTCATCGCGAAACTCATTACGTACATACCCAGAAGAGTTAGGGAGGTCAGAATAAATGTAGCCTGACCTTTTATTTCTTCTCTGGCCCAGAGAACTCACTTCGTATTTGGAAAATTTTCTTCCTTCAATCACTGGAAAAATTTTCCATTCTTCGGTCATGTTTGTTGTAATTACTTGTAAAACTTGGATCTGATTATTATTTTTTCTTAACTCAAAAAATAATTAAGAAATCTCAGGTGATAAGTTCTGAATCATTATATGGATTAACTCGAAACCATATATCCCATTCATCAGTATATATTTCGCGCCACCAAAATGTGTATACCTCAGAACGTTGTTGATCGAAACTATAATTTAAACAACCATGTAAATATGCTAATCTCATTGGAAGATCGCATATAAAAAGAAGAGGAGTATATAAATGGGTTCTTATTTTTTTATTGTAGTCTTCAAGAGAAGTTACGATATTAACTGACCGTGAAGTTACTGGTAAATCACTGACCGAATGATTAGCCGTTATCCGATAGACTACATTGCCAACAGAGAATCTCCCGGTGATATTTTTATCTATCATTTCGATACTCATCCCTATTGTTTTTAACAAAAATTCTCTTTAGCTGATTTTTCAACATTAAAAAATCAGTATCTAACTTATCTTCATAATAGGTTTAGATAGATGCCAGCTCTATTCAGAATCTTGTACTGCAGACCACTTGAAACAATAACCATCTTTCGTTTTCTTTCTGTCTCCACGTAGAATCTGGTAGATACTGCTATAACATATTTCAAGATCGAGAGCAGCAGTTTTAACGTCGTCATAAGTTTCTATAACACTTCCTTTTTCGCCAATAAGATCAACTTTGTTTGTGTATTTTCCCACGCGTCGATTTAAACATCTTCATTAGCGTACTTAAATACATACCCTCTGGTACTTTTTGAAAATCTCGAACATACCTGAGAAATAGATTGTTTTGAACATCCTGTCTCTCTTGATGCCTGTCCGATACTTCTGTATTCACCAATAAATTTTTCTTCTAAATCGTATTGTTTAACAGCTCTAGCAGTGCTGTATCTATCCGGATTTGAATTAGTGCGATGGGAGTGGATCATTTGCTCACTCCTAGTGGCCCACTCCAAGTTCTCTAATTTATTGTTGGTACCATTTTTATCTTTGTGATTCACTTCCGATTTTTCGTCAGGGTTAGGTAAAAAGGTCTCGGCGGCAATTATATGAACGAGTTTTCCTGGATCTCCGTATCTCATATAGCCATTGGTAGTCTTAGAACCGTAAACTATGTGACACTGAGGTGATTTAATTCGTCCCATATTAGATACTTGTATATCCATCGGTTTATATTCTTTCCAAATTTCCCCTTCCAAGTCCTGTCTTTCATAAGCCCATTTATACCCTCCGGAGCTATTGAGTTTTCCTTTGCAAACCCTGCATATGCTACCATGAGATATTCCAAGTTTCCTCTCTGCCGAGGTGATATTTTTCCATATTTTTATCTCTTCCATGTCCATAGTATACTGGATGACCGGTTGACCTTTAGCACCGCGATTCGATTTATCTGAATTAGCCGCCTGTTGTTCCATGGTCGCCCAACGAAGATTAACAACTCTATTGTCCTCTGGCTCTCTATTGATATGATCAGGTGTGAGATCAATGGATTTAGGTTCGCCAAGAAAAGTTCTAGCGACTACACTATGAACGGACATTTTTATTTCATTTCCTTCGTCGTCATAAAACGTATTAAATACATAACCAGAATTCCTAGGTTTATCCGATAAGACACGTCCAGACTTTTTATTTCTGATCTGACCCAAAGAGCTCACTTCGTATTTTGAAAAACTCTTTCCGTTGATTACTGGTAAATTTTTCCACTTTTCAGTCATGATTCGTGACACTACTAATAGTGATAAAACTTGGCATTAAATAACATTTTTTCTCACATCAAAAAGTTAAGAATCCTATTATTTTTTAAACCTTCTTTCTTAGTTGACTTTTTGAGGAGTCTTTTGTTAGTTTCCTTTCCTTCACAAGAGGGCTGATTGCTGCATCGAGCTTATCTTTATTTATGATCGGTTTAGCTAGATAGCCGTCGAATCCAATTTTCTGACAATTATCCTTATCGGAGTCCGTCACCGCGGCCGAAACAGCTATGATCATGGGAGCATTTTCCATTTGACGAATATGTTTGGCGGCTTCAAACCCAGATAGAATGGGCATAAGCAGATCCATGAGAATAACATCATATTGTTTCCTTTTAGCTTCTTCCACACATTCTTTACCATTTTCTACTATCGTAATACGTTTTTTGTTATATCCTAGATTAAGCAACATTTCTTTAATAGTAAAAATATTTTGAGTGTTATCTTCTGCTACCAAAATATTTAATTTATCTCTATATTTTAGCTTTCTACGTGCAAAGCACTTAGTCCTAGAGGACGTAGGACTGTCGCTGGAGTTCGGAGAGGTTCTTTTCTTCGGAGATCCTTTTTTGGTGTTCTGATCCTCCATCAAACAATCTATCAAGGCTAAAAACAGTTGATTAGGATCAATGGGTTTATTCATAAAATGATTAAAATATTTTTCTCCGCCATTGACTTCTATTGAGGAGATAGCTATTAGAGGTAAGCTGGAATAAGTTCTTCTTAATTCCTGAGCTAGTTCTATCCCGCTCATAAAAGGCATGCAAATATCTATGATAGCAAGATTAAATTTCATACCATTCTTTAAATAATGAAGAGCCTCCTCGGCGCTACCTACTGCAGTAGGCTTGCAATTCCATTTAAACAGCATATCACATATCTGTAGTCTCATTTCTTGTCTGTCATCTACAACTAATATACTCGAGTTCTCTAATATGCTATGATGTGCTTCGCTAAGCTTATTAATATCAATGTCTTCGTCTACAACGATAAAAAAGGTAAACGTGCTACCTTTACCTGAAATACCTTCACTCTCCACGGAGATATTTCCACCCATTAATC
>SDBT01009340.1_pt1 | contig 15924 bp, 13 predicted proteins | sample 2277101 | NCBI WGS metagenome assembly SDBT01 (sample SAMN10404973, study PRJNA504765) | marine sediment metagenome | isolation source: marine sediment core GS10_PC15, 103 cmbsf | place: Arctic Ocean: Southern Knipovich Ridge | collected 2010 | reverse complement strand
ATCATGTGTAACAAATACATTTGTAATAGCGTCTAATGTTACTGGAATAAGGGATATTATAACTCACGGTAAGTCAGGTTTATTATTTAATCCCCTTAAAGAAGATGATTTATTGAAACAGTTAATGTATTATAAGCAACATCAGGATTTAGTCCCGGATATTTTAAAATCTGCAGGAAATAAGATTGCTGAGTATTATAATGTAGAAACAATTGCTTATAAAATACATGACTTTATCAGATCCAAATGGATACACAAAAAACGAAAAGAAACATTAAAAATTACGATATTATCTCTAGTTTTCCCTCATCCAAAACGGGGAATTATGCCCGGAGTAGAAAATTATGTAGAAAGTTTTGCCGTTCCTCTAAAAAGATTAGGATACGACGTAAGAATCATCACTACTTATTGGAATGGAAAGAATAAATTTGATAATTATAAAGGAATTCCAATTATAAGATTATTAGATTCTAAATCTTTATTTGGCAAACTAGGTTCTATTTTTCATCTAAATAACATTACTTTTGGATTGAATCTTCTTTTAAAAAGAAATTTCAAATTATACCAGGATTCTGATGTGATAATCATACCATTGGCAATCGGATTCACACGTTTCTTTAAATTGAAAAATATTCCAATAATCTCATGTTTTCTGCATTATGACAGAAATATATCTTTAGTTAATCAATTTAATTTACCTTTTTATCACTATCTAGAAAAAAAACAATTTAACAAACATAAAAATATTATAACTATTTCTGATCACTCTAAAAAAGACATAATGAGATTTTATGGTATTGATAAAAAAGATATTAATGTATTCCCAGTTGGAATTGATACCGAGAAATTCAATCCCTCTAATTTTTCAATAAAAATCAAGGAAGAGTATGGAGAAAATATTCTTTTTTGTGTTGGTCCCTTTTTGAAGCGTAAACGTATACATATTTTATTAAAAGCAATGACTAAAGTCATTAACGTGATTCCTGAAGCCCATTTGATATTGGCAGGAGAAGGATTATTAATGAAAGATTTAATCAAATTATCTATATCTTATGGACTTCAAAAAAACACAACTTTTTTGGGATTTGTAAATAGAGAAATTCTTTTAAAATTTTATGCTTCATGCGATATTTTTGTGCACCCTTCAGAATTTGAGGGATTTGGGCAAGTTCTTTTAGAAGCAATAGCTAGTGGAACACCATGTATTTGCGCAAACAAAGAACCAATGTCGGAAATAATCGGAAATGCCGGAAAAACGTTTAAAGTAAATGATCATGAGGATCTAGCTGAGAAAATTATTGATTTATTAATTCATCGTGAAAAATTGGCAGAACTTCGGAAAAACGCTATTAATACGTTAAAAAAATATAATCTAACTAATATTGCAAAAGATTGGAGCAACTATATAAAAAATACCATCAAAAATTATCATAGTTTATAATTTATTTATGACAAACCGCTAAAAAATCGAAACTCTTTTTCAGTTCATTGCCAATGCGAACATCGTCTAAAGTATATGATTTTGTTGTATTAAAATCTGATAAAAGGTTAAAAGAAGAAGATCTGACTTTTCTATTTAGTCTTTCTTCAAACTCGATAATTCTTGAATTTAAATCTTTTGATAAAATCTTTTTAAGAATAAACATTATTGGATTTATTAAATAGACTTTGATAGGATTCTTCCTCCTCTTCATTCTAAGTCTCTCAATCCTATTAATTTCTTCAGTTCCATAAACTCCAAAAATTTCAACCTTTCTAAAGAAATGTTTTAATTCTTTTCTGAAACTTCTAAGTTTGTATTCTCTTTTATGATCAGGATTAAAAGGTTTTTGTAAAGGTAATAATCTAAATTTTTTATTAGGTGTATTAATAATCAATTTTCCGTTCGTTTTTAGAATTCTATTAAGTTCCTTTAAAGTTGCTCTAACATTAGGTAAATGTTCAATAACATGACTTAAAACAATAATATCAAATGACTGATTTTCAAAAGAATGAGGATAAGTCGGTGAAATTATTTTAAAGGAAAGATTATTTGATCTGTAATGCTCACTTGCGTATTTTAATGGCTTTTCTCTTATATCCACACCGATAACTTTTTCTGCATAATTTGCCAATATTTCTGATCCATAACCCGGGCCACATCCGTAATCTAATATTATTTTATCTTTACCATATTTGCCTGAAAAATGATATTCTTTTATAGATTTTATTGATCTCCAATTCATTCTATTTTTTTTAGTGAGTTTTATGGAATAGTTTTCTTGAGAATCAAACATTTATAAAACTGATGAATTTTTATTGTATAGAAAAATTAATCCAACTTTTTAATTATTATGCTTTTCTAATTTCTTAGATTTAGTGGGTGCTGTTAAGAAATTAACTTGTTATTTTAAAGATATTTGAAAGGTTGTGTGTGCTTTTGAATAAAATAATATAGTTTGGGGTCAAATTATTATATCTTTAATACATTTAATAAATTTACTAACAATATATTTCATGATGGTGTCTTAATATTAACATTTTATGGATTCCTCATCAAACTTGGTTAAATAGACATGGAATTACACGAGACAAGCATTTAATTGAAAAAATAAAAGAAAAGCATGAAATTCATGTTATTCAACATACTCAGCCCTTCAAGAACACCCTTTCAAACTTTTTAAATCCTAAATTTTTAATGAATTCCCTTAAGGACTGGACTATTTTTAAAGATGGACTCTATCACCATCATTTGAGACATGTGTATTTTACAAGGTTTAATCAAGTACTTAAATTAAATAATCGAATATTTAGGAAAAAAGTAAAAGAAATTGTTAGAGATTACGGTATAGAAATTATTGTCTGTGGTCCTAACCATTATCTTCATGGATTTCCGCCCTTTAATATGTCAATTCCTTTTGTATTTGATTATGTTGATTATTTATACGAATTCAATAATCCATATGTGGAAAATACTAAGATTTTAAGAGAATATTATAAAAATGCATCTAAAATTTTATGCGTTTCTAAAACTTTGCTAGATTCTATTATTCCAAAGTACAAAGAAAAAGGAGAATATCTTCCAAATGGCGTTGATTTAGAATTTTTTAGGAATTATAAAAATTTTAGTAAAAAAAAAAGAAATAACAACAAAATAGTAAGTTTAATTGGAATTAATTTATCTCATTCTCTCTTTTATTTAGATATTTTTCCTGAAATAAAAAGAGAAGTCGAGAATGTCAAGTTCCTTTTAGTCGGGAGCGGACCTAAATATCCGTTAATAGAAAATTATATTAAAACTAATAAAGAAGCATCTGATTACATTTTAACTGGTTTCGTATCATATGAAAAGGTTAGAGAGTACTTCTATATGACTGATGTTGGATTGAACCCCACCCTACAAAATCGATATTTTGATTGTCAATGCCCTTTAAAAATAATGGAATATTCTGCTGTAAATAAGCCAGTAGTATCAACCGATTTAGATGAACTTAGACGATTAAAATTTCCGAATGTTTTTTTATCGAAACCAAATAAAGAAGATTATATCAAAAAAATTATAAAGGCATTAAATTATAGTGGCCCCTTCCCTAATTTAGAGAATTTTGACTGGAAGAATATTTCTAAGAAGCTCGACACAATTCTTTCAAATATTTAAGTATATATGAATAAACATTAAAAGGTATTATGAAAGAAAATAATTACAAATTATCTATATTAATTCCCTCATGGGATGGTGAGCAGTATATTGAAAATTGTATTAACTCAATCTTAGAAAATGATTATGAGAATTACCAGATAATAAGTATTGCTGGAGGCACTGATCAGGGATATGATATTTCCCTAAAATTGCAAGAGAAAGCAATTAATAAAATAATCGCTTTAAAACAAGAAAAGGGCGGAAAAAATAAAGCTTTAAATCAAAGTCTTGAATACATCGATGGAGAAATAATTATTATTACTGATGTTGATTGTATTTATCCAAAACACTGGTTAAATAGCATTAACGAAATTTTTCAAGATAGGAAAATTAATGTCATAACTGGTTTAAATCTTCCATACCAACTCCTTACAAACTCATTGGCAGAATTTAATCGAATTCGGGTTGGTTATACTTTAGTAAATTTTCCTGATGGGGGAATTGTTGTGGGAAATAAATTATGGGGAGGTAATTCGGCGTTTCGAAAGGAAGTTTTTAATAAAAAGATTGGAAAGTTTGAGGAAGTCTCAAAAACCGGAGATGATAAAATTTTAGGGATAGAATTTAATAGAAAAGGAGAAAAGATATATTTTTTTAGAGATATATACGTTTATACGGAACATTATTCAAATAACCTAAAATTTTTCATTAACCACCGCATTAGATGGGCTAAGGATTTATTTATTGATATTCGAAAAAAGGATATACCAAAACTTTTAATATTGTTAGGAATTGGCTTATTTAAATTTTTTTATCCTTTATTAGCATTTGGAGTATGGTTATTTTTTTTCCAATCTTCATTAATAAATTTACTCATACTTCAATCACCTTGGATAATTTTCTATTTATTCTATATTGTAAGATTCTTTTTTGAATTGAAGATAAAAAGTAAACAGGCAAATAAGGAATTAGGGACAAAATTTAGCTACTGGAAGGCTTTTAAAATAGTGCCATTGATATTTTTTGTTTTTGGTATAATTTCAATAAGAAGCTTCATAAACCCAAAAAAAAGAAAATGGTTTCACTAAATATGGAGTCTTCAATATCAATCCTTATTCCTGCATGGAATGAAGAAAAAGTCATATTAACAACTTGTAAATTCCTTAGAACTTTAATATTGCCTTTTAAATATAGTGAAATAATTTTTATTGCAGGTGGTATGGATAAAACATATGAAATATGTAGAGATATAAAACTTGAAAATTTTAATCAAACTTTTATTCTAAAGCAGAATCCAGGAGAATTCAAATCAGGGGCATTAATTAAAGGAATGAGAAAAGCAAAAGGAGATATTATTACTATTATAGATGCAGATACATTAGTAGCACCAAATCTTATGATAGAAGTTGTAAAATCCTTAAAAAAATATGATATTGTTAATTGTGATTATTTCCCTATGATAAAAAAAGGGTTCTGGTATGATTATTTCATTATAAATAAGTTGAATTGGTCCAAAAATTCAGACAATTTACTATCTTTATTTGGTGCATCAACAATTTCTCTCAATCGAGCCGTAGTAGAGGAGATTGGGATTGATAATTTTTTCACAAACAGAAGTACAGCAGGTGTAGATCATTACATGGGTGTTGTTTTACGAAGGAATAAAAAAATTATAGGTTTTGTAAGAAATTCCCGTGTTATTACACCTAGACCCGGCTGTTTAAAAGATTTTAAAAAAGATCAATCTCGCTGGTTTACAGCCTTTTTCCAAATACATCAAGATGAGAAAAGAATGATATTTATTACATTTATTTTGAGTTGTTTATTACTAATTCCTTTTACAGTTCTCCTATATAACTTAAAAAAAATTAAGAATATTGCTTTAAATAATAAATTAAAAATCAGATTTTACTTTATTTTATTTTTTATAGAATATTTTATGAATCTTTTAAGATTTAAAGCTGTTATTAACAGATTTTTGAGACGAGTGAAAAACTTAGGCTATTTTAAAGGAGCAAGATATTAACTAACGAGAAAAAACATATTTTTATTTTTATATATTGTTTTTAATAAAACCGACTAATTATGGATACTATTATCTCAATATATAGTGAAGATGAATTAAACTGAATTTTCAAATCTTGGAGGATGAACACGTATATGGTGTTTATGCAAGATAGTAAGAATATATTTTCATTTTATGCCATAACATCGGTTATTTTCAATTCTAACTATTGGCTTTGGTTTTAATTCAAAATGTTGTCCAAATATTGTATCCAATACTCCCGAAAGAACGTTAACTTTCATTTCTTATCTTATTTTCAATTTATTACAATACGATAATTAAAGAGTGAATATCAATAAGTGTAATTAGATTTTCATAAATACTTTTGACTCCTTTTTGTTAGAAATATCCATGAATTTAACATTCTAATTAAATTATTTCTTGTATGATTTTAGTAAACCAGAAACAGCTTTGCTCATCAAAAACATTAAGATTCTAGATAGTTTTTTCATTTTTAAAACTACAGAAATACCTTCAACAAAGGAAGTTAAAGATTTAATTAAAGGGATCAAATTATTCAAAATTTCCTTAATATCAAAATCAGATGATAAAAAAGCAATATTACGTGTGTTTTTTGAGAATATGAGCAATAATAACATATTAAAGATTTCTTCATACTGTCTTTTCAATAAAACTCTTCTTAATTTATTGTATACATGTCTACTTTTAAGTAATTCATAGATTAAATTAATTTTAAACCTTATCTGATTTAAAATATTTAAAGGATGCCACCAATCCTTTCCTTTAAATAAATCTTGGCGTGATTCAAATTGCGAAGCTCCAAATGATGCGAAAACTTGAGATGTGCTTAATGAATCTCCTGCAGTTAATGCTTGTCCAATAAAAACTTGATGCATTGCAGTTATTCCTATATAATTTCTAGCCATATTTAAATCTAAAGACTCTCTTCGAAGTACAATACCAGAACCATGTGGATAAAAAAATAATAGTTCTCTCAAGGATTCTTCTCCTTTATTAAAATATTTATTAGGAAATTTAAATCTAATATCGCTTCTGGAATAATTCTTATTAAACAGATATCTTTTCATTAATATATCTTCAAACATTTGAGGTTTTTCTCTCACAACTTTTAAAGCTTCAGCATAATCTCCTATGTATTTAGGTCTCTTATCTCCAATTGAGCCACATAATTGAGACAATTTATTATTTTTTCTAATTTCTTCTAATATCCAAGGAATAGTTTCAAGTTCCACCTCATCCTCATCCATAAGAAGAAATATAAATTTACCTCTAGCTCTTTTCATAACTAAGATGAAATTTGCATCCATTCCAACATTTTTTCTGTTTCTATAATACTTAATTCTTAAATCATCAAATTGACTTACTACTTCCTTAGCATCGTCTGAAGAAGCATTATCACTTATCACAATTTCAATTTCATTACTCTTAAAATCAATTAATTGCTCAATTATCTTTTTTATTCTATTTGATCGATTATATACAGGAATGCAGAAACTAAGTAGAATATCTGACATAACAATGATACTGTTTTAAATTTAGACAATTATAAAAAATCATTAATAGAATTATTTAAATTTTGGTAAACCCCCTAATTTAATTAAATTGCAATATTTTTTACTGGAATTAATATGATAAGTAATAGTTAAGTGCTGAGAAATATTTAAATCAATTAGGTATAGAAAAAAGATTTTTTATAAAAATTAATATTACATTTGATAGAAATATTGTTAAAAATTAATTGATATCAACAAAAAGGTATTATTTTTTTGTGACTAAGCCGAATATAGTATTTATAATATTAGACACTTTACGGGCTGATAAGGTAAAGTTTAATAATTCTGAGAGTTCATTAACACCATTTCTAAATTCTCTTTTGCCAAATTCAATTTTTTTTGAAAATTGTCTATCAAATGCTCCATGGACCCTCCCTTCTCATATTTCAATGTTTACTGGATTGTATCCTACCCAAGTAAAATTATTAAGTAAAAGGGTAGATAGAGTTAGTTATAAAACACCAATTTTAACTGAAATCCTTAGCAAAATAGGATATTTTACTTGTTGTTTTACTGAGAATGCGTTTATTAGTAAGACATTTGGTTTAACTAGAGGATTCGATCAAATTTTCAATGTTTGGGATTGGAATCCATGGTTAAGAAAAAAATATATTTTATCTAGTTTTGTAAGATTTTTAAACAAAGTTGATCTAATTTTAAAGAAAAGGCTTAAATTTAAGATTCTTTCAAAATTCTGGACACATTTTAAAAATAAGTTTGAAAACTTAGTCAAAAAGATTATAAAGTGGTTATTTTTAAAAGATATTATTTTTAAATTAAAAAATGATACGCTTAATGATTTAGGAAAATTTAATCAATTTTTACAAAATCTTCCTGTTAAGAAACCTCTGTATTTATTTTTTAACTTTATTACAGTCCACGATCCCTATATTCCAATGAAAGAATCATTTTCAAAATTTAATATAACTCTTGATGATTTCAAGAATATCAGAGGCATGATTATTAACCCTTTGAAAACTCGATTGAATATAAATATTAATTCGAAATTTCTATCCTATAAGAAAGTTAAAACTATTAAAAAATTATACGATGCTTGCGTATTCTCAAGTGATATTGTTTTAAAAAAGCTTTTTTCTATTTTGAAAAAAAATGAAGTACTAAATAATTCATATATCATTATTACATCTGATCATGGAGAACACCTTGGTGATAAGTCAGATCATAATTTTTGGGAACATAATACATATCAAAGCGTGTATAATTCTCTTATGAGAGTTCCACTTTTAATTTATCATAAAAATTGGAATACAAGATTGGTTAAAGATCAAGTACAACTGAAAGATTTATTTCATACTATACTTCATTTAACAAGTAATAAACATGACTCAAATAAATATTTAGATGTTAAGAGTTCTATACTATATCAAATTGAACACAATAAGACACCTAAATACATCTTCGGAGAATATTTAAAATCCAAGCAAGAAATGGCAGAATTAATTAATGCTTATAAGAAAACCGCAAATAAAAAAATCTTTCCAAAAATATTTAATCACATATATTTTCTAAGTTCTAATAAATTCAAGTATATTAAATATAATAATAATAATTGTGATGAATTTTTCGATTTATCAAATGATTTATATGAATGTAATAACATTTTTAATGAAACAGATGAAAATTGTAAGCGATTGAAATTAAAGTATGAATATTTTTTAAAAGAAATAAGTAATCCAGAAAGTCTGAAAGGAATAATTACAGAAAAAGAGAAAGATTCCGTAAATAGAATCATTAGTAAAATTAAAATGAATGGAATTTAACCTTTATAAAAATTTAATCGAGGAATAGAGTTCTTGATAACAAAAATTTTAATACTTGGTGGTTTTGGTTTTGTAGGGACTAATTTAATTGAGGAATTATTAAAACGTGGCAATTATGAGATAATTGTATTTGAGGCTAAAGAAGTGATTATCCAAAATCCAAGAATATTAAATAATATCAAAATTTATTATGGAGATTTCCACAATGAAAATGATTATGAAGTTATCTTCAAAGAAAATGAAATAGATAACGTAATTCATCTTATAGGTACAACTATTCCCTCATTATCTAATGAAAATATCATTTATGACATTCAATCGAATCTTATAAATTCAGTTAAATTGCTCAATATGATGAATAAATATAATATAAAAAATATTGTATTTCCATCCTCAGGCGGTACTGTTTACGGAATCTTGAAAAAGGAACACAAGGAGTCTGATCCAACCGCTCCAATTTGTTCTTATGGAATAATGAAATTAATGATTGAAAAGTATCTTTATCTTTTTAATTATTTATATGGAATAAATTTTCTAATTATAAGACCTTCTAATCCATTTGGAGAATATCATAAAAATTTGCGGCAAGGTCTGATTAATGTCGTGCTCAAAAAGATTCAAAATGGAGAAACTGTAGAAATTTGGGGTGATGGATCCGTTGTACGAGATTTTATTTATATTAAAGATCTTGTGATGATTATTGTAGACTTAATTGAGAAAAAAATTAGAAATGAAGTAATAAATATCGGATCTGGTAAAGGACATTCAATCAATGAAATTTTATCTATAATTCGTGAAGAAATTGGAAATTTTTCATTAAAATTTATAGAAGGACGTAAAGTTGATGTACCTCATTCAGTTTTAAATATTGATAAATTGAAAACATTTTTGGACATCAATCTAATAAGCATTAACGAGGCCATAAAAAGAACTTATGAATGGTTAAGGAAATAATTATTTTAACAAATAAAATGTAGTGAATTTATTATTCCCAATAATTTTTTAAAATATAATGCTCGTTGTTCAAATTACACATAATTTCTTTACAAGTGGCGCTGTCATGGTGCGTGCTCGGCAAGAGACAAAAGCACTTCTAAATGCCGGACATCGAGTAATCGTAATTACAGATTTAAGACACCTTTCTCAATTACATTATTTTGATGGGTTAAAAAATAAACCTGAAATTATTCCGATAAAAACCATCTTAATTTATGGTTTCAGAAGCATTTCTGATCAATTAATTTTTGCTTTAAAAGCATATTACGCCTTAAAAGAACTATCCAGAAAAGAGAAAATTGATTTAATTATAGAACATTCAGCAACACCATACGCTTCTGCTAGTTTTTCAAAATTTAAAATTTCACCAACAGTATGGGTAATTCATGACTTAATTAAAAATCGGGTGGAAACCGGAAATCCATATAATCGGACCGAAACATTTTTACGATTACATTCTTATAATTACTCCTTCAACAAGGTTAGTTTTTTATTACCTACATCCATATTTTCAAAAAAAATGTTGTTAAAGGATGGAGCAAAAGCACAAAATATCTTTATTAAATATAATACTGTTGATACTCTCACATTTTTCCCGGATAATAAGGTTGAAAAAGATATTGATATTTTATTTATTGGACGTTTTTCTGTTGAAAAAGGCGTAGATATATTGATTGATGCAACTAAATACATTTCAAAAAACAAAAGCATTGTCTTAATAGGAGATGGTCCTTTGAAGAATAATCTAATGATACAAGCTAAAAGTATTAAAAGAAAGATAAAATTCGAAGGATTTAAACCATTTTACGAGTTACCTAATTTTATTCGACGCGCTCAATTAGTTGTTGCACCATCAAGGTCAGAGTGTCATGCTGCTGTACCCTTATTTTCAATGGCTTGTGGTGTTCCAGTGATAGCTTCCCGTGTTTCAGGTATGGAAGATTCAATTGAAAATAATAAAAGTGGTTGGTTATTAAGTCAAAATAATGCTAAAACTTTAGGAAAACTTATTGAAGATGTTTTATCAGATGAAACTCAACTTAAAAACGCCAGCCAAGAAGCCCTTCATAGAGCCCAAATCTTTTCTGAGAGGAGGTTTAATAGTGAAATCGTTGAATTTTATGAAATGTTAGTCAAAACTCACATTACTCGAGGTAGTTATTAATCACATATAGTTTCATACTAGTATTCTTGAGTTTTATTCCTAATAAATAGAAATAGAATTAATGAATACTGAATTTTCTTCTTTAATCTTACAAACCACTTAATTTAAAAAGATTTTATTAATTATGTTATTTAGAGATTTTTTTCTAGAAAAATCGAAGATAAAATTAGATGTCTCATTATCGTACTTACGAATGTAAAATCCCTTATAAAAAGAACCCAAATCAAAATAAAATAACCTTATGAATCAAATTAATCTTGCTCTTAAGACAATCAAGAAATTTGGGTTAATTTGTACTGTAAAATTAATTCTAAGATATCTTGGAATAGGTAGAATTAAAGTTTTTCAATCAATTAGGTATCCATTGACTAAATACAGGTTTAAAGTTATTTTTAGAAATAATTATTGGGTGAATTTTCAAAAAGGAAAGATTGAATTAAAAAATATTGAATATTTGCTTAAAATTGTTAAACCAGGACAAGTTATTCTGGATATTGGTGCCTCGGATGGAAGTTATACATTGTTATTTTCAAAATTAGTAGGCCCTCATGGAAAAGTTTACGCTTTTGATCCTGATGAGATAGCAAGTGAAAACTTAAAGAATAATATTATTAAGAATAAATTAAATAATGTTAAAATTGAAAAAGTTGGGTTAAGTAATTCAGTTGGAACAAACGTATTCCATCTTATAAAAGGAGGTGGGGTTTTTCAAAGCACTATGGTTCTTCATAAGGAAGGATATCATACTAAATTTCTTAAAACAATAAAGAAACAAACCATTAATATCACTACAATAGATAAGTATTGTGAAGAGAGAAATATTCAACCAAAAGGAATAAAAATAGATGTTGAGGGCGCTGAAAGACTCGTTATAGAGGGAGGGATAAAGACTATAACAAAAAATAATTTGTGGGTATTAATGGAATTTCATGGACTCCTAATGCCTGAAAATACGAGAAAGGATAACTGGGATAAAATAGTAAAATCTGCTAAAAAAGTTATATTTATTGATGGGAAAACAGATAAATATTTTTCCGGAATGGAATTAAAAGAAATACCAGATTGTATTTATTTTCATATCTTCATACAATATTAAAAAACAAGATAATCTTTTGCTGTTCTTTCTATTTCTTAGGATTTTTTTAATATTGATTTTAACTTCTTGTTATTACCCCAAAAAGCCATGGGGACATAATCGGGATAATTATAATAACCTAAATTTAATTTAATTGTTTTTTCCCGCTTTTTAATGTGATTTTCTACAAGTTTACGAATTGAAATAGGCTTTCCACTGCAATTATTAATTATTCCCGTAACTTTTTTTTGCAAAGATATTTTTACGATATTTTCTGCAACTTTGGATACAGGAAGATAATCTCTTAATTGTTCACCACCAGACATGTTAAAAACTTCTTCATTATGATCTAAAGAATTATCCAATTGAGGAAGAATCGATTTAAGACTTTGACCCTTTCCTTGCATATAAAAAAGTCTAATCCATTTGAAATAAAAATCATACTTCTTTCTTAATTCCACAAGATATCTCCTCAAAGTGTCTTTACCAAGACTATAAGCAGTAATTGGTTTTGATGGTAAATCCTCTGATAAAGGACCTGATTGCATTCCATATTCAAAGCAAGTTCCAATAACATTTACATCTTTTAAGCCATTGATAACCATGTTTTTTATAAAATTATAATTAATAATAGTGTTTCTTTCAAAATGATACAACTCTTTAAAGTTAGGTAGGCCTTCCCAGGATAAATGAATTAATATATCAGGCTCTCCAAAAAAGGAGTAATAATTCTGAACTTCTTCATTTAAATCACGGCAGATATAAGAAACATTTTTAAACCAATTAAAATCTTCAACTTCTTGAATAGTATCGATAGATGTGGCAATTATTTCATGCTCCTTGTACTTTAATAATTCATTGACAGTGTAATTTCCGATAAAACCAGTTGCTCCAGTTATTAAGATTTTCATTTTCTTCTCTTTCCAATTATTTATTTTAAATTATACCTTTTGCATCAATTCCATTGAAATTATCATCTATATAAGGCCATTCGTTATCCTTTTTCGAAATGTCAGTAACATCTAGCGGCCAATTAATTTTTATTTTTGGGTCATTAAATCTCACTCCCCCCTCATATTGAGGAGAATAAAATTCAGTAACAAAATAAATCATTTCAATATTTTCTTCTAATGCTTGAAATCCGTGGGCAAATCCTTCTGGTATAATTAACATTTTAATATTGTTTGCTGACAAAATTTCTCCATGCCACTGAAAATAGGTTGAAGAATCTTTTCTTAAGTCAATTCCAACATCGAGTACTGAGCCTTTAATGCATTTAATAATTTTAATTTCTGCCTTTGGTGAAAATTGAAAATGCATACCTCTTATAGCCCCCTTTTTAGTTGTTGTAGAATGATTTATTTGAACTATTTTTTTAGTTAATCCAATTTCTTTGAACTCATTCTCACAAAAAACTCTGGAAAATAAACCTCTCTCGTCCTGAAATGGTTCAGGGTCAACAACATACATATCTTTAATATCTGTGTTAACAAACTTCATAATATGTTCCTATTTGTCTTTAGTTCCAATATAAACTCTCATTAATTAATTTGTTCTCAATTAAATAATTTAATTGTTTTATCCGAGTAAAGTTTTTATCTTCAAAATCTCTAAAAGACAAGTCAATTTCATTAAATAACTCATATAATTCTTTAATTCCCTTTTTTAAATTCCATTTAGGTTTGAAATGCTTGATATCCTTTTTAATCTTATCAAAATTGACCATATAATTTCTAGAATCTGGGTTATTCTTACCCAAGATTTTAATTTCGCAATCATTCATTAAATTTTGAATCTCGGTAGCCATCGTTTTTACTTGATAGTTTTCAGAATTCATTCCTACATTAAAAGCTTCATTATGAATAACCTTTATTGGAGCTTTTAAAACAGCTATGAAAGCATTTGAAATATCTCTTATATGTACTATTGGACGCCACGCTTTACCATCACTTAAAATCTTAATTTCATTTGTCGTATAGGCCCAACCCATTAAATTATTGATAACTAAATCAAATCTCATATTTGGAGAAATTCCATAAGCAGTGCCATTACGTAAATAACAGGGTGAAAATGTATCATCTGCTAATTTTGATAAACCTTGTTCTAGTTTTACTTTAGATTTTGCATACGCTGTAAGTGGGTTCATTGAATCATTTTCGTTTAATTGTTCATTATTAGTTTCACCATATATACTGCATGAAGATGAAAATAAAAATCTTTTAACACCAGTTTCTTTAGCCAATTTAGCCAGCTTTAGCGAAGCTTCAAAATTAATATCATTTGTAAGATCAGGGTTCAATTTTCCAAGCGGATCATTAGAGAGTGCTGCTAAATGAATAATAGAATCAACGTCTTTTAAGTCATCAATTCTTAATTCTCTGATATCTTTATAAATCTGTAAGAATTCTTTGCAAAATTCAAAATCTTGTAATTTTCTGCTCCCATAGAAATGTGTGTCAATTCCAACTATATTAAAACCCTGCTTTAGGAGTTCTTCGCTTAATATTGTTCCTATATAGCCGAGATTTCCGGTAATCAGTATCTTTTCCATTATAGACACTAAATAATCCTTAATTTGTGATAAAAAAATATGTAATCATATAAATTGGTTTGCTTTTAGAGTTATTACCATACTTTCCAAAAAGCTTTGTTTGTATCCCATAATTTATTTAGATGTTGGACATCCCTTTCATGATCCATGCATTCCCAATTGCGTTCATGCTTATAAACCATCACTTCTCCTTTCTTCGTCAATTTTTCTAGAGCTCCATATTCAAAATCGCAACTTTCCTCTTCTGTTAAGTAATCTAAAAGTTCATTATTAAATATGATAAAACCCCCATTTATCAAACCAACCGAAGTTTGAGGTTTTTCTTGAAAAGATATAACTCTACTATTATCTTCTACTAATTCTCCAAACCGTGCAGGAGGGTACACACCAGTAATTGTTATAATTTTTCCATGTGACTTGTGAAAATCAAGTAAATCTTTCAAATTTAGGTCGGCTACACCATCTCCATAAGTTACCATATTCATTTCAGAATCTAGATATTTCTCAACTCGCTTTATTCTTGCTCCTTTTAAGGTTTTTATTCCAGTATCTATTAAAGTTACTTTCCAATTATTTTCTTTATGCCCATTATAATACTCAATATCTTTATTAGATAAATCAATTGTAAAATCATTATTTTTCATTTCATAATGATAAAAATAATCTTTTATTATTTCTGCTTTTACTCCTAAACAGATAATGAAATCATCATAACCATAATGAGAATAAATCTTCATTATATGCCAAATAATTGGTCTATTCCCGATTCTCACCATTGGTTTAGGAATTAATTCGGTTCTATGCCCAAGGCGAGTACCCCAACCACCTGCTAAAATAATTACTTTCATTATAATTCTTTAAGAGCAGAATATTTTTATAGTTTCATTAAAATGGAAAATCTAAAAGTCAAAGTTAATATTTACTAATTAATCTTATTAAAACTTAAAAGAAGATGTTAAAGATTGAAACGATTGTTAAAATTGGTGTTTTTCAATAAAAAATCAACGAATAATTATTTTTTATCATTCGGAAAATAAAGGTGCGACGAGGTCGATCTTAACATTAAAAAAGAATAAGAATTTTAAATTTATTAAAATCGAAATCAAAACTGGTTATTTTAATTCTTTAAAATTAATT
>SDBT01009339.1_pt1 | contig 15925 bp, 13 predicted proteins | sample 2277101 | NCBI WGS metagenome assembly SDBT01 (sample SAMN10404973, study PRJNA504765) | marine sediment metagenome | isolation source: marine sediment core GS10_PC15, 103 cmbsf | place: Arctic Ocean: Southern Knipovich Ridge | collected 2010 | reverse complement strand
GCGAATCGCCTCGAACAGACCGAATGGCTGGACAACCCAGCCTGCGTCCTGGCAGCCATCAAGCACATCATGTTCACACGCAAGCACAAGCCCATGCACGTGATGATGCCCTATTCCAACCGCTTGTACCTGCTGGCCGACTGGTATCGTCAGCTTTGGGCGGAATCGCTCGGCAAGGCGACCGACCGCACCGGAGCCGAAGTCTTCACCGGCCCGACGCCCATCAAGGCGCTGGGAACCACCGACCAGCATTCCCAGGTGCAACTCTACCGCGAAGGGCCAAACGACAAACTGACGATCTTCCTGGAAGCTGCCAAGCATCCGCGCGATGTCCGCGTGCCCGATGCGTTCGGGGAATATCCGGGCCTCAGCTACCTGCGAAAGGCCAAGCTCTCCAAGCTGCTCAGCGCCGAAAAGCAGGCCACCGAGTACGCACTGGCCGTTTCGCAGCGGCCGAGCCTTACCATAAAGTTCCCCGATATAACGCCTTACTCGGTCGGAGAATTTATTTACCTTTACGAGTTCACTACCTCGCTGGCAGGTGAATTGCTGAACATCAACGCATACGATCAGCCCGCCGTCGAGCTGGGCAAGAAGGCGACCTTCGCACTGATGGGCAGAGATGGTTACGACGAAATGAACCAGGAAATGAAGCCCTATCGCCGCGTGGACAAGCGATATCTCGTCTAGGCGAAAGGCGTCTTAAGTGTTTAGCATTTGTCGAAAGCTGCTTGGCTGGCTAGAATCTCTGCTTTCTCATACCGCTAGAAACGGAAAGTCAGACATGATCCACCGCATCGAGATTACCACAAGGGACGGGTTCTCCGACCCGCACGCTTCGGGCGTTCATCATCAGATAACCGAACTCGGCCTCGACGCCGTCACGGCCGTCAAGTCGATCAGGCTGTTCTTTCTGATCGGAGAGATATCGCCCGAGGACGCCGAGAAAGTCGCAACCGATCTTCTGATCGACCCGGTGATGGAACAGTACCTGATCGGTTCGAGTCCGCTCCCGCCGGACCAAGCCGTCATCGAAGTGCATCGCAAGGCCGGCGTGATGGACCCGGTGGCCAAGAGCGCCCAGCGCGCGATTACGGACATGGGCATCGAGATCGAAGCGGTCCGCACGGCCAAGCGATACGAACTGACCGGCGATGTCTCAGATGAAATGCGAGAGACCATCGCCAAGCGGCTGCTCGCCAATCCGGTCATCGAAGAAGTATTCTACAAAGCCTACACCCCGCCGGAAGTCCACGGGCACGATTACAAGTTCAAGATCGTCGAGGTCCCCCTCCGCAAACTCGACGATACCAAGCTGATGAAACTCTCCGCCGATGGCGACTTGTTCCTGAACCTGACCGAGATGAAGGCGATCCAGGATTACTTCGTCCGCATCGGCCGCGAGCCGCGCGACGTCGAACTGGAGATGCTCGCCCAGACGTGGTCAGAGCATTGCGGGCATAAGACGTTCCGCAGCGACGTGGTTGTCCGCGACAATTCGGGCAACGTCGTCGAGGAGATTCACAATCTGCTCAAGAGCACCGTTTTCAGCGCGACTCACGAGCTGGACAAGGATTGGTGCCTCAACGTCTTCGAGGACGACGCGGGCGTAATCACCTTCGACGACGATTGGGCGGTCTGCTTCAAGGTCGAGACGCACAATCATCCGTCGGCAATCGAGCCTTACGGTGGAGCGGCTACCGGTATCGGCGGGGTCATCCGCGACCCGATGGGAACCGGCCTGGGCGCCTGGCCGTTTGCGAATACCGACGTGTTCTGCTTCGGCGAGACGGACATGGCGCTATCCGACGTGCCCAAGGGTGTGCTGCACCCGCGGCGTGTTATGCGCGGCGTGGTGGGCGGGGTCCGCGATTATGGCAACCGGATGGGTATTCCAACGGTCAACGGTGCGGTCTACTTCGACGAGAAATATATCGGCAACCCGCTGGTGTTCTGCGGAACGGTTGGCCTGCTGCCGATAGACAAGTGCACCAAGCGCTGGGCTGCCCAGGGCGACGCGATTGTCTGCGTCGGCGGGCGGACCGGGCGCGACGGCATCCACGGCGCGACGTTCAGCTCGGGCGAACTGACACACTCACACGAGACGGAATTCTCGCACGCGGTGCAGATCGGCAACGCGATCACCGAAAAGACGATCCTCGATACGATCACACAGGCCCGCGATCAAGGGCTGTACAGTTCGATCACCGACTGCGGTGCGGGCGGGCTTTCGAGCTCCATCGGCGAGATGGGCGAAAAGATCGGCGCCGAGGTGCACATCGACCGCGTCCCGCTGAAATACGCCGGACTCAGCTACGACGAGATATGGATCTCCGAAGCACAGGAGCGCATGGTGCTGGGCGTGCCGCAGGAAAACGTAGAACAAATAATGGCGATCTTCGCTTCCGAAGACGTCGAGGCGACGGTCATCGGTCATTTCGGCGTTGAGGGCAATATGCTGAAGCTCTATTACGACGGTGAGATTGTCGGCGAACTGGAGATGGAGTTCATCCACGACGGTCTGCCCCGGCCGACAAAGGACGCCCTCTACGAAAAAGTTCCCACCCCCTCGCCCGCACCTCCTGCAAAGGATAACTACAACCAGACCCTGCTGAAAATTCTCGCAGCCCCCAACGTTGCCTCCAAGGAATGGGTCATCCGCCAGTACGACCACGAGGTCCAGGGCGGTAGCGTCATCAAGCCGCTTGTCGGCGTGGACGAAGACTCACCCGGCGATGCGTCAGTGGTCCGCCCGGTGCTGAGTTCCAACAAAGCCGTCGTCATCTCGTGCGGCATGAACCCGAAGCTCGGTGAACTCGATCCGTACCAGATGGCGCTGCACTCGATAGACGAAGCTATCCGCAACGCGATCGCCGTCGGCGGGAACATGGAACGCATGGCGGTGCTGGATAATTTTTGCTGGGGCAACTGCAACAAGCCCGACCGCATGGGCGCGCTTGTGCAGGCAGCCAAGGCCTGCCACGAAGCGGCGATGGCCTACGGAACTCCGTTCGTCAGCGGGAAGGACTCGCTCAACAACGAATTCCAGACCGATTCGGGCGAGACTATCGCAATTCCTCCGACGCTGCTGGTTTCGGCTTTCAGCGTGATCGACGATGCGACAAAGTGCGTCACTTCCGACGCCAAGGCTGCGGGCAATTACCTGTTCATCGTCGGCAGAACGAGCGGTGCGATGGGCGGCAGCCATTATCTGATCGCCGAAGGCCTGCAAAGCGGAAACGACGTTCCGGAAGTCGATCTGCAAACCAACCTCCGCGTGTTCAAGTCCATGCAGGCTGCGATAGAAGCATCTACCGTGCGAAGCTGCCACGACCTCTCCGAAGGCGGCCTGGCCGTCGCAGCAACCGAAATGGCATTTGCAGGCGGGCTTGGCGCAGAGATAAATGCCGACGCCATTCCCGCAGGCGAAGGGTTGAACGACACTGCCAAACTGTTCGCCGAATCGGCAGGACGGTTCCTGGTGGAAGTCACTCCGGACAATTACGACGCGTTCCTGCGGATCGTGAAGGATTTACCCGTCGGCGAGCTAGGCAAGGTAACCGATACGGGCAAAGTCGTAATCTCCGCCGGCGGAAAGACACTTATCGACATGCCGATAGACACCGCCAAAGCCGCCTGGCAGGGAACGTTTGATTGGTAACGACAAACAGGAACACGGAACAGGGAACACGGAACAAGAAAAACAGCAACAGCAACGGCAACAGATTCACGCGGAGTACTAGCCTAAAGGGTAGTGACACCCTGCTGAAAGCTGAGAGCTGAAAGCTTCTGGCTCTTTGTGTTCTCTGTGTTAAAGAGCGAAAGAAAGAAAGACGATGGCGACACCGAAAGCATTGGTACTTAGAACGGCTGGGACGAACTGCGATAACGAGACGAAACACGCGCTCGAACAAGCCGGCTTCCAAGCCGACCGCATCTACGTAGCCCGGCTGATGGAAAAACCCGCACTGTTCAATGACTATCAGTTCATGGTCATTCCGGGCGGATTCAGCTACGGCGACGACGTAGCGGCTGGCAAGATTCTGGCCAACCAGATGCTCCATCGCCTGGCAGAACCGCTCAACGAATTCATGTCAGCCGGCAAGCTGATGCTCGGCATCTGCAACGGGTTCCAGGTGATGATCAAGGCCGGCCTGCTGCCCTGGGGCAACGTGACCCCCGCCCAAGCGCACCAGGACGCTACGCTGGCGTGGAACGATTGCGGCAAGTTCGAAGATCGCTGGGTCCACCTGCGGGCCGATTCGGATAAGTGCGTGTTCCTGCCCAAAGGCGAGATCATCGCCCTGCCCATCGCCCACGGCGAAGGCAAGTTCGTCACCCGCGACGATGAGGTACTCGACAAGCTCCGCGCTGGCGACCAGATCGCACTGCGATACGTCGATTCGGCTGGCAACAGCGGTGGATTCCCCGTCAACCCCAACGGCTCTCTGGACGACATCGCAGCAATCTGCGACCCGACCGGACGCGCCATGGGCCTCATGCCGCACCCGGAGCGATTCGTCGAAATCACGCACCACCCGCAATGGACCCGCGGCGAAGTTCAGCGGGCAGACGGAAGACTCTTCTTCCAGAGAGCGTTCGACTTCCTGACAAAAGACTGATCTCGACACACCGACAATCCTTACACTACCCGAGCCCACAGACTTGTCCCTTCGGGATAGCTATCGGTGGACTTTTCTATCGTTCGATGAGCTTTTGTCCTAATTCCCAAAAACTGCTCTATTGTGAAGCTGTCAAACCGTCCGATAGATATAAAAGCGCATTGAACACAATATACGGAGTAAGCCATGTTCTTCTGGAAAAAAGAGCGTAAAGTCGAGCAAACAATCGAGCAGTACCTGCAGGAGACCGAGAGCTGTATGAGCTCGTTCTGCGAAGCTTTTGAAGTCTACTTCGCAGACGGGCTTTCCGAGCGGTTTTATGAGCTGGTCGAGAAGACCCACGGTTTCGAGCGGGCGGCCGACGAACAACGGCGCGACCTCGAACAGAAGATGTACGACAAGGCGCTGATACCCGAATCGCGCGGCGACGTGCTCGGAATGCTCGAGGCTATCGACCTGGTACCAAACAAGTGCGAATCTGTGCTCTATCAGATTTGGACACAGAACATGGCCGTTCCCGAACAGTTCGTCGACCAACTGAAAACACTGATCGCACTGAACGCCGAGTCACATGAAATGCTCTGCTCGACAACGCGGGATCTGTTCATCCAGGTAAGGGATGTCGGCGGCCAGGCCGATCTGATCAGCGACAAAGAGGCCCAGTCCGACAACGTCGAACGCGGCCTGATCAAGGCGATATTCGATTCGGACATGGATAAGGCCGACATGATCCTGCTCAAGGAACTGGTGTTGGAAGTCGGCAAGATTTCCGACCGCGCAGAGAACGCATCCGACAGGCTCAGGAACATAGCGGTAAAGAGGCGTAGCTGATATGTATCACCTTGGCGGATCTGTGGTGCTCGGCTGGGCGCTGGGCTCGAACGATGCGGCGAACGTGTTCGGCACGGCCGTCGCTTCGCGCATGGTGCGCTATCGCACAGCGATACTCCTGACCGCCGGATGCGTCATGCTCGGGGCTGTGCTGCAGGGCGCCGGATCGGTGCGCACGGTGGGAGAGCTTGCACACCAATCGAGGGACTCTGCGCTGCTGGTTTCACTTGTAGCCGGATTGACGGTACTGCTGATGACGCTGCTGAAACTGCCCGTCTCGAGCAGCCAGGCGGTCGTAGGCGCGGTGGTCGGCATGGGTCTTTATCTCGACCCCGGCCAAGTGCAATGGTCGAGCCTGACCAAGATCGTCGCCTGCTGGATCGGAACGCCCATAGGCGCAGCGGTCATCGCGGCGATTCTATATCCGACTCTGGGTGCGATCTTCGATCGAATGCGGATGAACCTGGTCACGCGCTCGATCGTGCTCAAGGCCTCCCTGCTTGCCAGCGGCGCTTACGGCGCGTATGCACTGGGGGCAAACAACGCGGGCAACGTTACGGGCATGTTCTACGGCACGGACATCTTTGCCGGCTGGGCTAACGAGGAGATGGCGCTTACGCTGATCGCCGGAGCGAGCATTGCCATGGGCGTGCTGACCTTCAGCAGAAGCGTAATGTTCACCGTGGGGGCCAGGCTGGTGCAGTTGGGGGCGTTTTCGGCGCTGATAGCCGTACTGTCCGAAGCGATCACCGTGCACATCTACGCCTTTGTGGGCGTTCCGGTTTCCACGTCGCAGGCCGTCGTCGGTGCGGTGCTCGGCATCGGACTCATAAAGAGCGTTAAAACAATCCACCAGGGCACTCTATGGCGCATTCTCGCCGGCTGGATTGCCACCCCGCTCCTCGCAGGAGCGATCTGCTACGCAATTGCCATATTTGCGATGAATTGACTCAGCCACTATCCTGCCCGTACGATATAGGGCTGAATTCCCTTCGTGAGAGCAGGAATAAGTGATTCGAATAACGAAATACGGATACCGCGAGTTTCTTCTGGCGACGCTGCTGACCGGAGCTATGGGCCTGGGGTTGATCTACCTGGGCGCAAGTGGCTCGAAGTGGTTGGGGTTCCTGGCGGTGATTCCGCTGGCGATCTGGTGCTTTGTGCTCTGGTTCTTCCGCGATCCGTACCGCGAACTGCCCCTCTCGGCAGCTCTGGTGTGCCCCGCCGACGGACACGTTGCGGATATCACCCCGCTGGGGCCCCAAAGCCTCCTGGGCTGCGATGGCGTGCAGATAGGCGTCTTCATGAGCGTCTTCGACGTGCACGTCAACCGCGCACCATGCACGGGAACTATCGAGAGCATCGAACATACGCCCGGCACGTTCATGGACGTGCGCGACCCGATAGCCAAAGAGAAGAACGAATCGGCTACCATCATTATGATTCACTCCCGCAACTCGAAGGACTATCGCCTGGTCATCCGCCAAGTCGCCGGCCTGGTCGCGCGGCGCATCGTGACGGACCTGACCGCAGGACAGCAGGTCCAAGCCGGACAACGCTTCGGTATGATTAAGTTCGGGTCGCGGGTCGAACTGCTCGTCCCGAACGAGCTGATAAAGGACGTAAAGGTGACAATCGGCCAAAAGGTGACAGCCGGCGAAACTATTCTCGTGGCGATGCAAAATGACTGAACAACCAACAACACAACCGCCCGAAGCCGACGAAGATTCTCTCAGCGTAGACCAGAGCGAGCCTCGCTACTCCGCGCACCGTCGCCGGATTCTGGCCAGCACAGCAGTGCTGCCTGCACTGTTCACGATCGGCAATGGACTGGCCGGTCTGGCGTCGATTCACTACGCCACCAAAGACCCGATAAGCGCAGCTAACCTCGGCAATATCGAACTGGCTGCCTGGCTGCTTGCCGTGGCGATGGGTTTCGACATGCTCGACGGGCGAGTGGCGCGCTTGACGCGCAGGACATCCGAATTCGGCGGGCAGCTCGATAGCCTGTGCGACATGGTAAGTTTCGGCGTTGCCCCGGCGATGCTCATGATGCGAACGGTGATGATGGCGCTTCACGGGCACATAGACAGGATGGCGGACCTGCACGTCAGCGTTGGTATCGTGCGGATTCTCTGGTGCGTCGGGGGCGTGTATTTCGCCTGTGCGGCGCTGAGGCTGGCCAGGTACAACGTCGAATCCGAGCCGGAAGAATCGTCACACATGAGTTTTCGCGGCCTGCCCACACCCGCCGCTGCAGGAGCGGTCGGTGCGATGGTGCTGCTGTTTACATACCTGGCCGCCATGGAAGAAGGCTGGCAATCGAGTACGTGGCTGCTGATGACCGTCAGCATCACCGTTCCGATAGTCACGCTGCTGGCCGGGCTGATGATGGTCTCGCGAATCAGGTACCCGCACGTCGTCAATCAGTACCTGCGCTCGAAAAAACCGTTCAGCTTCCTGGTCAAAGTCGTGCTCCTAATCGTCGCGGCGATATCCAACCCATACATCACAGCCGCCGTCGTGGCGGTACTCTACGTCGGGTCGGGACCGGTGACCGAACTCTGGAACCGTTTCAAGCAGAGGAAGCAGACGGCCTGACGCTACTTACCACTTCACGTCGGCGAGCTGCAGTTCCACCGTCGTCCTGCCGTTGAAGCTGTTGAGCACCGGCTGACCCACCACGTCGATCGTGTTGACGCCCACGAGGTGATCGGCCAGATCGCCCATTCCAAAACCAACCGCCCGCAGGCGAGTTCCGTCCTGTCCGAGAACGAGGCTCACCGTGCCCCCGGACCGGCCCATGCGTTTGGGTGCCGCCAGCAGCGAGCAATTGCGAATCGCCAGCAGCGGCTGGGGGTTGCCCTGCCCAAACGGTGCCAGTCTTTCGGAGTACTCGGCCACCTTATAGCTGATCTCGGCGAGCGATACTTCGGCGTCCACGGCGAGGGCGGGCGTAAGTTTGTCGGCCGATACATGCTCGGCTGCGTATCGGCGAAACGCTTCGGCGAACGCCTCGATATCTTCGAGCTTCACGCGCACCCCGCCAGCCATAGCATGGCCGCCAAAGCTCGCCAAGTGCTCACCGCATGCCGCCAGAGCGTCGCGCATGTGGAAACCGGGTATCGATCGGCCTGAGCCTTGCCCGCAGCCGTCGTCGTTGACGGCTATCAACAGAGCAGGACGCGAAAAACGATCTACCATGCGAGACGCGCATATCCCGATCACGCCGGCGTGCCACTTGTCCGACCAGAGGACGATGGCTTTGCTCTCCGGTACGTTTAGCCCGCGAGCCTCGACCATCTCGATGGCCTCGGCGGTGATGGCTCGCTCGACTTTCTGGCGTGCGGTGTTTTGGCTGCCGAGATACTCAGCCGTCTGTTTGTGTCGCGACGCATTTGTCCCGCCCGTGTCGGTCAGCAGTTCCACAGCCAGCCGCGCGTGACCCATCCGCCCACAGGCGTTGATGCGCGGGGCGAGCACAAAACCGACGTGGAAGGCGTCGAGCTTTTTGTCGGTGAGGTTACACGCCTCTATCAGCGCACGCAGGCCGGGGTGTTTCGTAGCGGGCAGGCCGCGCAGGCCGTGAACCGCCAGGCAGCGATTCTCGCCAACCAGCGGAACAACGTCCGCAATGGTCCCCAGCGCCGCAAGGCAAGTCGCGTCCAGCAGGAAGTCGCGCATCGGTTCGTCCACGCGGTCGGACCCGCAGATGGTTCGCGCAACCTGCCAGGCGAGCTTGAACGCCACGCCCGCACCGGCAAGATCGCCGTTGGGATATTCGCTGCCTTCCAGGCGCGGATGAACGATGGCCGTCACATCCGGCAGCGCATCGCCCAGTGAATGGTGGTCCGTAACGATCACGTCCAGGCCCGCAGCCGTCGCTTCGGCGAGCGGACCGACGGCAGTGACTCCGCAATCGACGGTGATGAGCAGCTTCGCCCCGTCTGCGATGATTGTCGTCAACGCCTCGGAATTGACGCCGTAGCCCTCTTCGAGCCGGTGCGGAACGTAGAAATCCACGTCGGCGTCGACCAGCTTCAGCACGGAGTGCATGATCGCAATGGCAGTGATTCCGTCGACGTCGTAATCGCCGTAGATGACGATTTTTTCCTTATCGGCTACGGCGCGTGCGATGCGCTCAGCCGCTGCGAGCGTGCCCGGAAGACCGGCCGGGTCGTGAAGGTCAGAGAGTTTCGGTTGAAGGAATGCTTTGGCTGCGTCGGGCTCAGTCACGCCTCGATTGGCCAGTATCTGCGCGACGAGAGGTGCTGCCGATATTTGACGGGCAAGTTGCTCGGCACCCTCAAAGGGTGCGGCTACTTCCCATCGCTTGCTGTTGGGCTTCCATGCACGCGGTGACATATTCTAACGGCCTCTCCATCCCCACCCGGTTCAGTCCAGGATCAATCAATGGCGCGATTATACCCGCTGGGGGCTTTCAATCCAACCGGGCTTGATCGGTTGCCATGCCACAAGCTCACCATGCACACCATGAAGCATGCCGCACCGACGCATTCGAGCGGCTCGTCGACCAGGCGGTTGTCCAGATTGGTGAGCAGTTCAAAAACGCGGCCGATCAGTTGCGTGCCCAGGTACAGTCCGCACCCGGCGGCGAAGTATCGTCCGGCGGCGCTGGCGAAAAAGCTCTTGAGCTCCCGGCTGAGCGCTTGCCTGTTGCGGTACAGATAGCTGCACACCGCAATCGCGAATGTGAATATCACCACGGCTCCGACCCAGTGCATCGCGTAAAGAGGGCGCGGTGGTTCGTGTCCGAGCTTGCGGCCGAATTCGTCAAAGTACGCCGGGTTCAGATAAGCTTCCAGCCGAAACAAATTGCGCGTGTAGATAACCTTGCTGCCGAAAAACGGCTTGCCGAACTCCAGTTCGCGTACCCATCCGGCGAAGAAGCCCGCCGTCAGGAACACCGCGAGCGTCTTAGCGCCCGCGACCCATCGCCCTCCGATCAGGCCGACCAGCCCGATCAACCAGGCCGCCATCAGCAGCGCTGCTGTGAGCCACTCGACAATATGGCATTCCTTGCATATAAGCTCAAGCTCGACCGCCGAGCGAAATCCGATGACAGCGATACAACCCAGGAACGCCACGCTTGCAACAACCAGTCCGATCAGCAACTTTCGCGCGCCCCTGCGCCACAGCAGCAGCATCGCAGCGACGGTCAGCACGCCAAGTGTTATCGCAAGCACCAGCGGTTCGCCGATGCGGGTGAATTTCAGGACGTACCCCGGCTCGATTGGATACCAGCCGGTCGGCGCGTTCGGCCAGAGGTCAGCAAGCATGGCCGAGCCTCGCTATCGGATGATTGGAGCGTGTGGACATGCCTTTGATATCTAACGCAGGTAGAGCCGTCAGGCAAGAAAGTTTAGTCACGCCGGTGGAAGCTTTCAGCCGCTTTGCTGGGCTTGCAGCTTCTTCTTGGTCTTCTTGGCGATGGCTGCGTACTGGAATGAGAATCCGATGACGGCGGGGACGGCTACCAGCATCACGACCATGTGGACGTTGTTCATCAGCGGGCCTTGCAGTTTGTCGTGTATCGGATCGATCTTCATCAATATCGCCAGCGCACCGGAGACCATCATCAGCGAGCCCTGCACGGAGGTGAATATCGTCACGACCAGTTTGAACACGACGAACGCCATCAGCCCCATCGTCACAAACCCAAGCAGTCCTCCCACCCAGGAGTATGTGACCATCGACGGATTGTGAGTCATCTTGGCGACGTACATCCAGACGCCGTATCCGAGGAAAGCCCCCGCCATCGCCCCCATGATGCTTACTGCAAGTTTCATAGCCGGCCAGGCCAGCACGGCAAACAGGGCAGTGAACGCCACGGTGCACAGAACCGTCATGTTCCCGCCGCGTACGAGCTCGCCGAAGAGATAGCCCAGATACCCGCCCATGATTCCGGCATTCACCACAACGATGGATTTGAATACCTTCCATCCCTGGACCAGGCAGGCGATGCCGCACAGGAAGATAAGAACCGCCACCGCACCGTGCAAGGTGGGCAGCCAGTTTACCCAGTCCACCTGGGTGGGCATCTCGAAGCTCAGGATCTTGTCGAGAAATGCCTGTCCCTGGCTGTGAGTATATGTTGAAGCTTGTTCGGCGATTCCGGCCATCTGGTTAATCCGTTATTTACCTTTCCGCAATCTTTTATCGGCTTTCTTGGCGGATTGGGATTCGTCGATCTCATCTTCTGCCTCTGCGGCGGCGAGTTTTTTTGCGCGGTCGGCTTTGATAGCGTGGTGGAATTGCCAATAAGTACCGCCCACCGCCAGCAGCCCAGCCGGAACGGCCAGCATATACAAATGCGCCCAGCACCAGTCCCAGGCGGGATAACTCATCCGCCCCAATCCGAGCACGAGGCCCGCAAACACGAACATCGCACCGGCGATCGCAGACATAAGCACTTTGCCAAGCCTGGCATGTGCCGAACTGACAGCAATAGGAATAACCGCCGCCGGAAGCACCGTCAGGCAGATCAAGAGTTGATTGCCCGGCCAGATTGCAACCAGCCCGCCAAAGCCGTATTCAACAACGCCGCCAAGCCAGCCGATAAAACCCATTCCGACTTCCTCGAAGACGGGCTGATTGCTCGCAGCTACCGATGGAAGATACGTGCTCAGCAGAATCCACGCGGCAATCGATCCGAAGACGGACCCAGCCATTATCGCCCATACGAATCTGGCGAGCGTTAACCCGACCACGCCCAGAACGACGGCTGTCAGCAGTCTTGCGAGCCATGGAGCCAGCGGGATGTGATCGCCAAACAGGCCGCCTATCCACAGTCCTGCGAGCATTCCGACGACGCAGAGCATCGCCCTTCCATAATGCCTGCCCAGCACCAATAGTACCCCGCCTGCGAAGATGCACAGCAATGAGGCCACCAGAATCTGGATGCTGTTGAGAATCGGAAATGGTGGCAGAGGTATGTTGAGCATGTCGACATCCTTGTCTGTCAGATACGGTCCGAGTCCGAGCGGCGTTTACGAACGGCTGCGGCGAACAGCTTCCAACTCGCTGGTAGCCAGCTGGAGTTTCTGCGGATCGTCCAGCGATTCAATGGCTTTTGTCAGGCATTCCTCGGCCCGGTCGTACTGATGTAGATATCGGCCGTACAGCAGTCCGAGCATCAGGCAGATGTCCGCTGTGTACTCGTAGCTTGAATAATGCTTGAGGAACCGCTCGTAGGCATCGGCGGCGGCGGCGTGCTGTTCGGACGACATAAGATGATTGGCCACATCCAGTTGCTGCGGCTGGGATAATACCGGCGAGTCGACTACCTGTACGAGTTGCAGGTATTTCGCCGCCGCCCCGGACAGATCGTGTCGCAAAAGGGCTTGGCTGATCTCACTGCGCAGCTTCATTTCCTTACCGGCCGGCGAATCGGGAGCCTCTTGGGCGACATTGCGGGCGTCCACCCATTTGTTGCCCGCTTTGCGTCGTAACTCCGGATTAACGTAGCTGAACGGGTCGTATCCCTGGCCGACCATACGCTTGTAGCGCGAACGCCTCTGGTGCGACTTGATGAGGTTCAGCAGATCGTACGTATCGCGCGGAAGCAACCTAAGCGCCAACAGCCCAGCCGCCACAGCAATTCCAAAGACGTACCCGCTCGAATGGGCTGCGTATGCCACCCCTCCGCCGTCGCCTGCGGTCATGACGAAATTGAAAATCACCTGGAACGCCAGGAAGTACAGGCTCGATATCTCGAACGGCATCATTACATAGAATAGCAGCGCCAGTACGGTAACGCGGCTGCGCGGAAGCAGTACCAGGTACGCACCGGTAACCGCGGCGATCGCACCGGAGGCCCCAAGAACCGGGGCGTGACCGGAAAGAAGTATGTAACCGACCCCGGCAAGAATACCCCCAGCCAGATAAAACGCCAGGTATCCTACGTGGCCGAATTTGTCGTTGATCGCGTTACCGAAAACCCACAGGAACATCATATTGCCGGCAAGGTGCATGAAGCTCGCGTGCAGGAACACCGAACTGATGAACTGGTACAGCTCAGGGGCGTTGGACTGCAGCAGCAGGTGATTTATCTTGTGCAAACCGGATTGTGTCACACCGTTATAGCCTGCGAAATACAGGGCGATATTGACAGCCAGCAGGCCGTAGTTCACCCAAGGCCGTTGGGTCATTTTGTAATCTGTGCGAATCGGTATCATTGGTGGTTCTCTTGCGCGGCAAGGCAGACGATTCAAAGCTAATCGCGTATTAATACTACCTGTGCAGCCGTAATGTTCGCCCGACCAGCGGCGGCAGAGAGACATATTACTAACATTGACGGGAGTATCATACAGGAATTCGCATCAGCGACCAGTACTCCGTCCCGGGAATACTGATGGTCCTGACTTGCGGCGATAATGCATCTGCGTCGTCAGAAAAACTCGACGTATTCATTGAATACAACTTCATTTTCCTTCCTTGCAGCTACATCATCGGCGCGGCGGGCTTGGGGGCAGGCGTATCGGAAGCTTCCCGTCGCTTTGCAGAGGCAGCTTCGATCTCAGCCATTCGCTGCTCGTACTTATCCAATTCCTCCTGGCGAATCTCGTCAGCCTGGTGCTCGGTGACGCGGTCGGCGAAAATCACCTTGCCGTCAGGCGTGCGGATTTCGACGTACCTGTAATTGGTCAGGTACCACGCCAGAAAAACCCCAGCCATGATACAGACGGTGGCAATTGCCACCGCCACCAGCGGGAGCGGATTTGTCCGTACGGCTGTCCGATGATTCAATCGATGCATGCTCAGCACCTTTCGCGATTTCGACATTGGACTGCGGAAGTAAGATCAACTTTCCGGCGGCGGATCGGCAGTGAGTATCGCGTCGATCTTCGCCAGATCGTCTTCACTGAGCGGAGCTGCACTGGCGGCGCCAAGATCGTCGATGAGTTGGGCCAGTTTGGATACGCCAATCGCCACTGAGGTGATCCGCTCGTCGCGCAGAATCCACGTCAGTGCAAGCTGAGCCATCGACTGGCCGCGCGATTTGGCGATCTCGTTCAAACCAGCTACCTTGTCCCACGTTCCGAGCTGCTTTTGCGATTGATACCACTTGGCACCTTGTTCGTCCCTGCCCCTGCGCGAGTCCGCCGGCATGCCGCCGATGTACCTGTCAGTCAGCCTGCCCTGAGAGAGCGGACAGAAAGCTATCACGCCAGTCCCTGCTTTGGCGGTCTCACCCAGCAGATCATCCTCGATCCACCTGTCCAGCATGTTGTATCGCGGCTGATGTATCGTGATCGGAGCCCAGCCGTTGGTGCTGCACAATTGCACTGCCCGGGCGAACTGCTCGCTTGAATAGTTGCTCACCCCGACGTAGAGCGCCTTGCCCTGCTTCACGATAAGATCCAGCGCTGCAAACGTCTCTTCCATCGGCGTGTCAGGGTCAGGCCGGTGGTGATAGTAGATGTCGAAATAATCCAAGCCCGTCCGTTTGAGCGATTGATCGATGCTAGCGACGAGAGACTTCTTCGAACCCCAGTTCCCGTAAGGCCCGTCCCACATGTAATAGCCGGCCTTGGTCGAAACGATCAACTCGTCGCGCGGCATGTCCTTGACGACGGCCCCGACGATTTTTTCACTGCTACCGGCCGGCGGGCCGTAGTTATTGGCCAGGTCGAAGTGCGTCACACCGTTGTCGAACGCGTGGTAGCAGCATTCGCGGCAGAGCTTTTCGTTACCTTCCTCGCCGAGGTTCTGCCAGAAGCCCAGGCTCACAACGGGAAGCATCAGCCCGCTGTTACCGCAGCGGCGATAGGTCATTTTATCGTAACGATCTTCAGCAAATTGATGTCCGTGCACGGATATTCTCCTAGCTGTTATATACCCAACCTCATCCACCACGATATGCACCCAACGGCTGGAAGTAAAAGCCCAATTGCCCGCATAATACAAAGTCCGTTTTGGCTGATCGTTGCGCACGCAGAAGGGTTATTGAGTTCCCCATAAAAAAAGCTCAAATGTGATCGCATGACCAAAGCCAGTTTGACCGATGCCTGCGCACGCAGAAGGGCTATCGGAGTTCCTCATAAAAAAGCCCCGTCCAATAATGAACGGGGCTTTAAACTGCGGTCAGGCCGGAAGGGACCTGTTACTTTTTCTTGGAAGCTTTCTTATTGGAAGCCTTCTTGGCCGTCTTCTTGGCAGCCTTCTTCTTTACAGTCTTGGCGGGGAACCTGATGGCTGCCTGAGCTGCTGCCAGACGCGCGACCGGCACGCGGTAAGGCGAGCACGATACGTACGTCAGGCCGATCTGGTGGCAGAACTCGACGCTGGAAGGATCGCCGCCGTGTTCGCCGCAGATGCCAAGCTTGATGTCCGGGCGGGTCTTGCGGCCCTTGGCGACTGCGATCTTGATCAACTCACCAACGCCGCTGCGATCGAGCGTCTGGAACGGATCGTGTTCGTAGATGCCCTTTTCGACATAGTCGATCAGG
>SDBT01009338.1_pt1 | contig 15925 bp, 11 predicted proteins | sample 2277101 | NCBI WGS metagenome assembly SDBT01 (sample SAMN10404973, study PRJNA504765) | marine sediment metagenome | isolation source: marine sediment core GS10_PC15, 103 cmbsf | place: Arctic Ocean: Southern Knipovich Ridge | collected 2010 | reverse complement strand
CGAATGCTTCATTCTGCCAAACGGGACTGGAAAGATACTGTTGGCGAATTCGGAACTGCTATTCGGTCGGGGTTGGAAAACCCCGACTATCGGTTGTAGTGATACTCTCCATAACCACGATAGCCGGGACATTCCTGTCCCGACGGCTTTGGGACATAAACTTTATGCTTGGGATCTCCCTCTTTTTCTTGACTTTCCATAGCAAAAACGGTATAATCGCTCGAAAAGTGATTTTGGAGGCAAAGAACAAAATGATCACATCTTCTGTTTCTACAAAAGGACAGTTGGTCATACCCAGCAAATTTCGCAAGAAATATGGCATTAAACCACACTCTATAGTGAAATGGATCGATACAGGCCAGGGGTTAATGCTCATCCCGCTGACCGGTGACCCTGTAACGTCGTCCAGAGGGATGTTAAAAGGGACGAAAGTGTCAACGCGCTCTTTGCTGGAAGCCAGGAGGCAGGATAAAATTCTAGAGGAATAGGACCGCAAAGGAATAGAAAAATGAGTGAGGTCTCCAGAAAGCATTAAAGCCCGAACTTTTCGTTCGGGCTTTAATGCTTGTTCCCTATGCGCCGCTTCCGCTTTTATCAATTCTACCTACGAGTCATTGATGTTTAAGTTTGCCCCAGGTTACAGTGAGTTTGCTCACCGGGGACACCCTGTAGCGTGGCGGCGCTCCTGAACTATTAACAGCCGCTTCAGCGTCCACCATTCCAGCTCCCTGCTGGTCAGGTGTCAACCTCCTGAGCGGTTCCGCCGTACTCGTGAGTCTTGTAAGTACCTCATTGGGGGTGAGTGATGGGTTATCCTTCAAAATTAAAGCTGCAATTCCAGCCACATCCTGTACTTGTATTCCAAACCTTATCAACGTCGATTCTATCCACTCCCCAGGGCGCTATCTGACCCGTTGTCGGTGGATCATCCTTCCTGCCATAGATGAGGCTAACTTCAGCAACCAGAAACAGCATTACGATGCAGACTATTAAAACTATCCATCTCATTTCTTTGTGTATCCTCATCATTCGCAATTATTGATTCCGGAGAAGTCCCTCATATATAAGATGCCGGAAACAGCTAAAATGTAACAAGAACTATCAGATTTTTTCGTTTTTTTGGCAGCCAAAGCCAAATTCGCCGCCGCCGCCGCCAACATAATCCAGATTTCCAAGCCCTCAGCGGGAGAATGACCGATCCTTTATCTTACCCCATGTGGACTTCAGCTTGCCGGAAGGTTCTATGGCATATGAATGCGCTGTCCAGTCAGGTTGCCATTCCCATGCTGGGCTGTTGGTAAGCTGCTGAACATTTGACCCATCCGCATTCATGACGCAAACATCTTGAGGACTGTCGTTATCTTTAGCAGCGGAGAAAGCTATTTTTGCTCCATCAGGTGACCAGACAGGAGAATAATACCATGTGGGACCAGGATCGGTAATCCTCCTCAGATTTCTTCCGTCATCATCCATGACATAGATGTCATTTGACTTCCAAGCTCCCCAGCTATCTTTGAAGGTAGTAAAGACTATTCTGTCTCCATCGGGCGACCAATTTGCTCCGCCCTCACCACCGCCCGGTCGATAGAGCAGTTTTCGATTTTCACCATTGGAATCTATAACAAAAACGGCTGATACACCAGCATCCATACCTGAATAGACTATTTTCGTCCCATCAGGTGACCAAGCGAGATAACAGAGCCTTGATGAGTCCTCTGCCAAAATCTTCAGATTTGACCCATCTGAATTCATTACATAAATGGCATTAATCTCCCCGTATCTTCCAAAGGCTATTTGCTCGCCATCAGGTGACCAGGTTGGCCAGGCATCACCCGCCGGCCCATCAGTGAGTCTACTCACATTTGACCCATTCGCATTCATAGTATATATGTCCCAACTATTGGCATCATCAGTCCATCGGCTAAAAGCTATCCGCTTTCCATCCGGTGACCAGGCTGGCCTACAGTCCATCGTCTCGTCGCTAGTGGTAAGCTGCTTTTTATTTCTCCCATCAACATCCATGACCCAGATGCTGGCATTACTCACAAAAACTATCCGTCCCCCATCGGAAGCCGGTCTTGCTCCAGCACTGCGAACTAGCCCGATACCACCGATGATGGGCAAAGCAAGGCATCCGATAAGCAGCAACGCGATCAAAGTTTTTCTAGAGAGTTTTGTAGTTATCCGTCTTTTCTTATCCACAATCATGTCGATCCTCCCGGGAATATCCCGCTTCCGCTCCGCCATCGCGATGGTGACAGGAATGTTGACAGGTTTATATATTGCTTTCTCTAACAGACCGACTATGCACTCAGCATATCCGCCTCTCTGCTCTGTCATATCTATCACCCAATCATCGCAGATATGCTCACGCTCCTTTGCCAGATTCCGGTTCATCAGGTGAAACAGCGGATGGAAGAAGAAGACTACTTTAAGCATATTCTGGATAACGTTTATTAGGTAGTCATGTCGCTTGATATGAGCCAATTCGTGCGTCAGAATCATCTCCATATCATCATGTGAACCGCTATCCATCACACCATCAGGGAGGATGATGGTGGGGGAGAAGATGCCTAAGCTCACTGGTGTATAGACTTCTGATGACACTCTGAGCGCAACCGACCTCTTAACCCCAATCTTCCGCTTCAGCCGTGAAAGCAGCTCCAATACCGCCGGGTCTCTTATATCAGGAGAGCTTATCCTCAGCTTCCTGAGCTTCCCATAAGCGCAGATGGTCGCGCAGAATATAAACAACGCGCCTGCACACCAGACGAAGTATGCAACACTAACCGGATTGATCATGGAGACATCCATTTCTTTACCCACCGCAGCTTTCGCCGCACCCACTGGCGGAGCAGAATCACTCGCCTCCGACAACTCGCCTGCGCTGCCTTCCATTCCCAATTTCATCATGTCATCTGGTTTATCACCCGCGGATCTCTGACTGTGTGATCCTGTAAAGTCCATCTGTGGAATGAGCGGAGTGATTAGAGGCAGCGCGATCATCGCAAAGATGACAAACAGCCAGAGGGAGTACCGAGTCGCGGCAGATTTGACGCGGAATATCCAGATAATCAGCGCAATAATCGGAATCAGGAGCGTTATCTGCCATGTGGTGTTGACCAGCGACGTGAAGATGGTATCATTGATCAGATTTAGAATCTCACTCATCCTGCTCCTCCTTCTCGGCGATCATTTCTCTAAGCCGCTGAATCTCCTCAGGCGTTATCTTTTCCTTCCGAAAAAGCGCGTTGAGCACGTTGAGCAATCGCTCCGATGAACCGCGGAACAGCCTGTCGTGAATGTCCTGAAACATGCTCATGGACACCTCTTCCCGACTGACAAGAGGCCTGTAGACGTAAGTCTTTCCATCCGCGTGCATATCGTGTTCCAGAATCCCTTTCTTCTCCATCCGCCGCATCATGGTCAGAAAAGTTGTGTAAGCGGCGGGATGTGCCTGATGGAGAGCATCCTTAACTTCCTGGACGGTGGCTTTGCCTTTATCCCAGATGACGTGCATGATTTCCAACTCAAATTTCCCCAGCATTGTCGGCTTGTTTTTCGTCATTTTATCCTCCGTTTTTACCAACTACAAGAGTGGTACTACTGTTGTCGTACTAATACTGTACCATATAATTTCGGCCTTATAAAGAGAAAAATTGCGGGGGGATATTTATACTGACTTTGTCACATTAGATCGCGATCCAGTCGTAGCCCAACTTTCTAAGTTGGCATTGTGGGAATCCGGTGCTGGAAAACAGGATAGAATTATGTTGCTCAGGTAAATTGATCGGCAAAAAGCCTTGACAATATGGAGTTGATCGTTTATGATATAATTGTGGGATTGTGTATATGTGTTTATGAGATTATGCGTTGATGGGCAATGTTACCTGAATCAGCGGCATACAGCAATAAAGCTTTGAGTGACTGTACCACCAGAAGGGCAGGGCAGTGTCAATATCGGGCAAGCTATTCCAATTCAATATTGGCTCGAATATATCCTTCCAGCTTAGAGCCAATTTCGCGTCTATTCATAATAACAGGGCGCAGGTAGAGGATCATCTAAATCAGCGCCGGGGGGAAGAGCTTGAGAAATCAAACAGGCAGGCTGATAAAGCGAAATGGAATAGGCAAGATCGTTTCTATGAAGTAATTGGGCCCTATGTGAATGGGCCAGCAGCTCTGGCGCAGAAACCAAATTCCGCTATGTTTGAGTTGCCGGAGCGGACAGTTGAAGAATCCGCATTGCTTCCGGCAGAAGCATCATCCAGTGATCGCCATATTGCCAGAGCGCATCAGTGGCGCGGTAGAACTCAACAGAATTTATCAGGCGGGCGAACAGAATATATACACAGCTACAACAGAAATGGGCAGACAGTATTCGCGACTTCGCAAACGTCTGCTGTTGACTTCTTTATCTGATTAGAAATACTACTCTATGATTTCCTTCCATTAGTCAGAGCTTTCCTACCAATCACCCGTTTTTTTAATTTCATCATCAATTATCTCATTGAGTTCCGCATCACCCTCATTATTCTTGGAAGATGGGCGGCCCGGTACTGGGCTGGGTGAGCCTTGTTCCCTATCCGCATTGGCATCTGGAACTTTGAACTGTACATTATGCAGCCGGCTGTAGAGACCCTCATTTGCCAGAAGTTCATCATGGCGACCCATCTCTACCACGTTTCCTTTATCCAGAACTACTATGAGATCAGCATTATGTATAGTAGACAAACGATGCGCAATAACAAACGTTGTGCGATCCTTGACCAACCTCTGAATGGCGTCCTGAATCAGCATTTCGGTCTCGGTGTCCACAGACGAGGTGGCCTCATCCAGTATAAGGATGCGCGGGTTAGCCAGAATGGCTCTCGCGACAGAAAGGCGCTGCCGCTGCCCGCCGGATACCTTAACGCCGCGTTCTCCTATTATCGTGTCATACCCATTTGGCATTTCCTTAATGAAATCATGAGCGTTGGCTGCTTTTGCCGCTTCGATGATCTCCTCATCTGTAGCGCCAAGTTTGCCATAGCCAATGTTGCTTTTCACAGTGTCGTTGAAGAGGAAAGGCTCCTGAAGCACTATTCCCATCTGTTCCCTGAGCGATTTCAGCTTTATGTCTTTCAGATTGTGACCATCAACAAAAATATCACCCTTGTCAGGATCATAGAATCGAGGAACCAGGTTCACGGCTGTTGTCTTACCAGCGCCGCTGGGCCCTACAAAAGCTATCATTTGGCCGGGAGAGGCTTTCAGGCTAATATTCTTTAACACTTCCACATCGTCTGAGTAACTGAAGGAAACGTTTTTGAACTCCACCACCCCACGGATGACAGGAAGCTCCATGGCGTCTTTCTTATCTTCTATGTCAGGCTCAGTATCCAGAACTTCGAAGACGCGCTCGACAGATGCCAGCGCCCGCTGTATGCTGGCGTAGAATCTGGTTAACCCCATTATGGGACCATACAGCATGGGTATATATCGAAGGAAAGTTACGAACATTCCGGGACTTATCCCGCCTTTCAGAACCTTGATCCCGCCGTATGCCAGAACAAGTAATGAGCCTGTCTGCGTAAGCGTCCCAAGCCCGGAGCCAAAGACAGTCATAAGCTTGGCAATGCGGATGTTCAACATGCGATTTTCATCACTTTTATCCGCAAATCTCTTGTATTCATATTCCTCTCTGGCAAAGCCTTTTATAATACGAATCCCTGACAGATTGTCCTGTAGCAGAGCATTCAACTCACCCATTTTTTTCCGTATAAGTCGATAGATTTTTCGCATATACAGGCCGAACCACGCAGTTGCGATAAGCAGTAGTGGGCCGACTGTAAGAGAAAGGCAGGTCAGCCGCCAATCCCAACTGAGACAGAAGTATAGGATATAGACCAGCCTGAGCATATCAGAGAGAAGCCCGATCACTGGCCCTATTATCACGCTCTGTAAGGAATTAACATCATTGATCACGCGCGACATAATATCGCCGGTTTTACGATCTTCATAGTATCTCAGCGAAAGCCGCTGGAGGTGCTGATATATATCATTCCGCATATCGAAAACAAGCGTCTGACCAAGCCTTGCCATTACAAAGCCGCGGGCGATGGAAATGCCGGTGGTTGATAGATGAAGAAGCAAAAATATCATTGCCAATACATAGAAAGTGACAATAAGCGGGTTTTGATCCGGCAGCCAGTTTCTTGATACATAATCAGTTATTCTATGGATCACAGGCTCTACAGGCAGCGATTTGTTAAACGTCGGTCTTGCATCGCGTCTGGCAACGGGTTGCGTTTCTGACGTCCTTGCTGGTATGCTCGCCGGTGCATCCTCGCCCATGCTAATCCTGTATCCAGTCCACATCGTATCAATAGCAACACCCATTATCTGTACGGGCAGGATCGATACGAGAGATGTGATCATTGATACGATAAGAATGAATGCCGCAAGATGCAGGTATGGCTTGGCATAACGAAGCAGTCGAATATATATTTTCAGCGATTTCTTTATGTTGGCGCGCGCTCTGCGAAGTTCGTATACAAGACGCTTGCGCACACCACGTGGCTTTTCGACTTTGGGTTCTTCTTCATCTGTATGGCCACGCGAAGGACCGCTGTTAAAATGTCCATGCAAATCCTACATACCTCCTTTCCTATAACTTTTCTCACAGCATGATAACCCTGTTCCATTAAAAAGTCAAGCCTTTTTGCACATAATTATGGGCAGCAGACTCGATAAGCATCTCTGTGAGGAAAGTGGGCTTCTTCGGAACAATCCAACACAAGATACTTGACATTTGGTGGTATGTCCATTACCATTTAAGCTATTGCTGCATGAGATACATATATACCATCTGTATATTATGTATACAGAGCGTGTATCCGAATTTGTCAATAATCGAGTTTTTATACTACAATCGGTCACAAACTGAGCTAATCACGAATGGCACGAGTAGACGAATTTCACGAATTTGAGCCAGATATTTAACCACAGATGGACGCAGATTCTCCTATGTGTCTGTGGCTGGATTATACTGTTGGCGAATTCATCTAATGGGACTGGAAAGTCCCGTCTATCGGTAATAATAAAGTTCCCGCTGACCGATAGTCGGGGTTTTGTTCCCGCTGATTGATAGTCGGGGTTTTCTAACCCCGACCGAATAGCAATTCCGAATTCCAGTATCTGGCATGAAATCTGCTCTTTCTTTATATCGTTCTAACTTGACTTTGTCACATTTATTTGTAGCCCAAGATTCTATCTTGGTTTCCTACATCGGATTTCCGGAATGCCAACTTAGAAAGTTGGGCTACGACTGGGAAAAAAACGGAGAATCCTGTCATGGGGAAAGAAACGGCAGAAATCGAACAAGGCATAGTTTCCTCAACAGCACGTCTGGCGCGACGGATAAATATGTATGCCCTCTGGCGATTTGTGTCCGTGTCCATGCTCTGGGGTACTGGCATCGCTGTGGCGTTCATTCTTATAGGCAGGCTTGTGACTATACCCATCCCGGAGGTCTTCGCAGTCGCAGCAATTCTCGGCGGAAGCCTCGCTATAGGTATAATCAGAGGACTGCTGACGCGAATATCGGCACTGGAAGCTGCGATGATTGCGGATGCACGATTAGACCTTAAAGAGCGACTCAGTAGCGCCGTGGAACTCCTGGGAGAGAAAAATAGAAGCGCTATGGCTGAACTCCAGTTGGAGGATGCGGCTGACCATTCGCGCTCGCTGGATCCAAAAGCTATATATCCGCGTATATTTCCCATAACGGCGCGGATTTTACCTCTGGCTCTGCTATGCCTGATATTCTTTATGTATGCTTTATCGTATTATGACCGGGCCAGTATCCCAGCAGAGATCAGACAAGCAATAAAGCAGGCTGGTGCTGAAATAGAGATGTCGGCTCAGGAGATGGACGAGAATTCTTTGTCCCGGGAGATAGTCAAATTGTCCGAGGAAATGGAAATCACCGGCCGCGAGTTGCAGGATGAGTCTCTCACAAAGAAGGAAGCGCTGAAGAATCTCTCAAGCCTGGCACGCAAGATGGAAACCCTGAAACTAACAGCAGAGATAGCCGAGGAACTGCGGAGTGAGATGACTCCCGAAAAGAAGAGGCTTTTAAATGAACTGCTGAAGAAGCTGGCTGATAATCTAAAGGATCAAGCTTTTGGAAAAAGCTTGAGCAAAAAAATGGAGGAGTTGTCTCAGGAAATCCTGAAAGCTCAACAGGCAGAACTGTCCGCAGATGCGTTGAAGGAATTGTCCGCCGCTCTGGAGCAAATGAAAGTCGGAACTTCCGATATAAAGGCGCTACAGCAAATGTCGAAGCAGGTGACAAAAAGCAAGCGCGATATTGGGCGAATGAATCTGATGCTCGCTCGCGGAGGTAATTCAGCAGGAACGCAGGAGGAAGAAGTATCAGGTCGTATGGGCAGTGGTCCTCCGGGGAAGAAACCAGCGGGAGATTCGGAGAGGAACTCCGCAGATGCTCCCCGACTGATCCCCACAGACGCGGGATATGATTCAGAGCTTGATGGTCAATTATCAGGCGAGGGCAGAAGCGTGTCCACCGAGATTGAGGCAGACACGGAAAAGGGAACGTCAATTGTGCCGTATCAGGAGATCTATGTGAAGTACAGGGATGCCGCGGACGATGCGATCACCAGACCAGCGATCCCGTGGACATACAAGGAGCATGTTAAGAGCTACTTTGACGCAATAAAGCCGAAGGAGGAGTAGCAAAAAGCATAGGAATACCAATTTCATAACATAGTTGTGCATTAGTTTTTAAGCTCAACAACGGTCTTCTTGATCACCCCCATCCTAACCTTCCCCCATCAAGGGGGAAGGGATTTCGGATTTGGTGAATAGTAGCCATTTCTCAGTCAGAAAGCAGTAGTCGAGAGAACCATCAGTTCCTTCACCCATCAAGGAGGGAAGGGATTTCGGATTTGGTGAATAGTAGCCATTTCTCAGTCAGAAAGCAGTAGTCGAGAAAACCATCAGTTCCTTCACCCATCAAGGAGGGAAGGGATTTCGGATTTGGTGAATAGTAGCCATTTCTCAGTCAGAAAGCAGTAGTCGAGAGAACCATCAGTTCCTTCCCCCTTGATGGGGGAAGGTTAGGATGGGGGTGTTCTGAAAGTGCTGATAATATACAGAGGACAATTATGGATTACCAGGATCATATAGTTACCAATGATGAAGCCGGTGTCAGACTGGATCATTTTATCGCTGACAAAGAGGACGAGTTATCCAGATCCTTTGCGCAGAAGCTCATATCAGATGGCTACGTCACTGTCGACGGTCTGAAGACAAAGTCCAGCCGCAAGGTTCGCGCTGGCAATATAGTAAGAATCCGGATGCCTGAGTCTCAGCGACATACCGGTCCGCAAGCAGAGAGCATTCCGCTGGACATAGTGTTCGAGGATGATGAAGTTATTGTAGTGAATAAGCCGGTTGGCATGGTTGTTCATCCCGCCGCCGGCGTAGACTCAGGTACTCTGGTGAATGCACTTCTGGCGCATTTCCCACCTGACATGGCGTCTCAGCAAGAAGGAAAACTGGACATCTTCTCCATCGCTCCGGAACGGCCCGGCATAGTTCATCGAATTGACAAGGGCACCTCCGGAACTATTATAGTCGCCAAAACCGCCAGAGCATACTACAGCCTCGTCGCTCAATTCAAGGAACACAGTATACGGCGGAAGTATGTGGCTCTGATCTGCGGAGGGCCAAAGCAGGACAGTGGAATTATCGTGGCTCCCATTGGGAGAAGTCGTCGCGACAGAAAGAAGATGGCGGTTACCCCTGTGAACAGCAAAGAAGCTATCACAAACTTTTCAATTACAGAACGCTACGAGAGATTCTCTTTAATAGAACTCACACTCAAAACAGGTCGGACGCATCAGATACGGGTTCATCTGGCACATATTGGCTATCCAGTGGTGGGCGATCCCGCTTATGGTGGCCGAAACAGGGCTATCAAATCCGCCGTGTCTCAGGATATCAGGATTGCCCTCCAAAAGCTGTCCAGGCAGGCGCTTCACGCCCAATTATTGGGATTCATCCACCCCGGCACTGACCAGTATGTCGAATTCTCCGCGCCAATACCTGAGGATATTCAGGGTGTAATAGATGCGCTTAGATCATCGGAGAGCTTTAAAGGTCTAATCGATAGATAAGTATTGCATATTGATGTAGGGGCGAATCTTGTATTCGCCCTTGTCACTAGAGATCAGTGTACTGACGTATAAATTCGCCACAGCGATTGATCATCTTGTAGCGCGTAGATTGGGCGGAGTACCACAAGCTACCAGCTTGTAAAAAAGGGTGTTTACAGAACTACATGGGAACAAGCTGGCAGCTTGTGGTACTATTGAAAGCAATTTTTTAATGCAATAGTGCGAGGAAAAAGCATGAAATTGGCATGTATAGATATAGGATCAAACTCAGTAAAACTTGTGGTTGCTCGTGCTGAAGGTCAGGAGATAGTAGAGCTTCTTCCGCAAGGAACGGTGAGCACGCGCCTCGGACAGGGAGTTGATAAAACACACGAACTTATGCCAGAGGCTATGGATAGAACTCTGCGCGTCATCGAAATGTTTAAGGAAAGAGCTGAGGAGCTTGGGGTGCAAGAGATAATTGCTGTCGCTACGAGCGCGGTGCGCGATGCCCGGAACCAGGATGAATTTATACAGAAGATCGTCGCCAGAACGGGAATAAAGCCGCTGGTTATCTCTGGCGAAGAAGAAGCAAGATATACATATATAGGCGCGTGCAGCGATCCCGAACTGCGCTCAAAGAAGCTCATTCTGGTGAACGTTGGCGGCGGAAGCTCAGATTTCGTTCTGGGACAAAATGGTGAGATTGAGGACGTATTCAGTGTGAAAACAGGCTTTATTCGCCTGACCGAGGAATTCATACATTCCGACCCGGTCGCGCCTGACGAATTGACAAATGCCATCGATCACGTCAAGGCTCTGCTCCACGACCGCCTTGCCGGGGTATCTATGGATGGACGACATCTGGCTGGTTCAGGCGGCACCATCTTCATACTTGCATCTATATTCTATTGGCTAATAGGGAAATCTATCCCGAAGGATGGCAGCCGATGGTTCCTACAGCGCACTGAGGTTGCGGGAATCCTCAGATATTTAAGCCGCATGAAATCTGAAGACAGAAAAAAGGTCCCCGGTCTGCCACCCGACAGAGCAGATGTAATATTTGCAGGAGCCGCCATCTTCTCTGCTATAATGGAAATATTGGACGCGAAGGAGATAACCATAAGTCGCAGAGGAATGCGATATGGTGTTTTCCTGAGCAAGCTCCTGTAGTGTAGGTAGCCCCCGAATTAAGGAGCTTCGGCAAAAATTGTAGAAACCCAGTAATCACAGGGATTCTGATGGGGTGTTCTTTAGAATTTACCTACACTAAGGCTTAGGGCGGAGTCCGCCTCAAAAGGGAGAATTTGCAGGAAAAGTGACGATTTTTGTTGACCTGATAGTGAAGGTTTGGTAGAATATCAGTGTTGAAGTTTTATGGGTAGGCAGCATGTGCTGCGTGTATCGCGTCACGCACGCCGACGCTCCAGAGAATATCCTGATTTGTAACGCCCCGGGACTTCAACATTATCCGCAGGCCGTGAGCGATGGACAAGGGGGAACCGTTGTGGTTTGGGTCGATTTCCGCCAGGGTAAATTATGACAAACGCAACACAAGAAAGGGAGGCTAAAAATGTTTAATAAGATTTTGACCATCGCTTTTGCTCTTACGGTTATAATAATCACTCTTATGTCTGCAAATATAGCAAAAGCCCAGGTTGTTCAAGATGGGCTGGTTAATTACTGGTCTTTTGATGAAGCTGATATAGTTGGTGACACTGCAAAAGACGTTTGGGGAGAGAATGATGGAACTATCATGGGTGACCCCAAATTGGTTACGGGAAAAGTCGGTAAGGCTTTGGAGTTTGATGGGGTGGATGATAAGGTATCAATAGGAAATATTTCCGCTTTAAGTGGCGAAAATGTAACAATAACTGCCTGGGTGTATTGGGAGGGAGGCAGTGGAATTTATGACCCTATTGTAACACAATCAGATGCAAATTGGGCAGGATACTATTTTTATATGTATAGCGATGACCCAGTTAAAAGTCTAACTTTTTGGCTTAATGATGATCCTGAGGTTTATACCCCAACAAGTTTCCCAGAAGATAAATGGCATTTCGCTGCAGGAACACATGATGCCACAGATCTTAAAGTCTACGTGGATGGAGTTCTACAAGCTACACAAGCCATGACAGGTTCGGGTATTAGCAAAACGGGATATATCGGTTTCGATGATTATACTCCAGCCCCTGAGTATTTCAAGGGTATAATCGACGAAGTTGCGATTTACAACCGAGCTCTGAGTGAAGATGAGATTGTGCAGAACATGAATGCAGAAGGAATGGCTGCCGTAAGTCCTACTAAGAAATTAGCTCTCACATGGGGAGTGATAAAGGTATCAAGGTAACTCTATCATCGGAAACACAGGCAGGTGAGCCTGCTTAGAATGCTCACCTGCCTGTGTTTATGTTTACCTGTTTCAGTTAGAAACGATACTCATTAGCGTTGTAGTGGCGCACCTGTATGTGCGCCCGGTATTGGGGTTTTGGCACACATGGACAGACACATAGGAATGACAGACACATAGGTCTGTCACTACAGTCTCATTTCTAACCGAAATGAGTAGTCACGTTTGTCCATGGCAGTTGCTCTGTCTGGTTGGCGAAGCAATGATTCTGCCTGCTCCTTAAGACTCAAGGCTTTTCTGAAGCACCTGCACAGTGTGCAGGACGTCCTTTTGTACACCGCTTTCGGCAAGTCTTTCCTTGATGAACGCAATACACCCCGGACAACCGGTCGCGACTACATCCGCACCGGATTTCACAATCGCCTCAACCTTAGCCTCACCTATCTTCATGGAGACTTCGGGATGGAAAATCCCCAGAGTGCAACCCAGACCACAGCATTTGTCCGCATCGTCCATCTCGATGAATTGGGCGATTTTGCTCAATATCTGCCTCGGCTCCGCCTCCACTTCCTGTCTCAATCTAAGGTAACACGGATCGTGGTAGGTCACTGACATATCCGCGCGTTGAGTTTCATACTCAGTGAATTTCGCGATGAATTCCGATATATCATACACTTTTGCGGTGAATTCACTTATATCATCATCAAGTATATGCTCATACTCGCTTTTCATCGTTACCCCGCAGAGCGGACACAGCGTAACTACGGCGTCAAATTCATCGGCTTTCAATGCTGCCAGATTGCGCTTTGCCAGTTCCTTTACTGCATCCGTGTCGCCGTATAACAGCGCCGGCGCGCCACAGCAAAGCTGTCCGGCCGGAAGAAAAACGTCCACGCCGAGACTTTTCAGCACCTCTATGGCAGCATCAGCAATATCAGTATGGACGTAGTTTATGGAGCAGCCCACAAAGAGGGCAACTCGCTTTTGACCGCCGGAGTTGATATACTCCGGATACTTATCCAGCACGGCTTCCTCCGCCAGTTCTGGGAGATGCGCGCCCTCATGGAAGAACAGCGGAAGTTGCCACAGGCGTATCTTTGAATCCGATGTGGATACAGGCATCTTACCTGCATCCACAAGGGAAGCGCGAAATCTGGCAGGATCGAGCAATAAAGATCTGAAAACTTCCTTCGCGGCATCGGGTATTCCCACGCTCTCCGACAGCATCTCTCGCGCTGACTGGATTACCTCCTCCACTCTAACACCCACTGGACAAACGCCGGAACATCGCGCGCACTTGATGCAGGCCTGCACAGTGTCTATGTATTTCTCTGAGTTAGACAATCCACCCTCAAGCAGCGCCTCTATGAGACTTATCCTGCCTCGTGGTGACATGGCTTCGTCATTGATCTCCAGAAAGACAGGACAAACAGCCCTGCATAAACCACACTTTGAGCATCCCTTCACTTCATCAATAATCATCTCTCGCCCTCAGTCCTATTGGTTAACCAAAGCAGTTCTTAGGCTTGTAACTGTATTCTTGGTCACCCCCATCCTAGCCTTCCCCCATCAAGGGGGAAGGGATTTCAGGCTTGACAAGGAATATCTGCCTCTCAATTGGGGGCAGTAGTTGGGAGATCCACCAGTTCCTTCCCCCTTGATGGGGGAAGGCTAGGATGGGGGTGACCTGAAATTATTATGCCTCATAAAATATTTTGCCCGGATTAAGTATCCCATTTGGATCAAACAGAGCTTTCAGACCTCTCATAAGCTCCAGTTGTTCCGGCTCGATTTCGATACTCAGATACTTCGACTTGGTATTTCCGATGCCGTGTTCACCGGACAGCGTTCCATCCAATTCAACAGTTTTCCTGAAAATCTCTTCCACCGCGGCTTCTCCTCTTTCCACCTCTTCCGGTACGGCGGGGTCCAGCAGGATATTTACGTGTATATTGCCATCGCCAGCATGACCGAAATTGGCGATAGTCAGTCCATATTTCTCGCTTATTTTACCTATTTCCTCCAGCATCAGCGTCAGGTTGCTTCGCGGGACGCATATATCCTCATTCATCTTTCCCTTGCTGATAGCATACAGCGCCGGCGATATTGTGCGCCTGACCGCCCAGAGTTCATCTATCTCCTCATCTGTCTCTGCCTTTTTCACATCAAGAGCCTTGTTGTCCTCACAGATACTCATGACGCGCAGAGCATCGCGACTTGCCGTCTCAGCAGAGCCGTCCACCTCTATAAGCAGCAGAGCCTCAGTTCCCTCTGCAACGCTGAAGCCTGTATACTGCCCAACTGCCCCGATACACTCCTCATCAACGAATTCCAGTGCTCGCGGGACGATCTTCGCCGCTACGATAGCTGACACCGTATCAGCGGCGTTTTTGATGCTGCCGAAAAATGCCATTACCGTCTCGACCTTCTCCGGCGGCGGGATAAGCTTCAGCACGATTTTGGTAAAAATACCCAGCGTACCTTCCGAGCCGACGAAAAGTCTGGTCAGGTCGTACCCGGTGACGCCCTTCAGTGTTCTGGTGCCCGGATTTATGATCTCGCCGGTTGGCAGAACCACCTCCAGCGCCATCACGTAGTCTCTTGTGACGCCGTATTTCATCCCTCTCAAGCCGCCGGCACACTCGGCGACTGAGCCGCCTATTGTGGCGAACTTATTGCTGGCGGGATCTGGGGGATAGAGCAGCCCCAGTTTCTCCACTTCCTTCTGGAAGTCAGCGACTACGACACCCGGCTCCACCGTAGCAGTCAGGTTCGCGTCGTCGATTTCAATTATCCTGTTCATCCCGGTCATGTCCAGGGCTATTCCACCGTGGACTGGCACAGCCCCGCCGGTCAGCCCCGATGCCGCTCCCTGCGGATACACCGGTATGCGCCTCTTATTAGCCAGCTTGAGTATCTCAGACACTTCCTGGGCCGATTTAGGCTTTATCACCACGTCAGGCATAGACCGCTGTTTGGTCGCATCATACGAATGGCAAATCCTGTCCACATCATCATCAGATATGCGCTTCTCGCCGACGATCTTCTCAAATTTTTCGTATAATTCTTTATCCATCCTGTAAACCACCAATCTGGTTAGAAGCCTATTCGGAAACCATCGGTTGAGTAGGCGTAGCCTGTATCGAAACCAGGTTTTCGGATAGGCTTTTAATACTACCTCAGTTTTACCAAGCCTGGGAGCGCAGGCATCCTGCCTGCATCAACGAAATAGAAACCACAAACTACACTAATTGACACGAATGATGATACGTCTATGAGTCCATAAGCCAATAGACCAATAGACTAATACCTAGATTTCGTACAATGAGACGTAGATATCGAATGGTCTCAAAAGTGCCTCAAATGCTGTTTTCATGCGGTCTACCAGGGGATATAAAGGGTTGATGATGAT
>SDBT01009337.1_pt1 | contig 15927 bp, 43 predicted proteins | sample 2277101 | NCBI WGS metagenome assembly SDBT01 (sample SAMN10404973, study PRJNA504765) | marine sediment metagenome | isolation source: marine sediment core GS10_PC15, 103 cmbsf | place: Arctic Ocean: Southern Knipovich Ridge | collected 2010 | reverse complement strand
GAAATTAAAAAATATCTGATTGAATATGCTAAATTGTTATTGCCTTTTTGCATAAGGGAATGTCGTGATAAATATTTAAAGAAATTAAGAAAATGAATAAAAAACAAGAAAATGAGTGATATAGTTTGTAAACTTATGGGAATAATAGATATTGTGGCAGGAGGATCGATTATGTATCTCTCTGGCTTTAATACATTTGGAGTAATATTTGGGGTAGTAATAATATTAAAAGGGCTTGTTAGTCTTTTTTGAAAATGAAAGGAGGTAGAAAACAAAAATGGAAAAAGAAAAGAAAAAAATAAAGAATATTCTTAAATGTGTTGAAATAGAAAATGGACATCCTGCCATGTATAGATTAAATGAAGAAGGAAAACGAGATCTTGCCCATGACATTATAGAAGAAGTATCAATTGAAGAAGTAAATAATTTTATTAAAAAGTTTGGGTATAGTAAAAAGTTATAGTAGAAAAATGGAAATAGCAGTAGGAATAATTAACTTGAAGTTATGGAATAATGAACTCTCTATAATAAGAACAGCAGAACACTTCGGAGTTAGAAAAGTTTATGTTATAGGTGAAAGGATTAAAGATAGGGATAAAAAATGGGAGCAGGTGAAGAACTGCCAAAGAAATCTCAAAATTAGATACTTTGAAACCGAAAAAGACTTTGTTGAATTTATCAAGCAAGCCGATTATAAATTAGTTTTAATTGAAAAAGAGACCAATAGTAAAAATATCTATCACTACAAATTTCCTGATAAGTGTGTAATTATGAGTGGAAATGAAAGTAGGGGTTTTACAGATTATTTATTAAGGAATGCAGACGATATCGTTCATATACCAAATGTTGGACTTGTTAAGTGTATTAACACTGGTGTTGCCTTTGGTATTGGGATGTATAAGTATTTTGAACAGAAGGTATTGGATTAGAATGGAACAAGAAAAAAAGTTTAAATGCAAAAACTTTGAAATTTGTGGAAATTATACAAACGCTAAACATAGCAAATGGTGTTATCCTTGTTCCTTAAAATGGCAATTTAAACAAATGGGTTATGAAATAACTGCTACATTGAAAGACGGAGAAATACAAGGAATTATTTTAACAAGGGAGGACTTAGTAAAATGAAAAAAGAAAAAATATTAATAAGAGAAGGCAATGAAGGTAGTTGGAAGAAAAAAGGAATAGAAAATAGAAGATGTATTGTTTGTTCTAAAAGTTTTAAAGCATTTAATTATACAAGACATCCAAGAGGAAAAAGATTAAAAGAAGAAAATATTAGACCTTTTAATTGTGTAACTTGTTCAAAAAAATGTTCTAAATTAAAACTTGATATTGGGAGAAATCTTTTAACTAATAGTAGAAAGTTATTCAAAGAAAAAATCCAAAATGCACAGAAAAGAATTAAAGAGGAAATTCCTGAATGGTTAACAAATAAACAAGAATTAGGTGGAACACTCTTTAATATACATTTAATTATTGACAAAATATTCAAAGAAGAATTTGGGGGGAGATTAAAATGAAAAAAGAAAATAAAATTATTCAAAATTATAGACAAGAAGAGAAATATAGGTATAAATTAAAAGATTTGTGTAGAAAATATGCTAATCACGAAATAACTTTTGGTATCATTCTAGATTTTTTAAGGAAAAGAAAAATAATAAAACTTGAAAATGACAAAAGAAAATGAGTTTATTTTGTAAACATAAATGGAAAGAAAAAGAAAGACACAAAGTTGTTAGAACATATACTTACACAGGAGAAGAAATTCCAAATTGTTTACTTATTGTCCTAGAATGTGAAAAATGTGGAAAATTAAAAAAGGTAACTCTACCATGACTTGAAAATGGAAAAAAGAAAAGTTTGAATTGATTGTTCCAGAAAAAATATTTATAATAAACAGTTTAAAAGAAGCAGGAGAAATTATAAAAAAATATAATCTTTATGGAGTTATAATTAGAAAAATAAAAAATTCAAACAATTAAATTAATCGGGGGTAAAACAAAATGAAAAATAAAGAAGATAAAATAAGAAAAATACATTGTATAGATGCAAAAGAAGATTCAACCTTAAATGAATTAAGGGAAATGGTTGGATGGATTGAACCTGATGACAATGGAAAAACTTGGGATGTTACATTAACAGAAGCATATTTTGAATGTAAAAACCAAGAAATAGCTCAAATAATGGCAAGTACGGAGGAAATAAAAGCATTATTAATGAAATTAATAAAAAGTAAATAAAGTCAATAACCCACCACTAAAGTAGTGGGCTTGTTTGTGATGAAGAACAACGCAAGTATTGACTACACCAAGTTTGAGGAAACAAAAAAATGGAAACAAAAATAAACTACGAGAAGAGAACTGAAAAAACACCAGCAGACGCTCCACTAATCTGTTGCTCTGTAAGAGAAAACATCAGCTCTACGGATTTACAAAACAGGAGAAACACTCTTGATAATCCTAAGCTCTCTTTTCATTGTGGAAGTGGGTATAACTTAAAACAATCTGAAGCCAGTATGTCTGGACAAAGAGTATTTGTTTTGGGAATGGATGGAAAACCACTTACACCGTGTAAGAAACAAAAAGCAAGAAAGTTAATTTTAGGTGGAGTAGCGAAAGTAGTTTGGAATAAGTTTGGACAGTTTGGGGTTCAGATGTTAGTGGATACAAGAAAACATACACCAAAAACAGTGTTAGGAATGGATTGGGGAACAAAGTTTGAAGGCTATTCTGTAATTGTTGGGAATGAGAATAACTTTAATGTAATATGGCTATTGCCTGATAAAAAAGTGTTAGTAAGAAAGTTGAAAGAAAGAAGAGAGTTAAGAAGAGCAAGAAGACTTAGAAATAAAAGACGAAGAGAAGCAAGATTTGATAATAGAAGCCGAAAAGGATTTATTGCACCAAGTCAATTAATGATGGTTAATTCAAGATTAAAAGCAATTAAGGAATTTTTTAAGTGTTATCCAATAAGTAAAGTTGCTATTGAAGATGTCAAATTTAATCACAGAGATAATAGATGGGGGAAGAATTTTAGCACTATTGAGATTGGCAAAACTATGATTAAGAATTTTATTATTGAAAAAATAGGTAGAGAAAATTATATTACTTTTGAAGGAACTGAAACTAAAAAATTAAGAGAAAAGTTTGGATTAAAGAAATCTGGGACTAAAGACAAACAATCATTTGATAGTCATTGTGTTGATAGTTTTGTTATTGCTTGTGAAATTAGTTTTGCTAATCCTAACTTTAATATCTCAATAATTGATGATACTTACAGACCAAAACGAAGGAGGTTACATGATACTCAACCAAAGAAAGGTGGAATAAGGGAGAAATATTCTACAGGGAATTTTAAAGGAATTAGAAAAGGTTGTATGTGTGAGTTTGGTCAGATGGCTGGAGGAACAAAGAATTATGCCTATGTTTATAATTTTAATAATAAAAGGATTGGAAAAGTGCTAAGTAAGATTAGTTGGTCATCACATTCATTTAAAACAAAGGAGAGCTCAATTCCTCCCACGACTAAAGTCATGGGTATCCTTGAGCAGGTTATATGAGTGAGTATCCAATAGGATTAAATGGGGAAATGATACATTGTTTTGATGATAGTGAGTATGCTCAATATTGTTGGAATAAATTAGAAAGAGAAGTTGAGGAATATGAAAATGACAGAAAAAAATAAAGAAGAAGAACCAGAAGTAATTATTGCTAAAGAATTTCTTGAACAGCACAAAGATATGAAAGAGGGAGAGGTGCATAAGTTTGTTCTGGTTTGCAAAAATTGTGGGCATAAAGACCTTTTGAAGAACTTCCTTAAAAGAAAAAGTTTAACAAGAGGAGTTGATATTGTTCCTGGAGATTTTGTACCAACACCATACAAACCAAAACCATCCAAACCAAATCCTTGGGATAGACCATATTATCCAAAATATAAATGGAACTGTGTGAAGGATAATAAGAAAATTATGATGGCGATAATAATGAGGAACGAAGAATACGAAGATATGTTTTTTTGCCCAAAATGTGGTAGTAGCCTTGTGGTTCTTTGTAAAGAATTCGTAAAAAATAATATAGCAAGAACATTTGAAGATGATAATTAAAAAACAATTGAAAGGAGATGAAAAATGAAAAAAAAGAAAGAAATTTGGGGTAGAATATTCATTGGATTTGTATTATTAGTAATTATATTCTTGTGGTTGATTATAATGGGTATCTTTGATAACTTTTTTGAACCACATTTTAAAATCTACGAGGAGAAATGTGTTGATAACTATGAAACCCTAACTGATATTATCACCTACACAGTTATAATACAAAAGGAAGGGGAATGGGGTGATTATTGGAAGGCGTATAAAATTTTTGAAGAGAAACATAAAGATAAAAACTTTAGTTCCATCACGCCAATAAAAGCAGATATTGCAAATGAAGAGAGAGTATGTAAAAAAATCCCAATTTTAGGAACGAATGATTATGGAACAGCTTGTGATTATCTTAATATAACTGTTTCTTTTTTTATTAGTGGAACATTTTATAATGGAAGTCAATCCTGCGAACTAGTTAAAGTTGATGAGATTGAAATTAAAAAAGAAGTTGAAGAATGTATCCAAGATATTGATATAGTTTTAGAAAAATGTGGAGATAATCTTCGTTGTATAAAAAATTTTAATTATGGTTATGATTGTAAAGTTGAATTTAATGAAACTGGAAGTAAAATCTTTAAAATATACAAAATCTCAAAAAAGGACTTAACAATAGAATGGCTTGATGATAATTGCGAATGCGAAAACTATTGTGATAATCCTGATTTTAAAGAATTTAATTGTAAAGATAATCCTTGTTTCTTGTGGAAGTATGAAGATTATATTATTAAGAGGGTAAGATGAAAAAGACTAATATAACAATTTGCGATGATTGCAAGAAAACAATCTCAAACAAAAAATGTTCTTTTTGTGAAAAAGATATTTGCGATAATTGCTCAGATGAAGAAGAAATTGGAACAGTGGCGTTTAATTTTTGTAAAAATTGCTTAACCAAATTAGAAAGAAGTGGTTTTGAAAGACAAAGTTTTTGGAATGAATTTAATAAACAAGAAAACATGAAAGAAAAAATTATTCTATACCTTAAAAAAAGCCTAATAGCAAAAAACCTCAGTGATGAAGAAGACGAGGAAGAAGATTTTGAAGATGAACCTTCAATGCATAGAAAAATTGCTAGGAAAAAGCTAAGAACAGGAAGTTGGGCAAAAGCAATGAGAGGAAAATCAAGGTGAAAATAATGGAATTTGGAAAGGAAATAAGGTAAAATATGAGGCCTTACATGCTTGGATTAAAAGACATAAACCAAAACCAGAATTTTGTGAGAAGTGTAAAAAGAATAAACCATTTGACTTAGCAAATATTAGCGGAGAGTATAAAAGAGATATAAATGATTTTGAATGGATATGTAGAAAGTGTCATATGAAAGATGATGGAAGATTAAAAAAATTACATAAAAATAAAAGAAGAAAAGTAAAGGGGGATTTACTTTTTTGTAGTCATTGTAAAAAGTTTTTACCTAAATTAAAATTTTATAGAAATAGAAAAAGATTAGATGGATATCGCTTACTATGTATAAAATGTTATAAGGAATATAAATCAAACTGGTTATCTTTGAGATTATATAAAAAGAAGGAGAAATAATATGCGTGTTAAATGCGGAACTTGTGGATTAGAAGATGTAGGGAGATATCCTAAACTTATAAAGAGAGGTTGGAAAATCTTTTTTTTATTTGATAGAGCTAAGGTGATTAGATGTAAAAATTGTAAGCCCAAAATGAAAGACAAAATAAAAAGGATATTTGATAAAAATTATAAACCTGAAATGTATTATGGAATTAAAGATATGATAAATAAACTCAAATTGTTAAAGGGTTTACAAACTAAAGAAGAACAAATAAATGAAAGCATTGAAAGAAGAAGGAAACAAAGGAAGCATTATCATTATCAAAGACATATTCACAAGAAGAAGGGTAGTAAAAGTATGGGTTTTATCAATCGTCGGATTGAACATTTAGGTATTCATATCCATAGATAATATACCTAATTCGTTAATAACATATTAATTTGTAAGCCCCCATCACCTTTCTTTTTGTGCTAAAAAGATGAAAATAACTGAAAAGATATTGGCATACAATAAAAAAGCTGTTGAAGAAAGTAACAAGGTTCTAAATACGATAAATTGGATGTCTTTTTTTATTTTAGTTGGTATTTTTATTTTTCTCAGAGACACTTTTCTCTATAATCTGATTGGGATTATAGCTGTGATTAGCCTGATTACACATCCATTTATTCAATTAAAGATAAAGGAAGTTATAAATGAAGTTATATTAACAAATAAAATATTAAAATCTAAAGAATTGGACTGGTTAGAATTAAAATGAATGGAAAAAAATATAATAAAGACGAAGCATTAGCAAAAATTAAGGCTAAAATAAGTGATTTTTATGAAAAAGTAGGAAGAGATATTATTGAAATAGATGAAGAAAGACAGAACTTAATTGATAGCATAGATGAAATCTTAAATCAAACTGATATTTCCGTCAAGCATCTTGTGATAGAAAGATTAGAGCTTGATAGTGAAGTAAAAAAAGGATTAAAAGGGATATGGAAAGCATGAAAAAATATAGATACAGAAAAGTAAATCCAGAAACTTTATCTCAAATGAAACAATTGAGAGAGGAAGGACTTACCTACAAAGCAATAGCAGAGAAATTTAATATAAATAGTTCAAGCGTAGCATATTGGCTAAGCCCAAAAGAAAAAGAAAATGCAATAAAAAGGGCAAATAAGTATTATTCAAAACTAACAAAAGAACAAATAAAAGAAAAGGAAAAGAACCGTTCTGAATATAAAAGTAAATATTCATTAGATAGATACCAAAATGATGAAGAATTTAGAAAAAGAATGATAAAATATGTTCAAAATAGCTTTAAAAGAAGACGAAAAAATTGGATTTTAGAAGGAAATTGCTCTTTTTGTGGAAGAGAAAGGGAAGATAAAAAATGGAAAATGTGTGAAAAATGTAGAAAAAGGGAGAGAAATAGAAAAACAAAAATTAATTAATAGATAAAGGGTTATATTTATTGTGATTGTCATCGGAAAAAATGGAAAAAAATAAATTTATACCCTATTTAATTTACTTTGTAATTTTCTCTTTTGTTGGCTTTTTAATAGAGTATATCTTTAGCCAGATAAATGGCCAAGCAATATTTTATGGGGGCGGTTTATTCGCTTTTTTTAACTTAAAACTTCCACTAAGCCCAATTTATGGAATTGGTGGAGTACTTTTAATTTATCTTGAAAGTAAAATTCATAAGAAAAGAAAGTTTGTTTTAAGAGGATTAATTAATGGATTGATACTTATTGGATTGGAACTAATTTCTGGTTTGTTTTTTCTATTAATAAATGAACAATTATGGAGTTATTCTTCACACACATCAAACTTATTAGGGATTATTAGTTTAGAAGCATCTTTATGGTGGATAGCTATTGGTTATTTATTTACCTTTTTATATGACCTTTTGAATAAATCTGTTCATAAAATTTAAAATAAAAAGGTGCTTTAAAGATGAAAAATAAAACATACAAAGAAATGACACTTGGAGAACTTTGGCAAGAAATTACTGTTTTAGTTGATGCCACACATTTTTCAGAAACTGACAAAAAAATGTTTTTAAAATTAATTGAAGAATATGGTTTTAGATGCCGAAAATCCTAAAACGATATATTTAAATAGCCAGATTTACTTTAGTTTATTATGGTAACTAAGAAAATAAGACAAAAAAAGAGATTAAAAACATTTTTAATTTTAGGAAGTATTTTTGTATTTCTCTTGACTATATGGCTTCTTTTAGTAATAATTCAAGTCCCTTATGAAGATACAGAATATTATACTGAACAAGAACCTTACGAAGATACAGAATATTATTATGAAAGGGAACCTTATACTATTTGTGCTGGGTATAGTTTTTGGACAGGAAAATGTAATGAATGGAAAACAGAATATGAAATGGTAAGAAAATTAAGAACTATAACAAGATACAGAACAGTTCAAAAATCAAGAGCAGTAACTAAATATTGTAATCTTTGGAAAAGGATTTCTGGATTATGTTAAAATGAAAAACAAGTATAATAAAAAGATGGGAATTTATGAAAAAGATGGGGCACCTAAATTAAGAATTTGGCATAGGAAGAGAAAGGGAATAAAATCAGCAAGATATTTAATTAAATGTGGTGATTGTGATGCAAAGATAGAAATTTATTATAGTGGTGATGATAACTTCTTAGAAATTGGTGGAGTTCATGCTTCACGAAAAGAATGGAAAAGGATATTATTACAATTGTTAAAAGAAAATGGAAAAAGAAAAGTTTGAATTAATAATTCCAGAAAGAACATTTATAATAAGTAATTTAGAAGAAGCAAGAGAAATTATAGAAAGATACAATCTTTATGGAATTACAATAAGGAGAATAAAACTTGAAAATGAAAAATAAAAATAAGAAAATAATAACAAAACAAGGAATCAGGGGAGATATTGTGGTGATATTTATGCTTTCAATAATGTCTCTTTTACTTGTTCTTAGTTTTATTTTTGGGATAATTATTCCAGGATTACAAGAACCACATTTTAAAATCTATGAGAAAAAATGTAGGAATGAAAGTATAACTAATGTAATCTATCCAAGATATTGTGAAAGTTTTGATTTTGAAATAAAATCTTTTAATATTTTAGAAAAAGGAATTGATGAATATGCTCTTGAATCTTATTTGTGTTATGAAGAAGTTAAGGGTATTGAAAATGAATCAGAAAAAATTCTAATTAGAAAGGTCGGAGGAAACAATTATAATAAAACAAGAGAAGTTATGTGTGAGTATGTTTTATCTCATTTTGAAGAAGGACAAAGAATAGATTCATATAGGAATTTTACTATTTTTGAATATAAGCCAGAAAATTTTGAGGGATTGTTTTTAGAAGATTTAATTAAAGTGGACAACGACACGATTTGTAATAATAATAAATTTTATGGAGTTTATATAGAAATTATTTATAATGAAAAAATCTGCGAACAAGTTGAGGTTGATGAAATTGATTTAGGAGAATATGAAGAATTCAATTTTAGAAACGGAGAAATACTTACTTGTTTTAATAAATGTTATTTTAAGGGAGAAATAGATGAAAATTTTAGTGGTTTTATCCAACCAAAAAGAAGAGAGGAATATGATATAATTAAATATGAAAAAAAGAAGAGGGTGATTTCAAAACAAGACTTAATAATAGAATGGCTTGATGAGAATTGTGAGATAGCAAGATGCACCCCTTGTGAAGATTTAGATTGTAAAAACCAAGAATGTAATTTATATTCCTGTGGAAATTATATTGTGGAGGTTGAAAAATGAAAAATAATGGATGTGGAGAAAAGGGAATTATAACTATACCACCATTTTATGAAAAAAGAATATTGACTTGTGGAGAAGATGGATTTATTAAAAGAAGTGATGTAGTCGAACTCCTAAAAAAATGATATACTCCCACACCCTAAAGGTTAGGGTATCTTAAAGAAAATGAAAAAACAAAACAAAAAAAAGGAAGATTTGGAGAAACTTAAGAAGGTAAATATGGATATAATTAGAGTTGCAGATGAACTTAAAGTATCTCCACAATATAGAGACTTAGTTGTAGAATTTATTGATAGAGGAGAAGAAAATTTAATCTCATCTGAACATCCACCAAATAGAACATTTGTGATTTGGTATAAAATTTATTCTCAAAAGGAATTTAGAAAAACATTAAGTCATAAAGTAATTTTAAGGGAACTAAAAAAGGAGGTTCGCAATTCCTCCCAACCTTAAAAGGTAGGGTATCCTTGCGATAATTATATGAAAAAAGAATTTAATGATACTGAATTAAAACCATTTGATAATTCAAATGATGTAGGGTATTCAAGAGAAGAATTAGGAGAACTACATAAAATCAAAAACAAAGGCAAAATAGTTTTAAAAATAGAAGAAGATAAATGTTGGATGTGTGGAAAATATAAAAGACTAACTTCCCACCATGCATTGCCTAGACACCAAAAACCAGTTAATAATATCCTAATCCCTCTTTGTCAAAGTTGTCATAACAAAATCAACAAGGAAGATGTTAATGGAATGTATGCTTATTTATATAAAATTTCAAAAATTATAGAAGATAATTCAAATATGGTTCGACTTGCTTTAGAGAACTTAAATTCTTTAAACGAGATGAAACAAAAACAAATGAAAGGAGGTAAAAATAAATAAAACAAAATGAGGAAAATATCTTTTTGGTTAGGGATAGTAGGTTTAGGTTTTTGGCTTCTTTGGTTTCTCATAGACACTGCTCCCTCATTTCCAAAGCTTCCACCATTTTTATTTCACATGCTTTTTGTGTTTACTTGTCTAGCATTGATTATAATTGGGCTTGGTGCAGTAAAAGGAATGAATGGGAAAAAATAGAGAGAAAATCAAAGGATTAATAACCAGTAAATAAAATTCAATAGAATTATAAGGAGGTAAGAGAAAATGAAAATGATGAAAAAAGGACAAGAAAAGCTAATCTTTTTAGCAGTAGTGGTGGGAATAATTTTGATTTTGCTTTTTTTAACTGTATACACAGTCTCTGCAGGATATAGAGGAGTTATTCTTACTTTTGGAAAACCAAGTGATACTATCGCTCAAGAGGGAATTAATTTTAAAATACCTTTTGTCCAAACAGTTAAGAAATATGAAGTAAGAACCCAAAAAATAGAAACTCAGGCAGATAGTGCAAGTTTAGATTTACAGGATGTTCAAACAACAATTGCATTGAATTTCTATTTAGATCCTGGAAAAGTCAATAGATTACATCAAGAAATTGGAAGAGATTATCAGATTAGAATTATAGATCCAGCGATACAAGAAATCGTAAAGGCCGCAACAGCACAGTTTAAGGCAGAAGATTTGATACAAAGACGACCTGAAGTAAGAGATAAAATGCAGGAACTTATTTCTGATAAACTTGAGAAATATCACATAATAGTAAAAGACTTCAATATAGTGAATTTCCAATTCTCAGAAGAATTTGATAAGGCCATCGAGCAAAAAGTTGTTAGTACCCAACTTCGATTAAAATCTGAAATCGATTTGGAAAGAATAAAGGTTGAGAAAGAACAAAAGATAACTCAAGCAGAGGCTGAAGCAGAAGCATTAAGATTGCAAAAACTACATATTTCAGCAGACCTTATAGAATTAAGAGAGATTGAAGTTAAAAGCAAGGCTTTAGATGTTCAAAGAGAAGCAATTGAAAAATGGGATGGGATTTTGCCTAAAGTTACAAGTGGAATTCCGTTTATAGGTTTTGATTTAAGCAGTTTTGACGAAGTAGTAGAACAATAATTAATTTTTTCCCTCTTTAATTTTTGAGGGGGTTTATATTCAAAATGGGAGAAAACAAATGTAAAATATGCAGAAACAAGATAGAAGGTTACCCTTTTTGTAAACGTTGTGACAAAGGATATTCATTCTATCAAAAGGAACTAATATTAGCAAATGACTTAATTAATTCAATAAATGGTTTAAGTTTATTAATAAAATGAAAAAAGAAATAATAGAAGAAAGGTTGGAAGCATTAGAAAAAAATCAGATTATGATTTTGGAAAGGATAAGGGGATTTATAAAAATGCTAAATACCCATGAAAAAAATTTTAGAGGAATTAAAAAAACAGTAGAACAAGAAGTAATAGATAATCAAAGAAAAAGAATAGAATATTTAAGAGGACAGATAAACAATTTAAAATATGAACTATCTGGAAAAACTAAAAAATGAAAAAAGAAAATGATATTATATGCAGATGAGTTTTTTGAAGAATACTGGAAGAGAAGACAATACAAACATCCAGAAGAAAAGAAAAAACAAAAGAAGATTGCAAAAAAGTTTTTTACTGCTGGATTTAATACAGGTACTTTTGAAGAGAGAAAAGAACAGGAGAAACTAAAAAATGAAAAAAGAAAATAAGGAAAAATGAAATGTTACAATTGCGGATTAAGATTATATAGTAAATACAGATATTGTCCTAAATGTGGTAAACTTACAGGCATGTGTTCAAAAAAAATTTGGACAACCACATTGTCAGACAGTGCACAGGCTAATAGGATTGAAGAAAAATTAGATGAAATATTAAAAAAACTTAAAAAATGAAAAAAGATGAAATAAAGGTTCAACTTATAGATGAAATGAACTTAACACAGGCAGAAAGAGACACACATTTTTTTGATGTTGGTTATGAATATGCAATATTGCATTTACATTTGGGGTTAAAAAAAGATAAGCTTGAAGGATTAGAAAAAAACCTAATGAAACATTTAAATCATTTAAAAAAACAAAAAACTTGAAAATGGAAAAAGAATTTAATTTTAGAAAGAGAAAAGGTCAAACATTTGAAGAATATGTAGAAAAAGAATTAGATGACGCTACAAAACTTAATATTGAAGCAGAAATAGTATTAAAGAGAGCAAAACCTCTTTTTGAAGACATTAATTAATAGAAAATGAAAACTGAGAAAAAATGCTGGATTTGTGGAGAAAAAGCAACTAAATTGTTTATAACTACAAAAGGTGCAAAACATTATTATTGTAATAGATGTCATAAGGAATGTATTATAAAACTACCAAAAAAAATGGAAAAAGAAAATGAATGAAATGAAAAAAGAAGAGTTTACAAAATTAATAGATGAAGAAAAAAAGATAGTTAAAGATGTTTGTTTAGGATTAGTACATCCATCTCAAGAAAATCAAAAAGAATTTACTGAATGGCTACAAAACACAGTTATTTTTCATTTAGAAAACTTAAAAAAACGAACTAAAAAAAATGAAAATGAGAAAAAATTAGATGAAGAAACTAAAGAAGTTTTAAAAGATGCAAAAGAATTTCACGAAGTAAGTAAAAAAATTGATAATTTGTTTTGAAAATGGAGAAAGAAAGAAAACCAATTTTGAGTAAAAGAGTTTTAGTATCCTTAGGTATAGTCTTTTTTTTAGTTATTGCTGCTATTTTTGTTACTATTATTTCACAAGAAGATGACAATTCTTCTTCTGGTTCTTTTGATGAACCAATCAATGAGGAAAATTCTTCTGAATATGAAGAAAATGGTGATGAAACTCTTGGAGATTTTTTTGGTGATGGAATTTTTGGCATTTCACTTTGGATATTGATGGGGGTTCTTGCGGGTATTATTTTTGGCAGAAACCTTTTGAGGAATATGTTTTAATGAAGATTATAATAAAATGAAAGAAAAGATTGGGAAATTAGAAAAGGTAGTGAAAATTGGACTTTTAGGAACTTTAAAAATAGTAGTTGATGAACAGGATTTTTATGGGAGAATAAGGTGTGAAAATATGCCAAAGAACTTAAAAGAGCAAGTTAGAAAAAAGGTAATAGTAAAATATGAAGAAACTGAGACACCATTACTTTTTGATCGTATGATTGATGCTTTATTCGGCGATTTTACAACTCCAATAACTTACAATCAAATTAAAAAAGTTGAATTATGTAAGGAGGTAAAAAAATGAAAATAAATAAAAAATTAGAAATAATAAAAATGATTTTTATAATTTGGATGATATTACTACTTTTAATTGGAGTAAGTTTAACTTTATCAAAAGATTACTTTTCAAGTTTTATCTTTATTATTTTATCAGTAATAAATCTTATTTTTTATTCTTTGACTTTTTAATATAAAATTATAAGGAGGTAAAAAAAATGAAAATAAACTGGAAAGAAAGATATGAAGAAGAACATAAAGAATATTATGATTTACGTGAAGGTTGCTGGAATAAAAATGAGAAATGGGCTTATTCCATAATAGTTGTATTGGCAACATGTTTCCTTATATTTGCTATCTTTGGAATTTTTGGGGGATTTGATAGTCCTATTGAAAAATTAGGGTTAGATAAAAATGAGTTAGTAAGAGAACACGTATTAAGTTATTACCCTGAATTTGAGAATTGTAGTATTGAATATGATGGATGTATTGAGCCTAATAAGATTCCATGTGGAAAAGGTATAGAAATTTATTGCGACAAATTAGATAGTAGAGATAACTTAAAAGTCAAAAGAGATACAAAACCAACAGAAATTCTTTATTTAGATGGTATAACTTTAGAGGATATTCTATTCGATATAGTTGAAAAGAGGCTAAAATGATAATACTGATACTATTAGGAGTATTAATGATTGTATTATTAATAAGAATATTACTCTATATTCTTGAAGAAAGAAACAAATGCAAACATATATGGGAAGAAACCCACAGAAGTAAGTGGAATAGTGATTTATATGGAGACTTTACAAAAGTAGAACTAAAATGTAAAAAGTGTGGGGATGTAGAGTCAAGAAGGATTTAAATGAAATTAAACAAGGAAGAAATTTGAGATGAAAGAGGATACCGGATTTACATTTTTACTTATAAGTATATTATGTTTTGTTTTTATACTTTTAGGAGCTCTGTTATACCTTTCAAACCCAGCATATAATTGGGAATGTTTAGAATCTTTTGCAAAAAGGTATTGCATTGAAAACAATATGTCTTTAACTAAATATTATAGAGATTCTTTTTATTGTAAGGAAGATGTAAGCCAAAGATTTAGAAGGGAACAAGAGAAAATCTTTTATTTTGTATCACCTGAACAAGAAGCATGCTTAATTAAAGAGAAATGGTCTTTTAAAAGAGAAAAATGATATTCAATAGAGTTATAAGGAGGTAAAAAAAGATGAAAAAAATATTAGTAAAAATAAGGGGAACAACTCCTCTTCTCTTCAATAAATTTACTGAGGAAGAAAGTGGAGGAAGAACCAAAAAGAAGTATGTCGACAAGGAAGAAGCAGAAAAAAGGGTTTACCGAATGAGTACTGGAAAGAAAAACCTATATCTTCCGCCAATTTGGTTACATAAGTCAATTATCTCTGCAAGTTCTTTCTATTCAATAGGAAGAAAAAGTGCTGCAACAATTTTAGCAGGAACTGTTAGAATCGAGCCCGAAAAAATTGATTTCGGAGTAAATAAGTACGAAATAGATAAACAACCTGTAGTAGTTCAGCGTGCTCGGATTATGAGGGTAAGACCAAGATTACCAACAGGATGGACAGCAAAATTTGAAATTGTGTATAATGAGAAATACTTTAATAAGCCAGATATGTTGAAAGATATACTAGTTGAAGCTGGCGAAAGAATTGGGATAGGCGATGGAAGACCACAAAAAAAGGGCTTTAATGGATGTTTTGAGGTTCTGGAGTTTAAAGAGAAGGATTAAATGAGGTTATAAATAATGTTCGGGATTCCTCTATCTGTAAAGACGAGGGCTTAGTTCTTTTAAAGGACTGACTTGAACCATCCCGGCATAAGATTTTAAAATGGAAAAAGAAAAGTTAAAAAGGTAGAAAATAAACTAATATTATAAAAAATGCCATTTTGTAGAGATTGTGGAAAAATGTTTTCAAGGAAGGGTGCGAGGCGAACTACATTATGTCTTGATTGTTGGCTTAAAATTATGAGAAAATCTAATAAAGAAAAAATGGAAATGAAAGAAGAAAATGAACATTTACAAAGTAAATATGCTCTTGATGAACATTTTTCAAAAAAAGAAGATGAAACACTGGGTGATAAAAAGAAGAAAGCATATGATAGAGGATACCATACAGCAGAATTAAAAGAAAGCAAAAGATTAGACCTTTATAATCTTGGTTTTAAAGATGCGGAAAGGGAATATAAAAAAGATGTCAAAGAATTTATTAAACAAGGAGACAAAATATTTTATTCAAAAGATTACGGAAATGATAATGTTTCAAATGAAGAGTATGATTATGCAGTAAAGAAATGGGAAGAATTTAAGA